>Ga0209517_10000858_pt1 | contig 49518 bp, 41 predicted proteins | sample PeaSoiMetSII2010_FD_187695 | JGI IMG/M metagenome (GOLD analysis project Ga0209517, IMG submission 187695) | Peat soil microbial communities from Weissenstadt, Germany - SII-2010 (SPAdes) (version 2) | ecosystem: Environmental > Terrestrial > Soil > Wetlands > Peat | place: Germany...
ACTTGTTGAACTGCGCGACGATGGATTTCAGGTCGGTCGGGGTGGTCGGAATGGGAAACAGCAGCTTGCTGAATGTCTTCGGGCCCAGCAGCGTCCAATCCGCCGCCCACTTATTCGTGAAACTCGGCCAGCTGGTCTGCGGCTGGTTGCTTTCGTAGAGCGCATCGGTGTGCACGACGTTCACCGTGCCCACCGGATCCGTCAGGCGCGCGCCGCCTGCGGTGCCGATGGACAGAATCAGATCCGGCTTCACGTTCTGAATAAAGCGGTTAATCAGCTCCTCAAGATTCTGCTCGCCCTGGCTGGCCGCGTAATGGACATTTGATTTAAACAGCAGGACCTGTGCCGCGCCTACTCGCACCAGCCGGTAATAGCCCCAATATCCAAGCCCGCTCGGCGCTCCGTCCGTGTACTTAATCCAACCGCTCCATGAACCTTCGGTTCGCTTGCCATATGTCATCGGGTTGCTGCCGTCGCAGAACACGTGCTGCATGGCCACCCACTCGGACTCCGCCCAGGTGATGACAACGGCGTCCGCGGCAGGCAATTGATTCGGCGTCGTCAGAAGCTGCGGGCCCTGCGCCCCCACTAGCGCCCAATTGATCGCCGGAAGCGGAGGAGTATTAGTGATGGACGGGACGAATGTTTTCGAGAACTCCGCCGGACTGACGGCCGCGGAAAGCAGCAGCCGAGCAGGATGTAAAGGATCGGTAGTTCGTAATGCCTTCGCCATAGGTTCTCCTTATCTATGCCGTACGCTGGAGGAATTATTCGCGTGGGAGATCGAAACTTCGGCCAGTATACATCAAATCCCGGAAACTGACGTTTGTTTTTTGCGGAAAGTGTTCACGTGGCGCAAGAGACGCGCCGTGTCAGGACACAAACGCTCCGAGGGTGCGCAAACACCTCAACTTGCAGGCGGCCAAGGTGAACGGAATAGACCTCCCCATGCGGGGCAGATGGCGTGGAAATGAGGGCCGAGTGGCATCCGATCCACGGAGTACTCGCCAACTATGTAGTCGGAATCGACAGAGCAGGTCTGACACGCGGACTTGTCGCTTTTCACCCGATGATCTGGGCGCGCCCGAATTGGGTGTGGGCAAAGTTCATTCATGAAGACTTCGTCCCACTCGCGGCACAGGCTGATGCTACGTTAGTGGATGCCTTCGGAAGCAGCCACGGGCAGCGTCCTCCGAACTTCGGCAGCTCCTTGCCGATAACCACGTGGGGGTTCTTTCCCATTACAAGCCCATTACAAGTTAATCGGAACGCAGATCGATTACGGAACGCTGCTCGGAGCCCCGCTGATTGAGACGATCGGGGCGATGCGGGCAAAGATATCTTGCATCTCCCGCCATACGGGCACGGGCGCCGGCTACCGCCACGCAATTGACGAGTTCATTGAATGGTATTGCTCAGAGCCGAGACTATCGTTCAACAGAACCGTTGTCGTCCGCTATCGAATGCACCTGGAATCTCGGAAACTTGCACCCGGAACCGTCAATCTACGGCTCGGGGCCGCGCGGAGGCTGCATACGAAGCCGCCGATTGCAGTCTTCTTAGCCCTGATCTCGCCTCCGGTATGGGGCTGCAGATAGTTGGACCCACACTCCAGATAACGCATGATTTGGAGACACTCGCGCAGCGCGGGACTCGGCGGCTTACCTTCCGATACGAAATATCGGCCAGCCCAGGGGCTGTCGTCGCGCCGCGCTGCCGAGCGCACATCGGCCTGCTTAATATCGCACGGACGAGGTCCCGCTAGGCTCGGAATTACAATTTAAGCTCCATTACGACCGTTGCATCAGTCGGGCCACTGTAATAGCGTGGGGTCGCCCGCACGAACCGATATCCGAGACTCTGGTTCAGCCCAACGATGGTCGCATTCCGCATACGGCAGTTCGTCACGATTCGATTGAAGCCGCGGAATGTTGCATATGTGATCTGCCAAACTTTGAACAACTTCCCAAAGCCCCTACTTCGAAAGCTAGGCAGAATCCCCGTCGTCGTGATGTAGAGGGACCCTTTCCTTGGAAGATTACGCTGATCTTTGCGAATGTCTTCCCGGAAATCGCGGTTTGCTTGAAAGGCGCAGCACCCAATCTTGGCTCCGTCGACCAGCATCCAGTACGAGTCATCCCGCATCCAGTCTTCCTCGTCAAACAGATCAGCTTTCGGGAAGACCTTTCGATCGAAGGCTAGTAGTTCAGAAATCTCATCAGGAATGACAGCCTTTCTGAATTCGACGTGCATCGAGCTATCCCTCCTGCGCGCGTGTCTCGGATAGGTAGAATTATGCCATGTCGACTGCCCGTAGCACGCGGAAGTCGCTACCGACAATGGTGGATAACGTACTCGGGATCAGTCCTGCGAGAGGATTATAGCCGTGTAGGGGCCCACGCCGACACTGCCGCTGAAGGGCATGTTATCTAGGGGGGAGCCGGCGGCCTCGGTGTCGTAGCTGGACCAGTTTCCGAAATCAGGGCTGTAGCCATTCCAGTCGCTGTTGAAGCGGACTCGCCAGCGGCCACTGCGTGGAAATCCGATCGTGTAGCTCGGGTACGCCTGATTCGCAAAGTTGAGCACTGCGATGACATCGTCACCAGCGCCGCCCTGGTCCCAACGGTGGAAGGCGAGCACCTTGGCGGCGTCGTTCATATGGAACACGTTCGTCTGCTGGCCGCGGAGTCCGCGAGTGGTGTTGAACCAGTTCCGCCGGAGCCGGATCAGGTCGCGGTAGAGCTCCAGGATGCCGGCGTTAGTGGTAGCTTTCGACCAGTCGAGTTCCTGCGGGTCGTTGTGGAACCAGCCGTTTTCGAGGAACTCTTGCCCCATGAAGATCATCGGGATTCCAGGACTGGTGAAGATCAGCGCAGCGCCAAGCGTGGAACGCTTCTTCGAATACCAACTGGCGGCATTGCCGGGCCAGATCATCTCGGGAACGCGGGCCTGTCCGTTTGAATCCGCGTCGTGGGACTCAGTATAGATCACGCGTTCGAAGGCATTGCCGTTATACGTCTGGGCGATCACATTGCGCAGCGCATACATACTCCGTGAATTGTCATCGGGGCCGATGATGGCGCCACGGACGGTCCACAGGAACGCCGCACCCCACTGGGCATCGAAGCCGGCGCCCCCGGCCCCTACGTCCTTGGTGATCCATTCGTTATCCTTGAGGTCTTCCGCGATGGAGATCTTCCACGGCTGGCGTTGCCCAATTAGGGAGTTGATCCACTGCATGAGACTCCAGCCATCGGGTAGATCGTCGGCGGGGTCGTTGTTTTGATCCTTGACGTTCCGAATGGACCCGACCGAGTCCCAGCGCAGGCCGTCTACAAACCGCTGTTCCAGCCAGCGGAGCGCATTATCGCGGAGATATTCCCGGACTTCGCCGCGCCCGTAATCGAAGCGTGTCTCGCCCCAGGCAGTGGTACTCCGCCAATCGTTATAGAAATAGATCCCGCCCTTGCCGTCTTGCGACCAGCCATCGAACAGCCACATGTCACCAGAGGGATAGCCAAGATGGTTGTACACGACGTCAAGAATCACTGCAATACCGCGGCGATGTGCCTCGTTCACGAAGTTGCGGAAGCCGTCCGGACCGCCGTATTCATCTTCAATTGCGAAGATGTAGGCAGGGTTATAACCCCAGGAAACGTCCCCTTCAAATTCAGCGAGGGCCATAACTTCGATGGCGTTGATGCCGAGGTCTCGAAGATAATCCAACTTGCCGATGGCGGCGTCAAATGAGCCGAATTTGCGCGGGCTGGCGGGATCAAAGACAAAGCTGCCGATATGCAGCTCGTATATCACTAGCTCGTTCCAGGGGGGCGTGCTGTAGCCGGGGGCGGAGTATGTTCCGTCTGTGACGGCTATCACGCTGTTTAGGCTACCGTTGCTGTGGGTAATGGAGCGCGCGTAAGGATCGTTGCGCCACAGCGTGGACTGTTCGGCGTCAAGAATACAGAACTTGTACTCGTTGCCGACGCCCGCTCCAGGGACGTCTGCGGACCAGTAGCCATTGCTTTCCGAAAAGAGCGGAGTCGCCGCTGTGGACCAGTTATTGAAGTCTCCCGCAACGGATACTTGAGCCGCGAACGGTGCCCAGACGCGGAAAGTGACGCCTGTGTCGTAGGGCGTAGCTCCCATGAATGACCGTTGAGAAGCAGGCATAGGTCCTCCGTAGGCGGTACAGGCCTGGCGCAGAGAATTGATCTTGCGCCGATATCACTATTATCATTCGCTTTCGCCAGTGATTTTCGACCTCATAGCGCCGCTGCTTCCACGGATTCGCTGGTGACCCCCGCAGCGCACTCAGTTTCTACAAACGGCGATAATGATGCTCCACACCGAGCCTGGCGTTTGAACTCACGCTCGTCGATCTCCCGCGTTCAGCGCTGTCCACATGGTGCATCGGGGTTCCCGGAGAAGGCGACGGACGTATTGGATTTGAATCGACGCTAGAATCTCAACGTGGCTGTGCAGCGAGTCGAATCCAGTAGCAGGTCGAGCGCGTTCGGAGACCCGAAGATCAAAAGGTGTGAATTCAGGAGTGCCTCGATCGCGCAGCCTTCGCCGTTCTCAACGGCAATCGCGAGGCCACCGGCTTTCTTGACCAATTTGAGCATGAGCCGGTCGTTGTTGCCGTTGCCGAACGCAGCTACGTATCTCGGATCATAACGCTCAACTAGCTTCTTCTTTTGGAAATCGGCGCGTTTGCCGTCTCGAAGCCGTTCAAACTGGTGGGGAATGCCCTTGAGTTGTTTCTTGGCAGTGCCGAATGAATCAGACGTCAAAATGACGATATCGACCAGCTTCGCGAGTCTTATGAGCCGTTGCCTGGCGCCCGAGACGAGTTGGCCGCCACGGGAGTGCGTGCCGGTGTAGTCACTCACTATCGTCTTGATATGGCGGTCGCCAAATCTAGGGATGTCAATCGTGATGCCAGGTTTGCTAACAGTCATTCTCATAACTTGCCTCGCCTATTCAGGCTACCCCGTGGACGTTCGTTGGGCGAGTAGTCGCTTCAGCGATTCCAGGACGCCCGCAAGCAGATCGAGGGTCACGTCGCGGTGATCCTGGTCTTACTGGCAAACCGGACAACCGTCGCCCGGCCTGGGGACCCGTGGAAACCTTCCGTTATTGCTCCTTACTGGGACCTCTAGATCAAGCTGCTGCAGTGCCAAAAGATGTTGGTGACGGTTTCGTTACGCCTCGATCCGCCACGTCGGTAAAGGATAACTAAAAGAATTCCGATCGCGTGCCGAAAGGAAATGGTTTTGGCACGAGTGCCGGACAGTCCGGAAGGGATAACTTCCGGTTACGCCGTCATTCAGGAGTTGGCTGCTAGCAGATCGCGGCACGGGCACTTCTACGCGTAACCAAATCAAAGGTCTAATTAAACTTCCCCCATCGGACTTCTGGACCCGCGACGTGTCGGGGTTCGTCCGAAGCGCTTGATGGGCGACTACAATAGACACGATGCGCCGATCGACCATTCTTGTAGCGCTTGCTCTCCTCTGGATTCGCGGGCTCACCTCAAGAGCCGCCTCACCCGAGATTCGTCCGGGTGTGTGGGCAGACCAGCGCGCCGAGGCGTTGCCGCTCCCCACGCAAGGCTATGAAGCCTATCTTGTCGGTGAGATGCACGGCGTGGAGGAGAATGCAGAGTTCCAAACGCGGTATCTGGAACAGCTTCATCGAGCATCGGGGCTGCGTGATATCGCGCTCGAAGAGCGTGCCGTCTACGAAAATGACGCGCAAGCTTTTGTGGACGGGGGATCCAACAAGCTGCCGTCCCAACTTTGCCTGCGGACCGGTATTCTAGAACGAATCCGGCAGCTCAATGCCGGACTGAAGGAAGATGCGCGAATTCGTGTGCACTTCACTGATATAGATTCTCCCGCTGCGGCGATCCGGCAGCATCTCGCCGCGCTCCAGCAGCGACTCGGGGCGAACGGTGTCCGAGTCCCCAGGGAATCCGCCATCAATCGGCGTGGGCTCGAAGCCGTCCGTCAGTTGAAGGGCCTGAACCCGGATTCCGCGACACGATCCGAGCTGCGGACCGTCGAGCTCTCCATACTTTCTCTGCGACAAGGTCTGGAATTCGATATCGGTCCGCCGAAGGGTAGCCCTTACCTCGATAGCCGCGAGGAGGCGGTTGCAAGCAATATCGTGGACTTGATTCGCCTTCGCGGAACGCCGTCCCTGCTGGTTATTTACGGTTCTGATCACGTGTCGAGAACTCCTAGAAAGGACGGTGGTCCAAAAAGAGATCAACCGTTCATGCCCATGGCCCTCCGTCTCGAACGGGCCGGCATTATGGCCTTCACCGTGGTGACGTTGCCACTTCAGGGGCGGACATTTTGGCGCGGCCAAGGAAGTGAAATCTTCTGGACCGCTGGCGATGCACACTTGGGTTCGGGTGAAACATTGGACAAGGTCTTTGCGACGGCATCTGAGGCACAATTTCTCTATATCGACCCCAGACGCGAACGCGTGCGCCTGCCCTCCGAGGACCTCTCCAAGATGACTGCGGACGGCTTCCTCCTCTTTCGCTCCGGCACGCCAAGCAATAACCACTGCGGAACTCGCTGACGCGAAGCGGCGTAGTAACGGGAATCGGCTTGTGGGATGTTGCGCATCACTTGGCCGTGTACGTCGGCAAGCCCGCAACCTGGCGTGTCGAAATGGCCACTGACGTCCCTTGAGTAATGGGCGGATTCAACCGTCCTCTTTCGCGCGCCGGAAACTGTGCGAAAACCACATACTTCTAACACGAGTTCCAGATGAGGCACGTTTCCTGATCGGCGACCATGCTGGAGCTGAACCGTTTCGGTCTACACTACGCCGTTAGTCATTCCTTACCCAAGCTCTCAACATGTCCGTCGATCTGGTGCGCGATGCGTTGAGATTTGCTAGAAGACAAAAGCACCAAGGCAGGTGGTGCGTTTCGAACCGTGCGACCCTTTTACTTTGATCCGTCAATTCCCTGACGGCTTCTCCGCCCGATCGATCACCCACACATCAACTGGGCCTCTGGTCGGCGTCAATTTCAACCCGAGTTGCCCCTGGAGTACCGTAAAAATGGAGGGGCCCGTAGCCCAGGGTATGTTGCCTATCTGCCCGCCGGACGGATCAAGCACCGCAAACTTAACATCGAAGCGGTACTCGTCTGTCAGTCCGGTCCGGTCCAGCACCGGCGTGTTTGTAACCGGCTCGATCAAGTGGGCGAGGTCGGCCGTGGACGCCTTGTTGCCTAGGAGGTGCACGACGTTTTCTTTATTCTCATCCGGATCGAGCCTCATCGTTTCCCTTTTGGGCTTATCCCCGTCAGGCGCCGCCAGTTTCGGTCCCCTTGTGGCCAGTGTCAATTCATACACGGACATCTCTTTCGTGTCGCGGTGCACTGCGACTTTGAATCGCTCCGTCAGCAGGCTGAGCAGCATCGCTTGCAAATCGGGAGCAGCGCCGTCCTGAAGTTGCTGCGGGGTGTATGCCGGGGTACCCACTGGGATCGTTGCCTGAATGTCGAATCGATCCGTCAACGCCCATTTTGGCTCCCCGGAAAGGAGATGGCCGTCATTGACAATATAGCAGCTATACCTGATCCTGTAGGCCCAGGTGATCAGCTTATACAGAGTCACGTTGGTCGCCATGAACCGAGCAGGATCGATCTGCAACGAATAGCCCCCGCAAGCCGGAAACCTGTCGCTCACCGCGCGAGAGACCGACGGCGGAAGACCACCCGGATCGGTCGGTCTTACTGACGCAACATCGAAGGCCAGTGGACCTTGCGCGTGCATCAGAGTCCCACTGACCAGTCCGATCATGAATGCGAGTGTAGTTCCGACGGGGCTGACTGTCCTGCCGCGAAGACTTCGGTAACGCCGCCAGACGCTTTCCATTGCAGGAGTATGCCCGTAAAGTATGAATCTCTTGTTACAGTCCTCTCTACCCCAAACCGTCGATAATGGACACTACATTGGGTGGGCTCGTGGCGTCCGGTGACGAAAAGATGCGGTTTCGACACTGTCTCTGATGGGCACTGCCGCGATTGTGAATCAATGGATTATCGGAGGACGTCCAACATTCTTTTCGGCAGGCTGTGAAACTAGTTTCGGGTTATAACGGTGACGCCTCACCTTCGACTTGGCAATGGAACAGGCTCCGGTGTAGCTGGGCACGAGACGACCTCGTTTCCCGGTGGTGAGTCCCCGATCAGAGGCGGCGGCGGACCATCCCATTACTCGTTTTCTTAAATTCGCGTGTGGCTAGAGGTGAGGAGCCGCGAAAAGTCGCTTCCGGATGGCCGACCATGTATCCACTATCCAGAGAACATATTTAAAATGAGAGTCTTAGCCGAAACCGGTCAACTTCGGAAAGTCGCTGTGAATGTTCCCTGGGCCGCTCGAACGATTATGATCCGACCGGTAACGCGAGCAGCCCTGCCCGCGTCAAACTGTTCCGAGGAAGCCGAATGAGAGCAGCACTCTTGATCATCCTTGCGGCGCTTACCGGAAGCGCTCAGGACAGGCAGACCGGCCAGGGTGTCAATTTTTACAGCCTTGAGAAGGAATCCGCGCTCGGCGCCAACCTTGCCGCTGAAATCCTGCGCCGGGAAACTCCCATCGATATCGTGGCCGTGCGCGACTTGGTGAACAGTATCGGGAGTCGGCTTTCAGCCCAGATACCGGCCGCTCCTTTCCCGTACACCTTCACAGTGATTGCCGCCGACTTGAACAATTCGACCCATGAACCCCTCGCACTTCCGGGCGGACACATATTCGTTTCTGCGGAATTGATCCTGGCCGCGCAGGATGAGGCGGAATTGGCGGGCATGCTGGCCCATGCGATGGTTCACATCTCCGAGCGTCACTACACCCGTCTGGCGACTCGCACAGAACTCGCAGATCAATCGGCGATCCCGCTGGTTTTTATGGGTGGATGGGCGGGCTACGCAGCGAGGCAAGCCGGTGGAGTTCTGGTTCCTCAAGCTATGTTGAAATTCCACCGCGACCTAGAGACACAGGCGGACGTATTGGCGATCACGATAACCTCCGGAGCCGGGTTCGACCCGTTGGCTCTGGTCCGCTACATCGGCCGCGTCCAGGCGGCCGAACCGGGGACCGTGAGCACAGTTTTCGCAGTGCTGCCGCCGCCCGAGGAGCGCGCTTCACGCATGCGGGTTGCAATTCAAGCGCTGCCGCAGCAGAACTACACGATTCCCAACGCCGACGAGTTTGGGCGCATTCAGGCGGAGGTCCGCAGTGAAGCGGCCGCCGAGGGAAGGCCCCCGATAAAGCCTCGACTGCAATAGAAGCTTCCGAACCATTCTATTTGGCTGCGGATGGCCAAGTCCTGAGAAACGCGCAAACCGGAAACTGGCTCAACCCATTCGCGGATGTCGCCTTTGCGTATACGGAAGCTATCCCTTCCGGACTATCCCGCACCAGTGCCAAAAGGGTTTCTTTTCAGCTCGCCATGCGCCGTGGTCGAGTTATCATCTGCTGAATGAACTGGATGAAGCTGTAACGAAAGTGTTTGAAATGCCTTTCGGCACGGTTGGGTTCCGATAAGGCCCATTACGAGGATCTGAGTTAACGACCTGTTTTGCCGTGGCAACGTTGGCCAACTGAGGGAAGCACGGCGCTCGGCTCGACGGCGCTTCGTCCCTATTGCGACCCGGTGTACGGCGAGGCACTCGACGAGTTCCGGGCAGGAGTGACCGTACAATATTGTCCGCTGGTTACGGGCGGTGGTGAGTTGCCGGAGTCGTGGGAACCTGGGAATAGTCTCACGGGAAGCGGTTGGGCGAGGGATGGAAATATTCATAGACGAAGCAGGTGCGTTCGTACCGCCAACCTCCAACCCTCGTGACCACTCTCTGGTGCTGGCACTCATAGTCCCGTCCGCTCGCCTCAAGGAGCTCCAAGACGACTTTCTCCGCCTCCGCGATTCTTGGCCGACCAACCCAGTGGAGGTCAAAGGAAGCAGACTAAACGAAGCCCAGACCGCGGAGGTGGCCCAGCTTCTGGCGCAGCACGATGTTTTTGTCGAGTTCCAGGCGATAGACATGTCGCTTCATCCCGCCCAGACAGTCGAGACCTTGAAGGAACGGCAGGCTGCGGCGATCACTGCGAATATCACGCCGCAGCACCAGCCGACGATGATTCGGGAGCTTGAGGAACTCGCCGAGGACTTCCGCACGATGTCCAACCAACTCTTCGTGCAAGCCCTTCTAACAATCCATCTGGTAATTGATACCGTTCAGGACGGCACACTCTATCACGTTCAACGTTCCCCGATTGAACTTGGCAGGCTCGCCTGGACGATCGATCGAAAAGACCGAGACTTAACCACTATGGAGCGTGCCTGGACGCGACTGATTCTTCCCGCTGGCCAATCACAGTCGGCGACTGCCCCGTTCAGGCGATTGGTAGGTGCCGATTACAGCCACTTCTCAAAGTATGAGATCAACAGGGAATCGACAGACCCAGATATGGTTCGGCACATTCAGTGGATGGCCGAGAGCCATCCGGGTAAGGACCCTGACCGTCGACGATACTTGAACTGGAAACGGATACTGACGGACGACCGAGCATTCACAGACAGTCGCGACAGCCTTGGCGTGCAACTCGCGGATATCGCGGCGACGACGCTCCGTCGAGCGTTTAACAATCGTCTTCGACGGGAAGGCTGGGAACCGCTCGGAAAGCTCCTAATTCGCAAGACGGTCGTGCCGTTCGTCATGCTAGGCACACCCGGTGACCCTAATCGCCGCCTTGACGGGCACGCGACTGAGGTGTGGCGTACGCTTGAGAGTCAATCCAAAAGCATGCTCATACAGGAATAGCCAGAAAATCCGGAGGACCGCGGCGCGGCGCTGAACACTACTGAACCCGCCTGCTCACGCGAGTCGGTATCAGCGAGTCCCTTGCGGAACGCGGCCATGAGGAGTAAAGATTTCGGGTGGATAGTGTCGCGCTCGCATATCCGCTTCCTTAACCCGAGCCCAAATAAGCTCCTCGTCAAACTGCCTCCGAACCTCGTCCACAAGCTGTCGCGCCCATTCCTTGTGGCGTTTCATATCCGGATGGCCCGACCTGAGTTTACTGTAATGAATCCGAGCGCGAACCACGTAGGTGTCGGTAGCAAAATCGCTCACGTCCTCGTCGGACAAACCTGCCATGACGCGGTACTCTCCAACACTTCTTATCGGATAATCAGATTCCACTGAGAAACTGACCGTGCAGAAATCGTTTTCAATCCTTAAATCGCTGGGCGATTGCTGATCAACGCCGCCCGTTGGAACAGTAATTTTCAACACGGAGTTTGGCGGAAGTGACAACTCTGGCTCGGGCAGCCAATTGATATGAGCGAACCAATTCCCAGCGAGGGCCTTTTCGATTTCGTCCTTCTTGAGAACCCGAGAGGGCACGGACTTGGCGTCTTGCGCGGGTCCATAGAATCCAAAACCGCCAGTACCGATATCGAAGCGAACCTGCTGCGCGATCCAACTCCCGCGGTAGAGTACTACGAGGAAGTCGACTAGAGATCGTTGTAGGTAGTGATGGTACACATTCCTGGCAAAGTAGTTCTTATCATCAGGGAAAAGGTCTGGTCGCTGCCGTTTTAGCTCTGGAACCTTCGACGGGCCAAATCTTGTGCGGAACTCCGAGAACACGTAAGGAGTCTGGATCTCCAGTTTGGTCCGGAGATCGATCATGAAGGAAACGGGAAAGACGATTTGATAGTCATCTTCTCCACCGAACACCCATCCAGCGAAGAAGATGCCGATCAGAGCCGCGACAGCTATCGGTACAGTGCTAGTGACGATCTTCTCGGAGGCCCGATTTATCCACACGAACCAGAATGCCGCGACGGTCGCTAGTCCTAGGACGATGAGCACCAGTATCGATTTCATTTGAAATGTTTATATCAGATCAGCGGGCCCCGTGACTTCCGAGCAAGCCAAGGGAAAGGCGGCGGACAAGCGCTCCGACATCTGGTCCATTGGCGTGATTCTCTACGAGATGCTGACGGGCAAGCGCCTGTTTCAGGGCGAGTCCGCCGTGGAGATCCTGGGCGGCGTCCTGAACAAAGAGCCGGATATCTCTGCCGCGCCGCCGCGCATTCAAAAGCTGCTGCACTGGTGCCTGGAGAAAGATCGTAAGCTGCGGCTCGCATCGATTAGCGATGCACGTAGACTGCTGACTGAATTCGATGAAACCGGCTCCGCACAAGCCGCCCCGCCGCCGCAATCCCGATTCACTTGGGTAGCGTGGGGTGTGGCGGCGCTTGCGATCGCGACCGCAGGCGCGCTGGCTTTCGTCCATTTTCGCGAGACTCCGCCACAGCCATCGAACGTGCGCTTTCAGGTCCAGCCGCCGGACAAAGGAGAGTTTGGCTCGCCCGCGCTCTCTCCGGACGGGCGGTTGCTGGCTTTTACGTCGAACGGCCAACTCTGGATTCACTCCTTTGATTCGCTTGAGTCTCATTCGCTGCCTGGGACTGAGGGAGCTTACGCTCCGTTCTGGTCTCCGGACGGCGAGAAGGTCGGCTTCTTCGCGGACGGGAGCCTAAAGAAGGTCGCGGCCGCCGGCGGGACGGCCCAGATTCTTGCTCCCGCCCCGCAAGGTGTTGGGGGCACCTGGAATCGCAAGGATGTCATCCTCTTCGGCCCCTCCGTTCCGTCCTCGTTGTTTCAAGTACCTGCTACCGGCGGCATACCGGTTCAGGTCACCAAAGCAGACGGCGCTGATTTCCACCTTTTCCCGACATTCCTTCCGGATGGCGAACACTATCTGTACTTCGTCGTCGGCGCCAAGGAACGATCCGGCATCGTTCTAGGCTCGCTTAACGGGGCGGCTCCCGTTAGGCTGGTCCCCGAAGGGGCCAGCATGACTCTGAGTGAAGGGCACCTACTGTTCGTCCGGGGTGAGACGCTGATGGCTCAGCCATTCGATACTACCGGACTCCGAATGACTGGCGACGCGTTTCCAGTCGTCGAACATGTTTCTGGGAGTTTGGGGTACGGTGCATTTTCCACGTCGCAGTCCGGCACGTTGGCTTATGTCGGCGGCGGAAGGGCAGGGACTGTCCAGTTGGCATGGACAGATCGCAAGGGGAAACCGCTGGAGTTGTTCGGGCCTCCTGGAGCATATGTCCACTTCCGGTTGGCTCCGGACGAGAAACACATCACTTATGACGCCAATGCAGGCTCAGGGACCAGCGACATTTGGGTACTCGATTCGGTTCGCGGCGTGCCTTCCCGCGTGACGTTCGACCCTGAAGACGACAATCTTCCCATCTGGTCTCCGGATGGTCGGAATATCGTGTGGCCTTCCCATCGCGGCGGCAGCTTCGACTTGTACATCAAGGCGGCCAATGCAACCGGACAAGAAAAACTGCTGGTCAAGATGGGCACAGCCACGGGATGGGCCACGGACTGGTCGAGAGACGGGCGATACATTCTGTATCAGAGGCCAGGCGAGAAAACGGGTCAGGATCTGTGGATCGCTCCAGCTCCCAACGGTAAAGACGACGGCAAAGGCGAGAGCCAAGCCATGGTCTATTTGAATGCGCAATTCGACGAACAGGACGGACGGTTTTCTCCGGACGGCAAGTGGGTTGCATATAGATCGAATGAATCGGGTGTTTCTGAAATCTACGTACAATCCTTTCCCCTTTCAAACACGAAGGTTCCCATTTCGACGGGCGGAGGGTCCGAGCCACAGTGGTCGCAGGATGGTACGGAGTTGTTCTATTTGCGCGCTGACCGGACCTTGATGGCGGTCCCGATCACACATACCCCAGCGGAGCCCGTTAGGCCGGGCCTGCCGGCGCCGTTGTTCCGAGTGCCCCCAGTGCTGGATACAGGCATCGCCGCCCGCAGCTACGCGGTAGGCAAGGATGGCAAGCGCTTCCTGATTGCGAACGGCGATAGTGCAGGGAACGCGGTGCCGCTTACAGTGGTGCTCAACTGGCGAGCTGGGGTGAAGAAGTAGACGACACCATCGCGCGGTACCGCGGACCGCATTGCAGAGGGAGTCGCCCAACTCCCGGATGGTCGTCGGCCACTCGGTAGCTACTTTTTTGAAGAGCCATTGCATTGGCTCGAAACGCATTCTGCCCCGGCTCCCCGAGATCCGGGTCATCCGGCAATTCCCAAGCTTCGGGAAGTTTCCTGCCCGCTTCTTTCAGACACTTGCGACGCTCGTCGCCCCGATTCGGCTCCGCCTCGCGGTAGACCTTGAGTTGGAACCCGCTTCCGTGACCTCGCGGGAACGGGACGCCGGAAGGGGAGCTAGGCCTTGGGTTCGTTTTGTCGTGGGGATTATCCCCATCCCGGCGGGTTAGACTTCGCCATGTGCTGCGATATACTACAAGGTAGCTCGCCCTTGAAAATCAAGCGGTTTCATGCGCGCAACCAGCCGCGCGCCAGCAGCGGGAGACATTACCATGTTTGATCTGTTCCGGAGCTCGGACAAGATTAAGAAGTACGTCCTGGGAGGATTGCTGACCCTGGTGGCGCTGTCCATGGTCACCTACCTGATCCCCAACTACAGCACGGGGACCACCAGCACCACCAATCCGGTGCTGGCGGAAATCGCCGGCAGCAAGATCACCGCGCTGGAGGCGCAGCAGCTCTTCCAGAAATACAGCAACGGCCGGATCCCGCCGGAGCTGATGGAGGTCTACCTCCCGCAGTTCGTGGATCAGATGGTATCGGAACGCGCGGCTCTTTATGAGGCTGGCCGGCTGGGCTTCACGGCCACCGACGATGAAGCTCTGTCGAGCGTGGTGGGCGCCTATCCGCAGTTCTTCCCCAATGGGTCGCTCGCAAACAAGGATCAGTTCGAGGCAGCCCTGGCCCAGCAGGGACTCACGCTCCAGGACATCGTGGACGAGGCCCGGGATCAGGTGATTCTGCGCAAACTGCAAAGCGCAGTTTTGGGCAGCGTGGTGGTCACTCCCAAGGAAATCGAGGACGAATTCCGTAAGAAATACGAAAAGCTGAGGATTCAGTACGTCGCGTTTCCTCCGGCCAAGTTTCGCGATCAGGTGAAGCCCACCGACGAGGAAGAGCGGAAGTACTACGACTTGCAGAAAGCCGGCTTCACCCAGCCGGAAAAGTTGGGGTACCAGGTGGTAGTGCTGGATCAGGAAAAAGTCGCGGCGACGATCAACGTGACCGATGAGCAGCTTCGCACCGCGTATTCCAATGCTTTGGACAATTTCCGCATGCCGGAGCGCGTGCATGCGCGCCACATCCTGCTCAAGACCCAAGGGAAGTCGGACGCGGAGAAGAAAGTACTGCAGGCCAGAGCCGAGGATTTGCTGAAACAGCTCAAGAACGGAGCCGATTTCGCGGAGCTGGCCAAGAAGAATTCCGACGACGGCAGCAAGGAACAGGGCGGCGACCTGGGCTGGTTCGTCCGCAATCAGATGGTCCCCGAGTTCGACAGCGCGGCCTTTGCGCTGAAGCCCAAGGAGCTGAGCGGCGTGGTGACCTCGCAGTTCGGCTACCACATCATTCAAGTGCTGGAAAAGGACCCCGCGAAGCTCAAGCCGTTCGAGGAAGTGAAAGACGAACTGACGAAGGAAGTGCGCGCTCAAGCCGTCACCGAGAAGATGCAGACGTCGGGCGACCAGATGCACGCGGACCTGGTCAAGTCGCCCAAATCCGCCGGCGAGGTGGCCAAGAAGTACGGCGCGGAGGTGATCATCGTGCCACCATCCGCTCCGGGCACACCGATTCCGACCTTGGGTGCGAATCCGGAGATCGACAGCACGCTGGCCTCCATGAAGCCGGATGAGGTGTCGCCGGTCCTGGAGTTGCCGAACAATCGCTTGGCGGTGGTCATTCTGAACAACCGCACTCCGGGCCGTCCGGCGGAGTTTAGCGAAGTCCAGGCGCAAATCCGGGACAAGCTGGTGAACGACAAGGCAGCTCAGATGGCCAGCGACCGCGCCAAGGACGTCGCCGAACGCCTGAAGAAGGGCGAGGACATTACGAAGATCGCCAAGTCGATGCAGCTCGACGTGACCACCTCCAGCAGTTTCGGACGCGCGGATTCGGTGGAAGGGCTCGGTCCGGCCGCCTCTCTGGAAGACGCCTTCTCGACGCCGCTCAACGGGGTCTTGGGTCCGCTCTCGATCCAGGGGCGGAGTATAGTCGCCCGAATAACGGAGAAGAACGAAGCCGATCTGGCCGCGTTGCCGGTGGAACATGATTCCTTGCTCGCGCAACTCAAGCAGAAAAAGGCCCAGGAACGCAATGCGCTGCTGATGGACGGTATCCTCGATAAGCTCACTAGTGAAGGCAAAGTGGTGGTGAATCGGAAAGAGATCCAGACGATGGTCGCTTCCTTGCGGCAAAAGTAGACGCGCGCCGTCACGAGGTCCATCTTCTGGCCCATTTCCTAATCGACGTCTGGCGGAGCCTCACCGACCCCGACCGCCTGATCCACCTGCTGTCCCAAGTCATCACCGGATGGTGGGGATACGCGCTGCTGGCCGGTATCGTCTTCGCGGAATCCGGGCTGCTGGTGGGGTTGTTCCTGCCGGGCGATTCGCTGCTGTTTACGGTGGGTGTGGTGGCCGGAGCGGGCGAGCTCAATATCGTTCAGATTTGCGCCCTGTTCGTGGTTTTCTCCATCCTGGGCGATCAGAGCGGCTATCTGCTGGGGCGCCGTACCGGGCCGCGTATCTTCGTGCGTCCGGATTCGCTGCTGTTTAAGCACGAATACGTCAAGCGCACCCAGCATTTCTACGAGAAACATGGCGGCAAGACGCTGATCTACGCGAAGTTCGTTCCCATCGTGCGCACCTTCGCGCCCTTCATGGCAGGCGTGGGGCGGATGCAGTATACGCGGTTTGTCTCATTCAACGTGATCGGAGGGCTGGGCTGGGTGCTCTCCATGACGCTGGCCGGCTATTACCTGGGAGCGATTCCGGTCATCCGCGCGAACTTCGAAAAGGTGGTGCTCGGCATTGTGTTCATCAGCGTCGCCCCGCTGTTGGTGCACTACTTCAGGGGGCGCCGCGCAGCTTCCTGAGGGCGGTCTGGATGACGGGATCGCGCTGCAGCTGGATCTCATCGCCGCGGGCCACGCCAAACTTCAGAGTTAGGATCTCCTCCCGCAAGCGGCTGGCGATCCAGTCGCGAGTGGTCAGCCAGTCCGCCACGCCAGGTTGAATCGAACGCTCGGACAGAAAGACCTTGAGCTCATCCAGCATTTCCGATGAGACCGTGGCATCCTCGCCGACCGTGTGGGTTCGCAAGTACTCTCCCGCAAAGGTGGTGAGCGATCCGCTGGCATCCAGCACGAGCTGAAGGCGGGATTGCTGGGCGGGGTATACGATTTCGTCCGGCTGGATGCCGCCTCCGCCGGGCAGCGGCCGGCCCGCGTCGGAGTGGAACGGTCCGCTGGCCATCACTGTCGCCGCGCCCAATTGCCCGCTGGCCAGGGGCTTCTGAATCGAGCGGCCGCTGGGCGTATAGTAAAACGCCGTGGTGAGCGCCAGGCCGCTGCCTGCCGATAGCGGAAAGACCTGCTGGACCAAGCCCTTTCCGAAGCTCGGCTCGCCCAGCACGATGGCGCGGTCATGATCCTGCAGCGCGCCCGTGACGATCTCAGAAGCGCTCGCGCTCTTGCCATTGATCAGGATCACCATCGGAAAGGTGTAGGGCCTGGAATCCTTGGGAACGGAGACCTGCTCGGATTTGGTGCTGCGGCCGCCGATGGTGAAGATGAGCTGATCGGGCGAGAGAAACAGCGCGGCCGTTTCGGCTGCGGATTGCACCGCTCCGCCCGGATTGTCGCGCAGATCCACAACCAGACCCTTGAGAGCTTTGCCGCCCAGCTTCTCGATGGTCTGTCGGACCAGTTCGCCGGTGGGCTGTTCGAAGCTGGTGATCCGCAGGTGTCCGATGCCGGGCGCGAGCATGGTATCGCGGTCAACTGTGGGCGCGTCGAGCAGCGCCGGCGACATCTTGATTTGCATAGGCCGTTCGCTGCCGGGCTTGCGGACGTCCAGTACGGCTTCCTTCTGACGGGCTTCCCCTAGCAGTTGCGCGAGCTGCTCGACGTCCAGGTAGCGGACCGGGATGGTGTTGATGCCGAGAATCTCGTCGCCGGCGGCCAGGCCGGCCTTGGCGGAGGGCGAGCCTTCCTTCGTCTGCAGCACGATCACGCGGCCCGGGAGCAAGCTGACGACGGTGCCGAATCCCTTGCGCTCGCTCGACTGCATTTGCTGCAGCTGTTCGAACTGATCGGGATCGAAGAACACCGAATGCGGGTCGAGGGTGCGCAGCATCCCGGGAATCGCGCCCTGGTAGATGGCGGCTTCGGCGGGCACGCGATCGGCGGATTCGCTTTCCACCGTCGCGTACACGGTCGCGATCTTCTTCAGCTCTTGCTCGACTTGCGCGGGATCGTCGGCCGCAAGTAATGGCCGCAAATAAACGCAAATGAACGCGAATAGGCTTAGGAACTTCATCGCTTAAATCGAGTGGCCTGACGAGCGCGATGGCGTTCCAGCGCGAGTTCAATCAAGCGGTCCAGCAGCTCGGCAAACGGCACGCCCGCCGCTTCCCACATTTTCGGATACATGCTGATGGAAGTGAAGCCAGGGATGGTGTTGATCTCGTTGATGTAGAACTTGCCCGAAGCTGTCTCCAGCAGGAAATCGACGCGCGCCATGCCTTCGCATTCGACGGCCTGATAGGCGGCGACGGCGAGACGCTGCATTTCCGCGGTCTGCTCGGGCGTAAGCGGCGCAGGCAGAATCGTCTTGGCCGTGTCCAGGATGTACTTATCTTCGTAATCGTAGAAGTTGCGCGACGGGATGATCTCGCAGGGGACCGCTGCCAGCGGCTTTTCATTGCCCAGCACGGAACATTCGAACTCGCGGCCTTCAATGCCACGTTCCACCAGGACCTTGCGGTCATATTGCTGGGCCAGTTCCACCGCAGCCTTCAAGTCGGCAAACTTGCTAACCTTCGAGATGCCGACGGAAGAACCCAGATTCGCCGGTTTGACGAACATCGGGCACGAAAAGTTGAAGAGGTTGTAATGGCCATGCCTGATCGTGAAATACTCCGCTACGGGCAGCCCGCGCTCGACCAGCAAACGCTTGGTGACTTCCTTATCCATCGACACGGCCGAGGCCAGCACGCCCGCTCCTACGTAGGGCAGTCCGGCCAGTTCCAGAAGACCCTGTACGGTTCCGTCTTCTCCGAACGTTCCGTGGAGCACCGGGAACACGACATCGATACCGGGATTGGCGCCGGGTTCAGGCGAGATCGCGCGCGGTTCCCAGAGGCCTTCGGGGGTGATTAAGATGCGCTGGACTTCATACTTCGTGCGATCCAGTCCCGCGATGATCGATTCGGCCGAGCGCAGCGAGATTTCGTGCTCACCGCTGCGTCCTCCGTACAACACGGCCACATTAAGATGGCGCAACGGCATCCTAGAGAATCCTCTTTCCCAAAGCGGACATCAACAGTTCGACGCCGAGTATCGCGGTGCGGTTCGCGATATCCATCACCGGATTCAACTCCACCATTTCAAGCGACGTCATCAAGCCGCTGTCGCAGACGATTTCCATGGCCAGGTGCGCCTCGCGATACGTGATGCCGCCATGAACCGGAGTTCCGACGCCGGGCGCCTCGTCCGGATCCACCGCGTCCAGGTCGAAGGAGAGGTGAAAGCCCGTGGTGCCCGAGGAGACGGCGTGAATCGCTTCCTGCATCACGGTGCGCATACCGCGCTCGTCGATATCGCGCATGGTGAACGGGTGCACGCCGGCGCCGCGGACGTTCAAACGCTCGATGTCGTCCACGCTGCGCAGTCCCACGATGGCGACGTTCTCCGGATCGACCATGGGCACATGCGAGGCGATTCCGGTCAGCTCGGAGGGGCCCAGACCGATGATGCAGGCCAGCGGCATACCGTGCACGTTTCCGGACGGGCTCGAGTCGGGAGTGTTCATGTCGGCGTGCGCGTCAATCCACAGCAGGCCAAGTTTGTGGCGCTGCTTACGGAGGTGACGCGACATGCCGGCGACGGTACCAATGGCGACCGAATGATCGCCGCCCAGCACCAGCGGGACCTGTTGCTGATCCGCCGCGCGCTCGACCATTTCCGCCAGGCGCGCGCAGGTGTGGGCGATCTGCGGAAGATATCGCGCGTGCGTGGGACCGGTGGGCAGGCTTTCCGGCTGGTCCACGAGTATGTTGCCCAGATCCTCGGCCTGATAGCCCAGCTCGGCGAGCTTCTGATGCAGGCCGGCGACGCGCATGGCCGAGGGGCCCATGTCCACGCCACGGCGTCCGGCGCCCAGATCCATGGGCGCGCCGATGACGGCGATGTGGGATTGACGCATGCGGGGAAGCTACTAATGATTATCGCGTCTTGACTCTTGGCTGCGGGGAAAAGGGGACAGGCGACACGTCGACAAGCCCGACAGGGGGCAGATCTTCAGGAATCGAGAATACCGCCAGTCCCCTTTTCCGGCCGGCGTGAGTCTTTGAGCTCAAAGCTGATGAGATGAATCTCGACGTCGCCTACGTTTTCGATGCTGTGCGGCGGCAGGCAATCGAGCCAAGCCGCCGAGGGCAGGGGACTCGCAAGCTTCCGGCTGTCGAGCAGAATATTGCCATCGCCGTCGCGGCGGATGAAATGGCTGAAGCAGACGGTATTGTAGACGGCAGGCCAGCGATGGGTGTGGACCGGAACGATGTCGCCTACGGGGATGCGCGTGTCCAGCACGCGGACTTGGTCATTCTCGAATACTAGCCGGTGATGCAGGGGCGCCGCGATCACGGCATCGAGCTCGGGCGGCCAGGGCCAAGGTTTCATGATCTACAGTCTCAGTGAAGTGGGGTCGGTCTTTCAAGGCCGCAGCCGGGCTTCCGCCCGGCCTCAATGCTCCATGCCGAAGCGCCGGCTGGAAAGCCGGCGGCAGCCTTGAAAGGCTGACCCTACTAAGGCTTGGTGCGATAGATCATGCGTGGGAACGCGGTGGTTTCGCGGACGTGCTCCAGGCCGCACATCCAAGCGACAAAACGCTCGACGCCCATGCCGAAGCCGGCGTGCGGGACGCTGCCGTACTTGCGCAAGTCCAGGTACCACTCGAACGCCTCGCGCGGCAGTTTGTGGTCCTCTAAACGCTTAACTAGCAGGTCGAGGTCGTGAATGCGCTGGCCGCCGCCGATAATTTCTCCGTAACCTTCGGGCGCGATGAAGTCGACTCCCAGAGCCACATCGGGACGATCCGCAGCCAGCGCGAAATAGAAGGCCTTGACGGCAGCCGGGTAACGATCGATCATCACCGGGCGGTCGAGGTCTTCCGTGATCAGCGTCTCGTCCGTGTTACCTAGATCACTGCCCCACTCAATTTCGCTGCCCTTGGACTTGAGTTTTTCGACAGCCTGGTCGTAGGTCATGCGATGGAACGGGGCTTTCACGGCTTCGAGCTTCGAGACGTCACGCTCCAGTACCTTCAAGTCCTCGCGGCGATGCTCCAGAACCCGGCCGATGACGTGCAGGATCAGCTCTTCGCCCACGCGCTTGACGTCTTCGAGATCGGCGTAGGACATCTCGGGTTCCACCATCCAGAATTCGGTCAAGTGGCGGCGGGTCTTGGATTTTTCGGCGCGAAACACCGGGCCGAAGCAATACGTTTTGCCGAAAGCCGCGGCGGTGGCCTCGCCGTAAAGCTGGCCGGACTGCGCCAGATAAACCTTTTCGTCTTCGAAATAATCCACCTCGAACAAAGTGGTGGTGCCCTCGCATGCGGCGGGCGTAAAAATCGGTGTATCCACCAGAATGAAGCCGTGTGAATCGAAGTAGTCCCGGATCGCCTTGATCACCTCGTGGCGGACGAGAAGGGCCGCGTGCTGGCGGCGGCTGCGCAGCCACAGGTGGCGATGGTCCATCAGGAAATCGATGCCATGATCTTTCGGCGTGATGGGATAGGGATCGGATTCGGGCACGCGCTGGACGATTTGCGCGCTTTCCAAGTCCATCTCGAATCCGCCGGGTGCGCGCGCTTCGGCGCGAACTTTCCCGCGCACGATGAGCGACGATTCCTGAGTCAGGTGCTTGAGCGATTCAAATAATTCTTCGGGCAGCGCCGATTTGACCGCGACGCATTGAATGATCCCCGAACCATCCCGCACTTGCGGGAAACAGATTTTGCCGCCGCTGCGAAGGTTGTAGAGCCATCCGGCAATTTCAACCGCCTCACCCACATGTTTGCCGGCTTCAGCGATCGTGATTCTCATCGAGAGACTTCAGTCCTTCCAAATAATCAAACGTTGCTCGCGCCGATTCGACCGGATGCTGCATTTCGTCCACTTCGCGGAGCTCCAGAAGTAAGGGATATTGCCCATCCGCTGAGCGCAAGAGGTCCATGGTGCGCGGCCAATCGATCGACCCTTTTTTCGGAAAGAGGTGCGAATCGTCGACGCCGTTGTTGTCGTGCACGTGGGTCGAGCGGATGCGGGGCTTCAGCAGACGATACTCGTTCTCGACACTGCCGCGCATGTGAGCGTGACCCACATCGAAGCACACATTTAAGTTCAGATGGGTCACGTCCAGGAACATTGTCAGCCGCTCGGCCGTCGAAAGCTCGTTGGGCGTGTTCTCCAGCAGCACTTCCACGCCGCGCTGGCGGGCGAACAGGTTGATCTCCTCGAGCGCGGAAAACGCGAAGTCGATCTTGCGTTCGTCGTATTCTTCCCAGGCGACCCCCAGATGCTGAATCAGGTAGCGGAACGGCACGGCCTCGGCGATCTCCAGAGCGCGCTTGATTTCGTCCACGATCTCGAGGCGTTTGGATTTCACCGGCTCAGTGATGGTGATGATGGAATTAGGTCCCGTGCGGCCCCACACGTTATCGCTGTACATGGGCGAGTGCAAAGAGTGAACCTTTAGCTCGGCGTCGCGGAACCAGTGTCCGAGCTCGGTGATCTGAGCCTTATCGCGATAGTCCAGATGCTGGCGGGCGCAGAAGATCTCGACCAGCGGGATGCCCGCGTTCCAGATCCGCTCCAGCCAAACGGTGGTCAGGCGGTGATTCGCGAAGAGGTGCGTGGAGAGGGCGCGCTGCATCTCGTGAGTATCCAGCTAGTATCCCGCGGCCTTCCCCGATGCGCGCCCATCCGAGCCGCCCTGGAGCCAGCCCCCGCTGTTGACGATTGCTTCGACTCGCGCCAGCACCGTGCCGGGCGATCGGTCGGCATCATAGCCACGCGATTGGAGCAGCGCCGCGGTGTCGGGAGAAATCCCCGGCTCCAGATACAGCTTATCGGGCTGCCATTGGTGATGAATGCGCGGCGCATCCACCGCGTCCTGGGCATTCATGCCGAAATCGACCACGTTCAGGATCACTTGCAGCACCGCGGAAATGATCCGGGACCCGCCCGGAGCTCCCACTGCCATGAAGAATTTGCCGTCGCGGGTCAGAATGGTGGGCGTCATCGAAGAGAGCGGCCGTTTGCCGGGCTGGATGGCGTTGGCTTCGCCCTGGATCAGCCCGAAGGCATTGGGCGAGCCGGGCTTGGCGGCGAAATCGTCCATTTCGTCGTTCAGCAGGAAGCCAAGACCGGGCACGGTGATGCCATTGCCGTAACCTTCGTTGAGCGTGTAGGTGACCGCTACGGCGTTGCCCTGCGCATCGACGACGTTGTAATGCGTGGTCTCGCCGCCGTCGCGGCCGGAGGGCTGGCCCGGCAGTATTTGTGTACTCGGCGTAGCCCGGCTTGGATCGATGCTCGCGCGGCGGCGCTGGATGTAGGCGGGATCGAGCAGGCCCATTAACGGGAGCTTGCGGAAGTCGGGATCGCCGAGGTACTGGCTGCGATCGGCGTAGTAGCGGCGCATCACTTCAGTTACGTACTGGATTTCGGAAGCGGACCCGAAGCCGGACTTCTGATACCCGGAGCCTTCCAGCATTGCCAGCATCTGGAGAATCCCGATACCGCCGGAACTGGGTGGGGGAGCCGCGATGATCCCGTATCCGCGATAGGATCCCGTAAGCGGCGCGCGTTCCACGGCAGCATAGTTCTTCAGGTCGGACAGCGTGATCAGGCCGCCTTTGCGGGCCATCGCCTCCGCGAGTTTTTGAGCAGTCTCGCCCTGGTAGAACTCGTTCACGCCGTTTTGCGCGATCCGATCCAACGTCCGCGCCAGCTCCGGCTGCATCAGAATCTCACCCGGGGCGAAGTAGGCGCCGTTCTTCTGGAAGATGCGCTTGGACTCCGGGTCTTGCGACAAGTTGCGAGCGCTCTTCAGCGATTCCGCCAACGCATAACTGACGGGAAATCCATTCTCCGCCAGATTCCGAGCTGGCCCAACGAGATCCGCCCACTTACGGCTGCCGTACTTGCGGTGAGCCAGCTCGAATCCGCGCACGGTGCCAGGGACGCCCGCGGACTTCCAGCCTTCCAGGCTTTCGCGGGTCGGTTTTCCGGAAGCGTCTATATACATGTCTCGGGAGGCTTTCCCGGGGGCGCGTTCGCGGAAATCCACGAAAGTGGAGCGGCCATCCGCGAAACGGATCAGCATGAATCCGCCTCCGCCGAGGTTTCCGGCATAGGGATGCGTGACGGCCAGGGCGAAACCAACGGCGATGGCCGCGTCCACGGCGTTGCCGCCGTCTTTGAGAACCTGGACGCCCACGTCGGTCGCCAGAGGTTCCTGCGCGCCAACCATGGCGTGGCGGGCACGAACCGGTTCACGGGCGTCCGCGGAGGTATACAACCCTCCCACGAAAACCAACGTGACGAGCAGCCACCGCATGCATCCGATTCTAGCGAATCGGCGTGCCTCCGAATTCTAGCGAAACCACGTGCCTCCGATTCTGGCGAAACCGCGTGCCTCCGATTCTGGCGAATCGGTAAAGGCTAGAATTGGACATATGCCACGCAAGGATCTTCGCCGGCATGAACGTGTTCCTTGCACGCTATCGGTTCTTCTGGGCTGGCCGGATCAGGACGGGTCCGACCGATATGCCCGCGGCAAATGCCGGGATGTCTCGGAAGCGGGTCTCCGGATCGAAACGGTGGACACGATACCCACGCACACCTACGTGAACCTGCGAATCGAGAAATGGGATCTGACCAGTTCCGCGCGGGTGCGGTATTCCCGGCGTGCGGGACCGGTCCATGTAATCGGCCTGGAACTCACCCAGAAGGTCCGCCAGCAACTGTTGGACTCGCTGCGGGACCCGGCTTCGCCCTCATAGAAAATTGCAATCAGTCCCATCAAAAGAATCGAACGCAACGGCGCTCCGGAAGTTACTATACTGATGAGGTTTACGCCACGCGGCGTACGGACGCAAAGGAGCGCCTATGAGGAACTCGTCTTTCCCCAGGCTTCGCGCTTTTGGTAGCGCGCCAGCAGAGTCTGCTACATCATTTAGAGGCGCCCGCGGGCCTCGCACGTTCACGCAACCAGGCAGGTCAACACAAATGATACGAAGGCTACAGTTTCTAATGCTCTTGGTGCTCACCGCGGGAGTTTCGCTCGCGCAGTCGATCCCGCCGGATATCGCCAAGAAGCTGGACGATCTAGATAAAGCCACCAAGAGCGCCCAGATGGCGGGCGACAACGCCTGGATGCTGACCAGTTCGGCGCTGGTGCTGATGATGACCGGTCCGGGACTGGCGTTGTTCTATGGCGGGCTGGTGCGCAAGAAGAACGTGCTGGGCACCATGATGCACAGCTTCATTCTGATGGCCACGGTTTCCATTTTATGGGCGGTGATCGGCTACAGCCTGGCGTTCGCCGAAGGCTCACCGTTTATCGGCGATTTTAGATACGTGTTTCTGCACGGAGTGGGCGCCGATCCCAATGCCGACTATGGCGCCACCATCCCGCATCAGACCTACATGATCTATCAGCTCATGTTCGCCATCATCACCCCGGCGCTGATCTCCGGCGCGTTCGCCGAGCGGATGAAGTTCTCGGCCATGCTGCTGTTCATGACGCTGTGGTCGCTGATCGTGTACTTTCCGATGGCGCACATGGTGTGGGGCAAGGGCGGGCTGCTGAATGCGGCGCTGGGCGGCAAGTTCCCGGCCTTCGATTTCGCCGGCGGGACCGTGGTGCACATTACTTCGGGAGTTTCCGCGCTGGTCTGCGCGCTGTACCTGGGCAAACGGGACAACTATCCCGACGAATCCATGCGGCCGCATAGCGTGGTGTTGAGCGTGATCGGCGCCTGCCTGCTGTGGGTGGGCTGGTTCGGATTCAACGCGGGCAGCGCGGTAGCGGCCGGATCCCTGGCTTCCAGCGCGTTCATCGCCACGCACTTCGCCACGGCGGCGGCAGTGTTGGGATGGATGACGATCGAATGGATGATGGCCGGCAAGCCCAGCGTCCTGGGCGCGATTTCCGGAGCGGTGGCGGGGCTGGTGGCGATCACGCCGGCTTCGGGTTTCGTGAAACCGATGCCCGCGATTCTGATCGGGGTGGCGGCGGGAGTGGTGTGCTACCTGATGGTCGCCAAAGTCAAAAAGATGTTCGGCTACGACGACGCGTTGGACGCTTTTGGCGTGCACGGCATGGGCGGGACGCTGGGTGCGCTGCTGACCGGCGTGTTCGCCACCAAAGAGGTCAACGATCTTCGGATGGGCAAGCCCATGGGCATGGTGGATGGCGACAGCGGTCAGATTCTGAACCAGGTGATCGCGGTGGCGATCTCATGGGCGCTGGCAATCGTGGGAACATTGATTATCTTGAAGATTTGCGACGTCGTCTGCGGCGTGCGCGTGAGCAAGGAACAGGAGACCGAGGGCCTGGATCTGAGCATGCACGGAGAAGAGGGCTACAATCTCGAGTCGTAGGCGAGGTGGCCGTATGCGGGAGATGCTCCCGCAAGGAGACCTGACATGAGGAAAATCGAAGCAATTATCCAGCCGCACAAGCTGGAAGACGCAAAAGAAGCCCTTAAGAATATCGGCGTCGATGGAATGACGATCACCGAGGTGCGCGGCCACGGCCGGCAGAAGGGCCATACGGAGGTCTACCGCGGGATGGAATACAAGGTGGACCTGTTGCCGAAAGTCAAGCTGGAACTGGTGGTGTCCAACGCGCGCGCCGATGAAGTGATCCGGACTCTGGCCACCGCCGCGCGGACGGGCAAGATCGGCGACGGCAAAATTTTTGTTTACGAAGTCGCGGACGCGGTGCGGATCCGCAACGACGATCGAGGAGAAGCAGCATTGTGAAGGAAGTGGCGGTGCTCCCGCCGCCTAGTCCGGAGGAAGTCCAGCAGACGCTGGCTGGCCGTACGGCGGAAGTGGAAGAACGTGTCCGTCAGGCTTACGCGAAAACGTTGGAGCCTTCCTTCCGCGCGGGCCTGGCGGTAGTCGCCGTGGGAGGATTTGGACGGAGCGAGCTGTTCCCTCATTCCGATATCGATCTGCTGTTGCTGGCCGAATCGGACAAGAATCTTCCTGCTCGCGAGAACATTTCCGCGTTCCTGCAGGGTTTGTGGGACTCCGGGCTGCGGCCCAGCCATTCGGTGCATTCGGTGGCGGATTGCGTGATCGAACACGACGGCAACACCGAGTTCACGGTCAGCCTGCTGGACCGGCGCTTCTTAACGGGAGACGCGGCGCTGTATCAGACTCTGGAAGACAAGTTCCGGCAGTTCCAGGCCCGCCGGGGCGCTGCCCTGGCTCGTCAGATCGCGGGTTTGGCAGAAGGACGGCGGGCGAAGTACCAGAACACGATTTATCACCTGGAGCCGAACGTCAAAGACACCCCCGGCGCCTTGCGCGATTTGCAGACCACCCGCTGGCTGTTGATGCTGGAACCGCGGGAAGGGACTCCCGACTTATCGGCGGCGTTCAGTTTCCTTTCCGGCGTCCGTCTCCGGCTGCATGAACTGGCGGGGCGCGACCAGAACGCGCTAAGCTTCGACGCCCAGGAGTCGCTGAGTGAACATCCAGCGGCGTTGATGCGGGATTATTACCGCCAGGCTCGCGTCGTGGATCAGGCCGTGAGGCAAACTATCGAAGCCTCCACCGAGAAAGCGGGCACGCTCCTGGGCCGGTTCCATGAATGGCGGTCGCGCCTTTCCACCAGCGAGTTCACCGTATCTCGCGACCGCGTGCTGCTGCGGGCGCACAAGCCGCCGCAGGATCTGAGTCTGTTCGAGTTCGTGGCGCGCCACGGATTGCGGCTGGCGCCGGATACCATCGAGCGGTTGCAAGGTTTCGCGCCGGAATCCAAATGGGACGACTGGAAGCGGCTGTTGTCCCTGCCCAAAGCTTCCGCGGGTCTGCGGGCGACGCAGGAAGCGGGCGTCCTGGCGAGCGCGCTGCCGGAGTGGCGCAACATCGAATGCCTGGTAGTGCGGGATTTCTACCATCGCTACACCGTGGATGAACACACGCTGGTGGCTATCGGATCGCTCGAATCCGCCACCGACGGCCGCTTCACGGATCTGATGAGCGAAATCGACGATCCCTGGCTGGTGCGTTTCGCGCTGCTGATGCACGACATCGGCAAAGGCTCGGGCCGCGACCACACCGTGGCCTCGCTGGAGATCGCCCGCGCTGTGATGGACCGGCTGGGTGCCCCGGAAGCCGATCGTGAGACGGTGGAGTTCCTGGTGCTGCGGCACCTGGATCTATCGAGCGTGATGAGCTCGCGCGATCTGTACGACGGTTCCACGGCGCGCGCGCTGGCGGATCGGGTCGGCACGCTGGAGCGGCTGAAGCAGTTGACCATGCTGACGTACGCCGATATCAGCGCGGTGAATCCGCAAGCCATGACGCCCTGGCGCATGGAACAGCTCTGGCGCGTCTACCTGATGGCGTATGAAGAGCTGACGCGCGAGTTGGTGACCGAGCGCATCCACGATGCCGCCGGGATGCCGGCCGAGCGGGCCCGCTTTCTGGAAGGGTTGCCGACGCGCTACCTGCGCACCCACACTCCGGAAGAGATCGATGCGCATTTCGCGCTGGCGCAACAGCTGGCATCGCGGCCGGTGGCGGTGGAGATTCTGCACGAACGCGGCTTCTATAAACTCACGCTTTTAACCAAAGATCGCCCGGCTCTTTTTGCCTCGGTGGCCGGCGCGATTTCCAGCTTCGGCCTCAATATTCTCAAGGCCGAGGCGTTTTCCAACGCCACAGGTATGGTGGTTGATACCTTCACGTTCGCCGATCCGCACCGGACTTTGGATCTGAATCCTCCGGAAGTCGATCGGTTGCGCGGCGTGGTGCGAAAAGTGGTGGAGGGCAAGCAGGACGCCGACAAATTGCTGCGGGGGCGGCCCAAGCCCTTCTTATCCTCGCGCGTGAAGATCCGGCCGCGCGTCGCCTTCAAGGACGACGCTTCGGACGGAGCCACTCTGATCGAGATCGTGGCCGAGGACCGGCCCGGCCTGCTGTACGATCTGGCCAACGCCATTTCACTGGCCGGCTGCAACATCGAGGTGGTGATGATCGACACGGAAGCACACAAGGCGCTGGATGTGTTCTACGTCACGCATCAGGGCCACAAGCTGGGTGACGAGCTGCAGTCGGAGCTGAAATCAGAGCTGCTGGCAGCCTGTATCAGCCCGCGCTAAGTCCCGATGCCGGGCGGAAGCCCGGCTGCGGCCTTGAAAGGCCGACCCCACATCGTTTCAGGAATGTTACAGGCCTGTCGTGATACACCTGAGTATTGCGCGTAAATATTCTCCGGTTTACTCTCGCACTGTTGGTGATGGGCTCGGCTGCGGCGCAGAATTCGATCGCGCCCGACGAACCTTCCGAGCGCTGGAATCTTTACTACCAAGCCACCTCCATCGGCGATTATCACGGCAGTTTCCCCGCGCTCTACAGTGGCGAGCATAGTCTCCAGAATTATAGTGAACGCGACGCTTCTTTAACCAGCACGCTGTATCTGGGATTCCGCCTGCCGGGGGACACGCAGGTTTATTTCGATCCCGAGCTGGCGGGCGGGCGCGGATTCAGCGGAGTCAACGGCGTCGCCAACTCTCCGAACGGTGAATTGCCCAGAGTTGCTTCCGCGACTCCCAAACCGTATCTCGCTCGAGCCTACATCACCTACGATTTCGGATTCGGAAGCGAGAGTGAAGACTTTTCGAGCGATGCGAACCAGCTTTCAGGCTCGCGGCCGATGACCCGCTACTCCATCACGGCCGGCCGCTTCACGGTCACCGACTTCTTCGATAACAATCGCTATACGCACGATCCCCGGACGCAGTTCATGGGCTGGGGCATCATGTACAACGGCGCGTGGGACTATCCTGCCGACGTTCGCGGTTACACCTGGGGCTGGATGCACGAATTCCACACGCGCCGCTGGGCCGTGCGCTATGCCAGTGCCGCGGAACCCCGAGTCGCCAATGGATTGCGGTTCGACCGGCGTCTGCTGGTCAATCGCGGCGACGTGTTTGAGGGCGAAATCCATTACTTGGAAGGCGACCATCCGGGCACACTCCGGTTGCTCGGTTTCGTTAACCACGCCAATGCCGGTAACTATGCCGAAGCGCTGCGCCTCGGTCAGCAGACCGGAACCGTCCCCGACGTCACCGCCACGCGCCGCAACGGCACGTTGAAGTACGGAACCGGCGTGAACCTGGAGCAGCAGGTTACCAAGGACCTGGGTGTCTTCGCGCGTCTCGGTTGGAACGACGGCAAGACGGAAAGCTTCGCGTTCACGGCCATCGACCGTTTGGCGACCGGCGGAGTATCCATTGCGGGCCGGCGCTGGAAACGGCCGGACGACACCGTAGCGAGCGAACTCACCGTCAGCGGCCTTTCCGGCGTGCACGCCTCTTATTTAGCGCACGGCGGCCAGGATTTTTTGATCGGCGATGGCGCGCTGCAATACGGTCCCGAGTATGTCTGGGAAAGCTACTACAGTGCGCGTCTATTTCCCGGCTTCTTCGCGAGCATCGATCTGCAACACATCGCCAATCCAGCCTTCAATCAGGATCGTGGCCCGGTGTGGATCCCAAGTTTGCGCCTGCATCTTGAGTTTAAACTTCACGGGGCGTCAAAGAACCCGTAGCGACTCGCGCGGGAACTCGATCACCCAATCCTTGGTGTCGCGAACGCGCTCGTAGTCGGGACGAGCCAGGTCGACGGCGATGCCGCCGGCGAATTCCAGGCGCATCCACTGGGGCCTTTCGACGGTGCGTTCGAGCCGCGCGGGAATCTGGTTGACGCCGGGCCGGCCATTGCGGGCGAGCGCACTCAGACGCTCAGGCCGTACGCAAACCGTGACGCGATCCCCTTTCAGATGGCCCGGAAAGTAGGGGCCGTCGAGCTCGAATTCGCCCATCTGCACTTTGCTGGTATTGCGGCCCGGGTCGAGGGCCCGGATCTCAGCCGGAATGAGATTGAAGACCCCCAGAAGCCGCGCGACATCGACATTGGCGGGCTGTTCGAGAATCGCGGGCGGTGCGCCGCTTTGCACCAGGCGGCCTTCGCGCAGCACCAGCATCTCTTCGCCCAGCTCGAAGCATTCGTCCAGGCTGTGGGTCACCAGCAGCATGGGAGTTTTGAAATCCGCGCGGACCTGGCGCAGAACGTCGTAAAATTCCGCTCGCAGGGGTGCGTCCAGGCCCTGGGCGGGTTCGTCGAGCAGCAGCAGTTTGGGCGCGCCGATCAGCGCGCGTGCGATGGAGCAGCGCTGGCGCTGCCCGCCGGATACTTCGTGCGGACGCCGGCCCGCGGCGTCGCCTAGACGGAAACGTTCAAGCATTTCGTTCACGCGGCGATGGCGCTCCAGGCGCGGTCTGCGCTCGGCAGCGAACGCTAGATTCTGACGCAGCGTCATGTGCGGGAACAGGGCGTAGTTCTGAAACACGTATCCACAATTGCGGGCCTGTGGAGCGAGGTTGACGCCGGCAGCCCTGTCGAACAGTATGTCGTCGTCGAGCAAAATACGTCCGTCGTCCGGGCGCACGAAGCCCGCGATCAGATCGAGTGTGAGCGTTTTTCCCGAGCCGCTGGGTCCGAACAGAACCGTGACACCGGCGGTTGCTTGAAAGTCGAGCTCGAGCGCGAACGAGGCCGAATCGGGCCGTGCGGGAAACGCTTTGCGGAGCCTGGCGCTGATCATGTTTGTACGATCATGTTCCGCGCGGGTTCAGGCGATTGGCCACCGTCAGGATCAGCAGCGCTATGCCCGAGATCACCAGCACTAGCGTGCGTGCGACCATCGTATTCCCGGCTTCGTAGGCGCTGTAAATCGCGACCGCGACGGTCTGCGTGCGGCCCGGAATGTTGCCCGCGACCATGAGCGTGACGCCGAAATCGCCGAGCGACCGCGCGAATGCCAGCGCGACGGCGGCCAGGACCGACCTGCGCGCGAGCGGCAACGTCACGCGCCAGAACAATCGCCATTCCGATGCGCCCAGATTGCGCGCGGCGCGCTCGAGGCTCCGGTCGACACTTTCGAGCGCGGCCCGAGCCGACTTCACCAGCAGCGGAAGCGAGTGCAGCAGAGCGGCCACCACCGCGGCCTTCCAGGTGAACACCAGGGGCGAACCGAATATGTTCTCCCACAGCTTGCCGAGCGGGCTATTTCCCGCCAGCAGCACCAGAAGATAGTATCCAAGCACCGTGGGAGGCAGGACCAAGGGCAGAGTCACGGCCGCATCCAGGACTTCTTTCCCCCGGAATTCGCGGTTCGCCAGGATGTAGGCGAGCCACAGGCCGAGGACGAAGGCTATCGCGGTGGAAACGAAGGCGACACGCAGGCTGAGCCACAGCGGGAACCAGTCAATCTGCATGGAAGCTTCAATTATACGTTCCCGGCGGGAACAAAATGGAATAAAAGCTATTCCACGCCGTCGGCTAGAACCCGAACGTGGTTGTCGCGGACTTCGACGTATCCGCCGGTCACGGTGAAGCTCTCGGTCTTGCCGGCTGTGGTGAGCGTCAGCTTCCCCTCGCCCAGCTCGCTGAGCAGGGCGGCGTGGCCGGGCAGGATGCCCATGTAGCCGTCCTTGCCGGGGATCTCGGCATAGTCGGCCTGTTGGTCGACCACCAGCTTCTCTGGCGTCGCGATTTCGATGTGCAGAGTATCGGCCACTCTACCCCTTCTTTTTCATCTCTTCGTATTTTTCCAGCACGTCGTCGATCGAGCCTTGCATGTAGAACGCCTGCTCCGGAATCTCGTCGTGCTTGCCTTCGATGACTTCCTTGAAGCTGCGCACGGTGTCGGCGACCTTTACATACTTGCCCTTGCGGCCGGTGAACGCTTCGGCAACGGCGAACGGCTGCGAGAGGAATAGCTGGATCTTGCGCGCGCGCGCCACAGTGGCTTTGTCCTGGTCGGACAGCTCGTCCACGCCCAGAATGGCGATGATGTCCTGCAAGTCCTTATAGCGCTGCAGGATCTGCTTGACCTGCTGGGCCACATCGTAATGCTCCTGTCCGATGATCAGCGGATCCAGGATGCGGGAAGTGGACGCCAGCGGATCGACAGCGGGGTAAATGCCCAGCTCCGTAATGGCGCGCGAAAGATTCGTCGTGGCGTCCAGGTGGGCGAATGTCGTGGCCGGCGCCGGATCGGTATAGTCATCCGCGGGCACGTAAATCGCCTGCACCGACGTGATCGAACCGGAGCGTGTCGACGTGATGCGTTCCTGCAGGTCGCCCATTTCGGACGCCAAGTTGGGTTGATATCCCACCGCGCTGGGCATGCGGCCCAGCAGCGCCGACACTTCGGATCCCGCCTGGGTAAAACGGAAAATATTGTCGATGAACAGCAGCACGTCCTGGCCTTCTTCATCGCGGAAGTACTCGGCGACGGTGAGTGCTGAAAGCGCCACGCGCAAACGCGCTCCGGGCGGCTCGGTCATTTGTCCGTAGATGAGGGCGCACTTGGATTTCTTCCAGTCATGCGGATCGATCACGCCGGCTTCCTGGAACTCGAGCCAAAGGTCATTCCCTTCGCGGGTTCGTTCGCCCACGCCGGCGAACACCGAGACGCCGCCGTGCTTGGTCGCGAGGTTCGAGATGAGTTCCTGAATAATGACCGTCTTTCCCACTCCCGCGCCGCCGAACAAGCCGATTTTGCCGCCGCGCACGTAGGGCTCCAGCAGGTCGATCACCTTGATGCCGGTCTCGAACATCTGCGATTCGGTAGCCTGCTCTTCAAAGGACGGCGCCATGCGATGAATGGGACTGCGCTTGGCGGTGTTGACCGGGCCCATCTTGTCCACCGGCTGGCCGATGACGTTGAGCACGCGGCCCAGCGTCTCCTTGCCCACCGGCACCATGACCGGCTCGCCCAGGTCGATGGCCTTCATGCCGCGGACCAGTCCGTCGGTGGGCTGCAGCGCGATGGTGCGCACGCGGCTCTCGCCGATGTGCTGCGCCACCTCGCAAATAATGTCGATGGGATCGGGAACTTTGAATCCCTCGCTGGTGATACGAATCGCGGTACGGATGACGGGAATGTGTCCTTCGGTAAATTCCACGTCGACGGCCGGTCCGGCCACCTGAATTACTTTGCCTTCGTTCATAGAAAACTCCTACTCCAATGCGCCTTATTCCAGTGCAGATGCTCCGCTGACAATTTCGATAATCTCGCGCGTGATGCTGGCCTGGCGGACGCGATTCATCAGCAGGGTCAGCTTGTCGATCACGTCGCCGGCGTTCTTGGTCGCGGCATCCATCGCGACCATGCGCGCGGCATGCTCGGCTGCCACCGATTCCAGGAACGCGCGGTAGACCAGCAGTTTTACGTAACGCGGCAGCAGGCTTCCCAGCAACTCACCCGGATTCTGTTCGTAAATATAATCCACCGGTGTGGCCGTTTTCGGCACCTCGATCGGCAGGATCCGCGTCGAAGTGAGCGCCGGGGCCATGGCGTTCTTAAATTCGTTGGTGAACAGGTAGACCGAATCGGCCTCGCCGGCTTCGAACCGGGCAATGATTTGGTTCGCAATCCGTTCGGCATCCTCGAATTTGACCCGGCGGAAGAGATCGGTGTGCGTGCCCGTGATATTGGTGAATCGCCGCCGGAAGTAGTTCACACCCTTTTTGCCGATCAGCTCGAAGGTCAGTGCGGCATCGCGATGGTCATCTGCAAAACGCTGAGCCAGCTTGATCAGGTTGGAATTAAATGCGCCCGCTAGTCCGCTGTCCGCAGTAATGACAACTAACAAGATGCGCTGCTCGGGACGCACGGCCAGCAGAGGATGCGCGCCCGCATCGGGATCGTTAGCGGCGCCTTGAGCCACGTTGGCCAGCATCTGACGCAACAGAACCCCGTAAGGCCGGGCGGCGATGGCCTGGTCCTGCGCACGCCTTAGCTTGGCGGCGGAGACCATCTTCATGGCCTTGGTGATCTGCTGGGTGTTCTTGACCGAGCGAACACGCCGCCGGATGTCAATCAGGCTGGGCATTTACTTCTTGTGGGCTTGATCTTGAACAAACCGCGCCTTGAATTCCTGCAGCGCCGAGTTCAGCTTGCCCTTCAGATCGTCGTCGATCGTCTTCTTTTCCTTGATCGTGGTGAGGATCGCCGGATGCGCATTCTCCAGGAACCGGTATAGCTCCTGCTCAAACGTTTTGATCTGATCGAGCGGAAGATCGTCCAGCATACCGTTGGTGCCCGCATAGATGATCGCGATTTGTTTCTCGACCGGGATCGGCGAATATTGGCCCTGCTTGAGGATTTCGACCATGCGTGCGCCGCGCGTCAACTGCGCCATCGAAGCCTTGTCGAGTTCCGAGCCCATCTGGGCGAAGGCCGCCAGCGCGCGATACTGCGCCAGGCTCAATCGCAAGCCTCCGGCCACCTGGCGCATCGCCTTGATCTGGGCGTTGCCACCGACGCGGCTGACCGAGATACCGACGTCGATGGCGGGCCGCACATTGGAGTTGAACAGGTCGGTGATCAGGTAGATCTGTCCGTCGGTGATCGAAATCACGTTGGTCGGAATGTAGGCGGAAACGTCGCCGGCCTGGGTTTCAATGAAAGGCAGGGCAGTCAGCGATCCGCCGCCGAGTTCATCGTTGAGTTTGGCGGCGCGCTCAAGCAACCGGCTGTGAAGGTAGAACACGTCGCCGGGGAACGCCTCGCGGCCCGGTGGACGCCGCAGGAGCAAGGAAATTTCGCGGTACGCCGCGGCGTGCTTCGAAAGATCGTCGTAAATGCACAGCGCATGGCGCTTGGTATCGCGGAAGTATTCGCCCATCGCGCAGCCCGAATACGGCGCGATGTACTGCATGGGCGCCGGATCGGACGCCGTGGCGGCCACGACGATGGTGTACTCCATGGCGCCGTAGGTTTCGAGTGTCTTCACCACCTGCGCGACGGTCGAACGCTTCTGGCCGATGGCGACGTAGATGCAGATTACGCCGCTGTCCTTCTGGTTGATGATGGTGTCGATCGCCACCGTGGTTTTACCGGTCTGGCGATCGCCGATGACCAGCTCGCGCTGTCCGCGGCCGATCGGAATCATGGCGTCGATGGCTTTGATCCCGGTTTGCATCGGTTCACGCACCGGCTGCCGGTCGACGACGCCGGGCGCCAGACGCTCGATGGCGTAGAACTCCTTGGTCTCGATGGGCCCCTTCCCATCAATGGGTTGGCCGAGCGCGTTCACCACGCGTCCCACCATGGCTTCGCCCACCGGCACTGACATGATGCGGCCGGTGCGGCGAACCTCGTCGCCCTCTTTGATGCCGGAGAACTCGCCCAGCAGCACTGCGCCCACCTGGTCTTCTTCCAGGTTGAGCGCGATTCCGGAAACGCCGCCTTTAAACTCGATCAGCTCGCCGGCCATGACGTTTTCCAAGCCGTACACGCGGGCGATACCGTCGCCGACCGAGATCACCGAGCCGGTCTCCGCTACGTTTACCGCACGTTCGTAATTGTCGATTTCCTCGCGCAACAGGCGCGAGATTTCATCTGCCCTAATTTGAGCCATAGTTAACTTTCACGAGACAAATGTCACTTCAGGGAGCTACCCGGCTCCCAGCCTTGTTCGTAACCTCTCCAATTGCCCCCGCACACTGCCGTCGTAGACAGTCGAGCCTACGTGGGCGATCACGCCGCCGATCAGCGTGGGATCGCTCGAAAATTTGAGTTTCGCTTTCTTCCCCGCTAAACGGGACACCTGGGTTTCTAATGTGATGCGCTGCGCATCGGTGAGCGGCGTCGCGCTGCGAACTTCCGCCGCGACAAATCCCAGACGCTCGTCCAGCAGGGTCTCGAATCCATCCACGATGGAAGCGAAATCGTGGGCGCGGCGATGATCGATCACCACGTATACGAAGTTGCGGATCTTATCCATTACGCCCATCGGCTCCAGCAGCCGGCGCATCACGGCCCGCTTGCGCGACGGCGCCACCGCCGGCGAATTCAACGCGTTTTGCAGCGTGGCCGATCCGTGGATCAGTTCCTGCACCGACCGTAACTGGGAAAGTACCTGCGCTGGATCGATTTTCGATCCGGGTGCGGTAACTACATCCACCAGCGCCCGCGCGTATCGTGCCGAAACGACCGAAAGCATGCTAGTTATTCGCCCCGTTCTTCTGAGACGCCTGATGCTCCAGGTCGCGCACGAAATCATCCACCAGGGCCGACTCCGTAGCGCTGTCTATGCGCGCGCGAAGGCGTTCTTCCGCCAGGCCCATGGCAAGTTCCGCGGCGTATTCCTTCAACTGGCGCCGAGCAGTCTTCCCAACGGATTCGAGCTCCACCACCGCTTGCTGTTCTATCTTCTTGATTTGCGCCGCCGTTTCCCGGCCGATGCGGTCGCCTTCCTGCTTCATCTCGGCCGCCGATTGCGTCCGGAATTTTTCGATGTCGGTTCCCAGCGCGTTCAGGCGGGCATCCATTTCGGCGGAGCGCCGTTCCGCATCCATCTTCATCTGCTGCGATTCGGAAATGCCCTTCTGGATTTCCTTCGTGCGCGAAGCAAAGAGCGGAGGCAGGTTCTTGGCCATCAGATATCCGAGGCCGACTGCCAGGATTGCAAAATTCGCCCATTTCCAAATCGGCGAAACTTCCGCCGGACTTGTGTCCGCGGCCGCGAGCGTGGCCGCGCTGAGAATCACCAAGATAAGTACCCGCTTCATCCGGAGGATCTTTCTCATGAGCCCCTCTTGCCCAAGACCGTCGCCACGATCTGATCCGCGACCGCCGCGCTGGTGTCCTGGAGCGACTTACGGGCTGCTGCTGCATCCTGAGCGATGCCTTCCCGCGCCGCTTTTACCGTCGATTCACTGCGTGCCCGCGCTTCCGCTACTTGTTGCGCTTGCTCGTCCAGCCAGCGCTTGCGGATCTCTTCCTGCTGTTTGTAAACCGCCGCTCGGGCATCGCGAAGCTTCGCCTCGTATTCGTCGGCTTTGCGAGTAGCGGCCGCCAGGCTCTCCTCGGCGGTCTTGCGCGCGCCTTCCGTCAGCTCGCGCCGCTTCTGCATCACGCGATCCAAAGGCCCGAACAGCACGGCCTTTAAATAGAAATGCAGGATGATCAGAAGAATGACGGTGGGGATAGCTTTTAGCAGTATCCCACCTAGGGCTTGTAGCGTTTCTTGCATTTTTAAAACTTTTGCAGGGAACCTGAAGCTTAAGAAACGAGCAGACTATCTCTTAAACGGACAAGCTATCACAGTCGAGGCCTTTTGGTCAACTTTCAATAGCTTACGGACAGTATTTTAGCCCCGCTCGGCCATCGGGATCCACTTCTGCCCGACCGCCGGTCCCAGGTACTCCGCGCGCGGCCGGATCAGCCGGTTGTTGGCGTACTGCTCGAGGATATGCGCCGTCCAGCCCGACATCCTGCTCACCGCGAAGACGGGCGTGAACAGATCCACCGGAATCCCCAGCGAGTAGTAGGTCGACGCCGAATAGAAGTCCACGTTCGCGTTCAGATTCTTGGCTTCCTTGATGTACTTCTCGATCTCGCGCGAAATCAAGTACAGCTCCTCGTGACCGGTGCGCTTGCCGAGTTCTTCCGCCATCCCCTTCAGGCTCGCCGCGCGCGGATCTACGGTGTGATACACGCGATGTCCGAATCCCGGGATCTTGACCTTGTTCGCTAGCTTGTCCTTGATCATCTGCAGGGCCTTGTCCGCAGTGCCGGCTTCCAGCAGCAGTTTGATCACGTCTTCATTCGCGCCGCCATGCAGCGGCCCCCGCAGCGCGCCAATTGCTGCGGTCACTGCGGAGTAGATGTCAGAAAGAGTGGCCGCCGTGACCCGTGCCGCAAAGGTTGACGCGTTCAGTTCGTGCTCGGCATGCAGGATCAGCGCGATATCGAAGGTGTGTGCCATCACGTCGTCTGGTTTCTTGCCAGTCAGGGTGTAGAGAAAGTTCGCGGCAAAACCCAGCTTCGGATCGCCCGCCACCACAGCTTGCCCCTTGCGCAGCCGATCGAAGCTCGTCACGATGGTCGCCGTCTGCGCCATCAGCTTCACGGCCTTCTGCGCCGCTGGCTCGGCCTGCACGTTGTTGGGATCGGGATCCGAAAGCGCCAGCATGGAAACGGCCGTGCGCAAAACGTGCATCGGCGCGGCCTTCGGCACGCTTTTTAGGAACGCTTCGACCTCAGCGGGAATCGCGCGATTCGCCACCAGCGCGGCCTTCAACTCGTCGAGTTCCGATTGCTTTGGCAGCCGCCCGTGCCACAGCAGGTAGACGACTTCCTCGAACGTCGCGTGCTCCGCCAGCGTCTCGATGCGGAACCCCTGATAGCTGAGCAACCCCGCGTCGCCGTCGATAAAACACAGCCGCGATTCGGTCGCGACAATTCCTTCTAATCCCGCACCTGTAACTGGCATAGTGAAGATTCATTCTATCAAGTGGGGCAGGTGATCTTGTCACCTGCCAATCTTCGCCTGACAGGTGCTTGCCCCGTTTCCCTGGTATAAACTTGTTACGGAACATTAGGCGCATGGCAAGCGGAGTCACCGACCTGGCACTTAGGCCGCCCGGACCCTCGGGTCTCGGGCGCGACGAACTCATCCGGGCTTTCCGCATCATGTACCTCTCCCGCCGCATTGACGACCGGGAGATCCTTCTCAAACGCCAAAGCAAAATCTATTTCCAGATCTCCGGCGCCGGACACGAGGCCATTCAGACCGCCGCCGGCATGCTGCTGAAGCCCGGCCACGACTGGTTTTTCCCCTACTATCGCGATCGCGCGCTGTGCCTGACCCTCGGCATGACCCCGGAAGACATGCTGCTCCAGTCCGTGGGAGCCGAATCCGATCCCTCCTCCGGCGGCCGCCAGATGCCCTCCCATTGGAGCAACCCGCGCCTCCACATCGTCTCTCCGTCTTCCGCCACGGGCACGCAGTTTTTGCCCGCGATCGGATGCGCCGATGCCCAACGCCGCCTCGAACCCGGCACCGATGCGATTACCGTCACCACCACCGGCGACGGAGCCACCAGCGAAGGTGAATTTTGGGAGTCGCTCAACATCGCCTGCCTGGAGAAGCTCGCCATCCTGTACCTGGTCGAAGATAACGGCTGGGCCATCTCGGTCCCCGTCGAAAAGCAGACTGCCGGCGGCAATATTGCCAAGCTGGTATCCGGATTCCCGAACCTGAAGATCTTCGAGTGCGACGGCAGCGACTTCCTGGCCTCCTACGCCACCATGTCGGAGGCAGTCGAGTATTGCCGGCGCGAGCAGTCGCCGGTTCTGGTGCATGCCCGTTGCACGCGCCCCTATTCGCACTCGCTCTCCGATGACGAGCGTCTCTATAAAACCAAAGCCGAGCGCGCAGCCGAGGCCGCCCGCGACCCCATCGTCAAGTTTCCCGAGTGGCTCATCTCCCAGGGTTTGCTTGAACCTCACGGCTTAGAGCTGTTAACTCACGAGACCGAGCTTGAGATCCAGCAGGTCGCCCAGAAAGTCTTGAAAGCCGCGCCGCCTCCCCCGGGCTCGGCCATGCGATTCCTGTATTCGGATCTGGTCGATCCCACATCCAAGGAATTCGAGACCGAGCCGCGGTTCTCAGGCGATCCGCGCACCATGGTCGATGCCATCAATCTCACACTGCACGAAGAGATGCGGCGCAACGACAAAATCGTCCTGTTCGGCGAGGATGTCGCCGATTGCAGTCACGAGGCTAACTTGAAAGAGGTCAAAGGCAAGGGCGGTGTGTTCAAAGCCACCCAGGGTCTACAGACCGTTTTCGGATCGCAGCGCGTATTTAACACCCCCATCGCCGAAGCCGCGATTGTCGGCCGCGGAGCCGGGATGGCCACGCGCGGGTTGAAGCCGATTGTCGAGATCCAGTTCTTCGACTACATCTGGCCGGCCATGATGCAGATTCGCGATGAGCTCGCCAGCCTGCGCTGGCGCTCGTACAACGGATACTCTGCGCCCATGGTGATCCGCGTGACTATCGGCGGGTACCTGAACGGCGGGGCCATTTATCACAGTCAATGTGGAGAGGTGATTTTCACGCACATCCCCGGCCTGCGCGTCGTGTTTCCGTCGAACGCGCTGGACGCCTGCGGCTTGTTGCGGACGGCGATCCGCTCCGACGATCCCGTTCTATTCCTGGAACACAAGAAACTATATCGCGAGGCCTACAATCGCTCGCCGCATCCCGGCCCCGATTACACCATTCCCTTCGGCAAAGCCAAGACCGCGAAAACCGGCTCCCGGCTGACCATTGTGACTTACGGCGCGCTTGTACAGAAGTCGCTGCAAGCGGCTTTACAGGTGGAACAGCGCAATCCTGATCACACCGTGGAAGTGATCGATCTGCGGTCGCTCTCGCCGTACGACTGGGAAGCGATTCGCGTTTCGGTCGAAAAAACCAGCCGCGTGATGGTGGTGCATGAAGATACGCTTTCCTGGGGCTTCGGCGCCGAAATCTCGGCGCGCATCGCCCGCGAACTGTTCTCTTCGCTCGACGCCCCTGTCGGCCGCATCGGCGCGCTGGACACTTGGGTCGGCTACCACCCCAATCTTGAAGCCGAGATTCTGCCCCAGGTCGCAAACATCGTCGCCGAAGCCGACCGCATACTTAGCTACTGACTTGGCAGGCGACAAGATCGCCTGCCCCACTGAGAGTTATTCCTGCTCTTCGGCACTTTGTAAATAGTGTCCTTTACTCGACGCCGCCTTCCCCATTGGATTGCCGACAACACCATCATCTTTGTCACCTGGAGGTTAGTCCGCGGAAGTGCTCTTGCTGATCCGCGTTGCGCCCGTGTCGTTGTAGACGCCTTGATCTACGGCGCAAAAATGTATGAGTTACACGCGTGGGTTGTGATGCCGACCCACGTCCATGCAATCATGACTCCGAAACGGCCATTTCCCGAGATCATGCGCTGGCTAAAGTGGACTACGGCCCGGCGGTGCAATCAGTTGCTAAATAGAACCGGCGCCTTTTGGCAGGACGAATCCTTCGATCACTGGATAAGGACCGGCCGTGAACTGGAAAGTCTCATTGCCTATGTCGAAGGGAACCCGATAGCCGCGGGGCTGGAAAACTGGCAATGGTCCAGTGCAACAGTGGGGCAGGCGATCTTGTCGCCTGCCATCAGATAGCCGTAACCCTTTTCCCTGCCGTTAACGTCCATCTGTTTGATGCTCTCCCGCCGTGACTTCCTGTACCTGGCCGGGGTGTCGCTAGCCCGGGCGCAGGACACCAAGTTCTCCACTAGCGTCAATGTCGTCAACGTCCTGGCCACCGTCCGCGATCAAAAGGGCAAAATCGTCCACGACCTCGTCCAGGACGAGTTCACCATCCAGGAAGACGGGCGTCCGCAAACCATCCGCTACTTCTCCCAGCAGAGCGATCTCCCGCTCACGCTCGGCCTGCTCCTCGATACCAGCGGCAGCCAGACACGCGTCCTCGATAAGGAGCGCAACGCCAGCTACGAATTCTTCGAGCACGTCCTGCGCGAGGACAAGGACAAGGCGTTTCTGATCCACTTTGACCGCGAAGTGGAGCTGCTCCAGGACCTGACGTCGTCGCGCAAGGATCTGGAAGCGGCACTAAAAGACGCGGACCGGCCTCAACTCAACCGCCGTTCATCCTCCGGCGGTGGGGGCGGCGGTGGTTCCCCGCAAGGCCGCGGGCAGGGCCGCGGAGGCGGCGGCACCGCAATGTACGATGCCATTTTCCTCGCGGCGGACGAGCTGCTCAAAAAGCAGCAAGGGCGCAAAGCCGTGGTCCTGCTGTCGGACGGCGTCGACAATGGCAGCAAGACCACCATCGGAGGCGCGATTGAATCCGCCCAGCGCGCCGACATGCTGGTCTACTCCATCCGCTTCGCCGACGACAGCAACCGTAGTCCGGTTGGCTTTGGCGCTCCGGGAATGGGCCGCGGCGGCCGGCGGGGAGGGGGCGGCGGCCGGTTTCCGCAGCCGTCAGCCGGAGGACGGAATACCGTCGATGGAAAAAAGATCCTGGAACGCATCTCGCAGGAAACCGGAGGCAGCTACTTCGAAGTGTCCGGCAAAATGCCCATCGACAAGATTTACGACCAGATTGAAGAGGAGCTGCGCAACCAGTACAGCCTGGGCTACACGCCCGACCAATCCAGCGGCGGCTATCATAAGATCGTGGTTTCGGTAAAACGAAAAAACCTCGCCGTCCGCGCCCGCGACGGGTATTACAGTTAAGGGGTGGCCCCACCGTTATCTCGACGCACCGCGCTTGGGCTGATCTACACTCTCGCGAGGGCTCAAGAACCAACGTTTTCTACCGGCGTCAACGTGGTCAATGTTATGGTCACGGTCCGCGATAAACAGGGACAACTGGTCAAGGGGCTCGCCCAAGGCGATTTCACGCTCGAAGAGGATGGTCGAAAACAAACCATCCGATACTTTTCCCCGCAATCCGGCCAGCCTTTGACCATCGGCCTTTTAATCGACGTGAGCGGCAGCCAGCGTACCGTTCTGGCGGAGCAGCGCCGCGCGAGTCGTCAGTTTCTCGATCAAGTCCTGCGCTCCGACGACCACGTGTTTGTTGTCCGCTTCGACCGCCGGATTCAGCTGCTTGACGACCTCTCTTTGCTGGACCTCGATCGGAAGGATAGCGGCTCGACTGGCACCGCGCTCTACGATGCGATCGTTTTCGCCGCGCGCAGACTCGCCGGTCAGGCTGGCCGCAAGGCGCTCATCGTTCTTTCGGACGGATACGACACCAGTAGCTCCGCATCGCTGGCCGCGGCGGTGGAGACTGCGCAGCGGGCCGACGCCCTGGTCTATTCGATCCGTTTTCTCGATCGCGACATCTTCGCGTTTCAGGTTCCCGCTTCGCAGGGCGGTTCGCCGGTCCCGCGTCAAGGCCGCAGGGTTCTGGAAAGGCTCGCTAAGGAGACCGGCGGGGGCTACTTCGATCTCACCGCCGCCGAAAGCCTCGAGAAAATTTACGGCCGCATCGACGACGAGCTGCGCAACCAGTACAGCCTGGGTTATACACCAAGCTTCACGCCAGTCAGCCACCGTCCGGGTTATCGCAAGCTGCGCGTGTCTGTAAAGCGGAAGGGATTGACCGTCCAGGCTCGCGACGGCTATTATCCTTCCGAATGAAATCCCGTTGGATTTTGGGAGGTGTCGCACTCTTCGCCTTGGTTTGGGCCATTGCCCGTGCCGCGGTTCAGTCGATCACCATCGATGAGGCGACCACTTACAACATCTTCGTCTTCAACCGCCGGTTCCTGTGGTATGCCGCGAATAACCACATCCTGAACTCGACGCTCATGTACGGGTTCACCAGGGTGCTCGGGCTTTCGCAATTCACCGCCAGGCTGCCCGCGCTGATCGGCGCCGCGTTCTACATCACTGCCGCGTATCGTCTGTGCCGGCTCCTCTTTGAAAAAGCGGGGGTGTCGCTGTTCGTGCAGTTGACGCTATTCGTCTGCCTGGTGTTTAATCCGTTCGTCTTCGACTATCTCGTGGCCGCGCGCGGCTATGGTCTGGCCCTGGGATTTCTAATGTGGGCGCTCGTGTATTCGGCGGAGGCGCACCTTCAGGAACGCTCTCTGGCGGTGGCCTGCGCGGGCTATGGTCTGGCCCTGGGATTTCTAATGTGGGCGCTCGTGTATTCGGCGGAGGCGCACCTTCAGGAACGCTCTCTGGCGGTGGCCTGCGCGGTCTCCTCCGTCTGCGCCGCCATGTCCGTGAACGCGAACTTCTCTTTCGCTTTCGTAAATCTGGCGACAATGACCGCGGTTCTTCTGTGCGCCTTGTATCGGCGCCCACAACAATGGCACCGCCTGCTGGCCGCCTGCGTGCTGCCCGGCGCGGCTATCTTCGCGATCGTTTCCGGCGATGCCTTGTTCCATACGCATCCTAACGAGCTGGTCTACGGCGCCACTAGCTTGAGCGAAACTTTCGGGACCATCCTCGATGCTTCCTTGTTTCAATCCCCGCTCGATTTCTTAAGCCCACTTGTGTTCCTGCTTGTGGGTGTCACCGGCTTGGCGTGGCTGTCGTACTCTGCCGTCAGAATGGCACGCTTAGGATGGGTGGTCGCCGCGATCTTCGTGGTCACCGTCGCAATGCACTGGACGGCCTTCCGGCTGTTCGGCTTGCTCCTGCCGAAGGATCGCACTGCCATCTACTTCTTCCCGCTCTTCATGATCGTCGCCGGCGTACTGGCCGCTGTTCCGCCGTCCTCGCGGCTGAGTCGAAATCTACGAGGCTGTTTCCTTGGTGCACTGGCCGTCATGGCGGCGTACTTTCTGCTGTGTTTACGTTTGACGTATTTCAAGGAATGGTACTGGGATTCCGACGTGCAAAAGACCTATGCCGTTCTCTCGTGTCTGAATCGTACGCATCAGGTGACTCGTGTCGCGTCCACCTGGTCCTACCGAGGACCGCTGAACTTCTACCAGCTTGCCCAGCCCACCTCCATGCAGGAAATCGACGATAACTTCGCTTCCCCGCTGACGCAAGTCTTTGTTGTGGACATGCTTCATTCTCCCGAAGCCCTGCAAGGAAGAGACTTGAAAGTGTTTTACCGGAGTCCGACAACGGATGTGGCGCTGGCGGCTAAGCCCCAGATCGCTGAAACGCTTGCCTCGGAGCTTGCGTCCAAAGCCTGTGCTCTTTGAATGAAAAGCGTCGGTATTATTGGTGGCGGCATTGGCGGGGTGGCCACGGCCGTAGCCCTTTATAGGCTGGGAATTTACGCGACGGTCTATGAGCGGGCCCCGCGCCTGGAAGAGGTCGGCGCGGGGATGATGCTTTGGCCCAACGCCACGCGCGTCCTGAAGGAACTGGGACTGCTCGAGGACGTGGCCGCGCGCAGCGGCTCAAGCACCCATTTCACGGTGCGCGCGAGATCCGGCAAGGTTCTCATGAACATCGCCCTGGGAACATTCGACGTCCCGGCTTTGTGCACGCGGCGATCGGATCTGCTGTCGTCGCTGCTCTCCGCGCTGCCTCGCGAACACGTCCGCCTGGGCCGGGAACTAATGCATCTGGAGCAGTCGAAATCCAAGGTTCGGGTCTATTTCGCGGACGGTTCCGTCGAGGAGCACGATGCGCTGATCGGAGCCGATGGAATGCGTTCCAGCGTGCGCGCGCAACTGTTCGGAGTCTCCGATCCGGTTTACCGCGGCTATACGGTTTGGCGCGGAGTCGCCGCTTACGGCGGCCGGGCCATTCGCCACGGATATAACAGCGAGACCTGGGGACACGGAAGCCGCTTCGGCATTCTCGACATCGGGCAGGGCAGGTTCACATGGTATGCGACGGCCAACGTGCGTCCCGCCCTTCCCGGCGAACGGAAAGGCGAGCTTCTGCAGCGCTTCGCCGGATGGCACGAGCCGATCCCCGAATTGATCGCGTCCAGCGAGTTGATTCTCGAGAACGGCGCATACGATCTTCCTCCGCTGCCCCGCTGGACTGCCGGGCGCGTGACTCTGTTGGGAGACGCGGCGCACCCGTGCACGCCAAATCTTGGGCAAGGCGGCGGGATGGCCCTTGAGGACGCGCTGGTTCTGGCAAAATGTGTTTCTCGCGAACGCTCCGTTGAGTCCGCGCTACGTCGCTACGAATTGCTGCGCCGGCGCCGGACCGGGCACATCCAGCAGAGATCGCTCCTGATGGGCCATATCGGGCAGTGGCAGAATCGCGCGGCCGTCTCCGGACGGCGCGTGGTGACCAGTCTGCTTCCGGCCGCCCTGTTCGAACATAATCTGAGGAGCGTTTATTCTTATGAGACCTAGGGCTGCGATCACGCTGAGCGCGGCATTTCTAGCGATTACCGCCGCGGCCGCCGCCCAGGACACCGCCATCGATATTCAGCGCAGCACCATCACCATTCACGTCGGTAAAGCCGGCCTTTTATCGGCCGCCGGTCACGACCACACCATCAGCGCACCCCTCGCCTCCGGTACCATGCGGGAATCGCCTACGCCGCACGTGGAATTCACCGTCGAAACCGCGAAAATGACCGTCAAGCCGGACCCCAAGGTCGACGCGAAAACCCAGGCCACGATCCAAACAGACATGGAGGAGATGACCATCGAGACCAAGAAATTCCCCCAGATTACGTTCCGGTCCTCGCGCATCGAAAAGCTCGCTGAGGGACAATGGAAGGTGGAGGGCGATTTGTCTCTGCACGGCGTCACGAAACCCGTCAGTCTAACCGTGAAGCGAGCCGGCGCCTCCTACACGGCGCACACCGTCCTCAAGCAGACCAGTTTCGGAATCAAGCCCATCAGCATCGGCGGTGGAGTGATCAAGGTGAAGGACGAAGTCGAGATCGATTTCGAAATCTTTGCTAGCCAGAAGTAACCTCATGCGCCTTGCCGTCCTTGCATTCCTGATTCCCTGCGCGTTCGCCGCCGACTTGAACGTTCAGTCCAGGGATCTCTACGACGGCTGGCTCAAGATGTACGATCTCAAGTTCGACGAAGCGCACCAGGTCTTCGGAGAATGGAAGCAGAGCCATCCCGCCGATGCGCTCGCCCCGGCGTCGGATGCCGCCGCGTATCTCTTCTCCGAGCTGGCCCGAATGGGCGTCCTCGAATCCGAGCTGTTCGTGGATGACACGAAGTACCAAAATCGCACGAAGCTTCAGCCCGACCCGCAGTTGAAACCGCGCTTCGATCGCGAGATTGAGAGCACCGATCATCTGGCCGACGCAGCGCTCCAGGCAGCCGCGTCCGACACCAATGCCTTGTTCGCCAAATCGCTGACCTACGGACTGCGCGCCGATCTCGCCGCTCTGGTCGAAAAACAGGATCTCGCGGCGCTCAAGTATACAAAGCTGGGGCGTCCATTTTCCGACCGTCTGAAGGCGGCCGACCCCAAGGCCTACGACGCTTATCTCGGCGGGGGCGTCGAGAACTATTTGTTGAGCCTCAAGCCGGCGCCCCTGCGCGCCCTGCTGTGGGTCACGGGCTCGCAAGTCGATCGTGAGAAGGGCCTCGAGAACCTTCGCATGACGGCGCAATACGGCCATTATCTGGAACCGTTCGCGAAGCTCCTGCTCGCCGTAGCCGCCCTGCGCGACAACAATCGCGCCTTGGCCCGGGAACTGCTATCCGGGCTGCACAATCGATTCCCCAACAATCCTCTGTATCTTCGGGAGCTGAACCGCCTCACCGCGCCATCGAAATGACCACTGCGACGCATTTTCCGGTGGACATCGATCACATTCGCAGGCATTACGATCGTCTGTCGTTTCTATATCGTCTTTTCTGGGGCGAGCATCTTCATCATGGTTATTGGGAAAACAATGAATCGGTGCCGCGTGCGCAGATCCAGCTAATGGAGCGTCTGGCGGAACGCGCGGGCATCCCCAGAGGCGCTCGCGTGCTCGATATCGGGTGCGGCCTCGGCGGATCGGCGCTGTGGCTGGCCGAACAATTCGATTGCGAGGTGACCGGCATCACCATCAGTCCGGTTCAGGCGCGCATGGGGGCGGCCAAAGCTAAATCTCGAGGCTTGGCTCCCCGCGTGCAATTTCAGGTGCAGGACGCGGATCAGTGGCGGCCCGAACCGGCCAGTTTCGATGTGATCTGGATCATGGAGAGTAGCGAGCACTTTCACGACAAGCCGCGCTTCTTCGAATGCTGCGCGCGAGCCTTGAAGCCGGGCGGGGTTCTCGCCGTCTGCGCATGGCTCCGCCGCGACGGACCGCAACGGGAAGACGAACAGAAGCTGGTCAACACGATCGCGGAAGCGATGCTGAGCGCGAGCCTGGGCTCGCTCAGCGACTATCAGCGTTGGATCTGCGATGCCGGCCTCACAGTGACCGCGGCCGAAGACATCACGCGTCACGTCGAGCCGACCTGGTCCCATTGCTCGCGGATCGGCGACAATCCCGCCGTCCGGTTTTTTCTCCGTTTTACCGGCCGCCCCACCCAGCGCTTCGTGCGATCGTTCCCGTTGATGAAACAGGCTTACGCCCAAGGCGCCATGGCTTTCGGTCTGTTCGTCGCGAAGAAACCCGCCTGACCAGAGCCCGCGTATCCTCTACACCGCAGCGGTGTGTTTGCGGCTGTATAGGAAATAAATCGCCAGCCCGATCAGCAGCCAAACCACGAACCGGATCCAGGTTTCCAGCGGCAGGCTC
>Ga0209517_10000859_pt1 | contig 49517 bp, 42 predicted proteins | sample PeaSoiMetSII2010_FD_187695 | JGI IMG/M metagenome (GOLD analysis project Ga0209517, IMG submission 187695) | Peat soil microbial communities from Weissenstadt, Germany - SII-2010 (SPAdes) (version 2) | ecosystem: Environmental > Terrestrial > Soil > Wetlands > Peat | place: Germany...
GCCGCCAGTCTACTCCCTGTTTTGGGTGAACTGAATCTCAGATGTGTAGCTTAACTTCCGGTCTCAAACTGTCCCATTTCCGCTGACGTGGCACAGTCATTTATAGCCCCCTTTTCCACTTTTGTGAAGTAAATGATCGTGAATCGTGAGATTTCCCATTTTAGTGACGAGTGTCCTAAGCAAACACAGGGGCAGTTCTCTATAGTGCATTCGGAAATAGTGAACTCGGAATTTGGGGCAGAGCCGATTCCCATTTTGGGGAAACGAAGGGCTCTGGATGCTGAATGTCGGGTTCCTTCCGGGAAGTATCCCGTTCAGAGTATTTCTATGAGCGCTGCCACTGAGTTTTCGTGGAGGCCGCAAGAGGCGAGGACGGAAGGGCGCCCGCTGTTCGCCAAGGCGCCGGTCGGTGTGGCGGAGTGCCAGGGTGAAGGGAACATTGTCGCCATGAATCCCACCCTGGAACGAATGCTCGGTGGGCGTCCCAGGATGGCGCGATTGCTGCGTCTGGCCGACCTCATTACCCCTGAAGAGCATCCCGAAAGCGAACGTTTGCTGCGCGAGTTGTTCGAGGGTGATCGCGACAGCATGCAGATCGACGCGAAGGGGGGAAACGGAAATGGCCGGCCGCTGCGCTGGATCGCATGGCGCGTGCCAGGAACAAACGGCATGCCCGACTCTGTGCTGGCCCTAGCCCAAGAAATCACGGCGGATCGGGAGGTCATGCAGCGCCTGCGCCAGGCCGAGAGGCTGGAAGCGGTGGGACGCCTGGCTGGAGGCGTGGCGCACGACTTCAACAATCTTCTGACCGGGTTGCTTTTGTACTGCGATCTGCTCATGGCCAGCCTGGAGCCGGGGCATAAGGTACGCAAATACGCCGAGGAAATCCGCAGCGCCAGTATGCAGGCCACCGGCCTGGTGAGACAGTTGCTGGCGGTGGCCCGCCCCGCCACGTGCCCACCTCGGCTGCTGTCACTCAACGAGGTCAGCGAAGGCATGAGCAACCTGCTGACCCGGCTAATCGGCGAAAACATCGAACTGAAGTCGCATCTGGATCCGAATCTGGGTCTGGTCCGGATGGATCCCGCACAGGCCCAGCAGGTACTGCTGAACCTGGTGTTGAATGCGCGGGACGCCATGCCCGGGGGCGGCGAGATCACCATCAAGACCAGCAACTGCAAGGTGCAAGTGCTCGCCGAATCAGGTTTCGAGAGCGGACGCAACTCGTCGATTCCCTGCGCCCTTCTGGTGGTGGGAGACACCGGCTGCGGCATGGACGCCGAAACCCGGGCTCATCTGTTTGAAGTTTTCTTCACCACCAAAGCCGGGGGCCGGGGCACCGGGCTAGGATTGGCGACGGTCTACGACATTGTGACCAGCAACGGTGGCCTGATTCACGTGGATAGCGCACCGGGATGCGGCACCCGGTTTACTGTGCTTCTGCCACTCGTGCCGAACGCTGCCGCAACGTTTCAGCAACCGAACTGCCCCACAACCGAGTTACAACCCGAAAGAAACGAGGGGGCATTTCAACCCGAAGAAAAGGAATAACGCCATGACGTCAGCAGTCTTGAGTCCGACTCTTAGCACGCCGCAACTGGAACCAGCCAATTTCCTCAACCTTCTGATCGTGGACGACGAACGGTCAGTCCGCGAAGCCTGCCGTGAGGTGGCCATGTCGCTCGGCTTTGCCGCTCTTGTTGCCGACTCCGCCGAACACGCCTACCGACTGCTCGATACCCAGGCATTCGACGCGGTCCTGCTCGATCTGCGCCTACCCGGTGCAGGGGGTCTGGAAGCCCTGCGCCGCATCAAGGAGCGGCGCAGGTATGCCATCGTCATTGTCGTGACCGGATATGGGACGGTGCAGCCAGCGGTCCAGGCCATGAAGAACGGCGCTTACGACTATGTGACCAAGCCTTTTAGCGTGGACGAACTGAAGCTGCTGCTGGAGCGCGTAGCCAGCCATCTGAAGCTGAGGTCAGAAAACCGTCTGCTGCGCGAGAAGGTGAAATCCAAGCAGGGGTTCGGCGGCATCGTCGGGCGCTCTCCGGAGATGGAAAAGCTGTATCGCATCATAGCCAAGGCTCCGAACAGCGTGCACCCGGTTCTGATTCTGGGGGAGAGCGGCACCGGCAAGGAGATGGTCGCGCGTTCCATCCATTACTGTGGCCCTTTCCGCGACAAGCCGTTCATCCCGGTCGATTGCGGGTCCCTGGTGCCCACGCTGATCGAAAGCGAGCTGTCTGGGCACGTGAAGGGCGCATTCACCGGAGCCAACCAGGCCAAAGACGGCCTGATGGCCATGGCCGAGGGTGGAACCATTTTTCTCGATGAGGTGGGCGAACTGCCGGTGGACCTGCAAGCCAAGCTGCTGCGGGCGATTCAGGAAAAAGAGATTCGCCCCGTAGGCAGCACGCGCCGGGTAGCGATCAATGTGCGCATCCTGGCCGCCACCAACCGCGATCTGGAACAGGCCGTGATGCAAGGCGCCTTTCGCCGCGACCTGTACTTCCGCCTCAACGTGCTGAGCCTGCGCATCCCAGCGCTGCGCGAGCGCAGGCAGGATGTTCCCCTCTTGATTGCGCATTTTCTGGAACGCATGGCGCACAGCTCCGGACAGGAAAAGACGCTCGACGACACCGCCCTTAAAGCGTTGCTGGCTTATGATTGGCCGGGGAATGTCCGGGAGTTGGAGAATTGTCTGGAGCGCACGTATGCGTTCACCAGTGGTCCACTGATCCAGCTCACTGATCTGCCGCGCGAGATTGCCAATCTGCCGGCTCCGCCGTCTGTGCCGGGGAATGGCAACGGACACGGAAAGATCATTCCTATGGCAGAACTGGAGAAGCGGACGATCTTGGGCGCGATCGCAGAACTGAACGGCGACAAGCTGCAAGCCGCCCGGTTGTTGGGGATCGGGAAGACGACACTCTACCGCAAGCTCAAGGATTACTCGGCGGAGGGATGCCAGTCGTGAGGGTTCAGTTCTGAACTCGCTCGAGACGCGGCAGGTTCCGCAATGGGAAGCCGTCTTCGTCGCCGATTTCGCTAAGCCCAGCATTTTCAGGGCACGGCGCTGTGGCGGCAGACGTGCTATGGAAAGAGGCATGATTCTACTCATTACACCGTCAGCACGCGGCCAACAGTGCGCCGAGTCCTTGCATGCCGCCACGGGTAAGGAAACGCGCTGGGCCCAGAACCTGCAGGAGGCCGTCACCCTCCTGCGCGAACAGGCCTACTCGGCGGCGATCATTGATCAGTTCCTGCTCGAAACCGAACCGCAGGAGAGCGAGCAGATGCTGGAACATCTGGGCACTGCCTTCCCCGTCTACCTGAACTTTGCGGTGACGGGAATGGAACGCCTGGTGCGCGAGACCCGCTCGGCGTTGCACCGCCGCCAGCGCGAGGAGTTCGCGGCCAAGCGGGCCGTCAAGGAACAGATGCGCAGCGAAATGTGCGAGACCCTGACGGCAATGCTGCTGTCCTGCGAACTGGCGATGTCGGTGCCCGACGTCCCCGTCCCGGCATTTGAGAAAATCCGTGCCATTGACAGCCTGGCGCGGGAATTGAGACTCCGCCTGCAAGTGAACTGATTGTCCGCTGAGCAGGAAACCTGGCATTTCCTCGACTTCAAGGTGGTCGGTAGGTTGTTGAACTTAAGGCTCGAAGCGAACTTGTATTCGATGGCGGGGAAGGCGTTGAGAGCCGCGACACAAGATCAGTACCGATCGTAAAGCACTCGCCTACCAGCAACTCTGCTAAAATCTTCTGACCCTCGCCAGGAGCCTGCCGCATGCGCCGAACACTCGCCATTTTGTTTCCGTTCGTTTTGATCACGATCGTTCTGTTGGTTTCTCTGGCTTCTCCTCGTGCTGCCACTTCTCCGAGCGAATTGCAGGGATCTTACCGCCTTCCCGCGAACAACGGTTGGACCTATGTGCATCTGCAAGGCACACCCCATGAGATCGGATTTCAGAACGGCTACCTGCTGGCGCCCGAGATCGCCGACATGCTGAAGGTCGTCATCCTGGAATCCGGGCACGACTACAAGAAGGACTGGTCGTTCTTCCGCGACGCCGCTGCGAACTTCATGTGGCCCCACATCGAGCAAGAATACCGCGAGGAACTCGAGGGAATCGCAGACGGCGCTGCCGCGCGGGGGGTCAAAATCGACGTGTGGGACGTTGTGGGCCTGAACGCCGAAACCGAATGGGGCTACTACAACGCGCAATATGACAAAGAGCACGGCATCAAGACGGCAGCGCGGGCCGTGTCCGAGCATTGCAGCGCGTTTGTCGCGACGGGCAGGTATACGAGAGACGGCAAGGCGGTGATCGCGCACAACAACTGGTCGTCCTATCTTGAAGGCGAGCGCTGGACCATTATCTACGACATCGTTCCGGCGAACGGCTATCGCATGCTGATGGACGGCCTGCCGGGAGTGATTCACAGCGCCGACGACTTCGTCATCAATACGGCGGGAATGGCGATCACCGAAACCACGATCAGCCACTTCTCCGGATTTGATACGGCCGGCATTCCAGAGTTCGTGCGGGCGCGAAAGGCGGCTCAGTACTCGGCGTCGATTGACGATTTCACCCGCATCATGGAGGACGGTAATAACGGCGGCTATGCCAACACGTGGCTGCTGGCGGATAGCCGCAAGAACGAAATCGGACGGCTTGAGCTTGGGTTGAAAAACGTCAGGCTGGAGCGGACGAGCGACGGATATTTCGTCGGCTCGAATTTTCCGATCAACGAGAAACTCATCCGCGAAGAAACCGACTTCGATCCTGCGGACCTGGGCCAAAGCTCGGTTGCCCGTCGCGTTCGCTGGGAACAGTTGATGGCGGAGAACAAAGGCAAGATCGACGTAGCCTCCGCGCAGCGCTTCCTCGCCGACCACTACGACACGTTCGAAAAGAAAGAAGACGCCGACGAACGAACCCTCGACGGGCACATTGATCTCTCGCCGCGCGGCTCGAGCGGCTGGGTGGGACCGTTCGCGACGGCTGGCGCGGTACAGAACAAAGCTGCTGACGCCAACATGATCGCCAAGATGACTTTCACGGCTGCCGCGGGTCATGCGTGCGGCAAGAACTTCAAGGCGGTTGAACATCTGAACGCGCATCCGGAGTACGGCTGGCAAAAGCCTCTGCAGCGGGACATGGACGCGTATCCGTGGACGGTTTTCGGCGCGGCGAGGTAGTTAGGAGATTTCAGGGCCGCGGATTGCAAGAATTATTTACCCTTTTCGACCATCCCCACTAGAATAGGTGTACGGACGGGAGATGCCGCGCTGCACGCGGAATCTCACCGGTTCTTCCCGGAGGTTCTGTGCACGTCCTGGTTACGGCCGACACGCTGTTGTCGGGATCGTGGACCTACACCCGCGAACTGGTCGCAGGCCTGGTCACGCGCGGCGTGCAGGTCACCCTGGTCAGTTTCGGCGAAATCCCGCTGCCGGATCAGACCGCATGGATGGACCACCTGCACGGCCTCGACTACCGGCCCACGGCGTTTCGCCTGGAATGGATGCAGGAGGCGGAAGAGGACTTTTCCGACTCGTCTGAGTTCCTGTTCGCCCTGGTTCGCGAATTGCGGCCCGACGTCCTGCACCTCAATCAGTTCTGCTACGGCAATCTGCCAGTCGACGTGCCGAAGGTGGTGATGGCACACGGCGACCTGATTACCTGGAGACAGGCGGTTCAGGACCAGGTGCCGCGACGCGGTCCGACGAAGTGGTATCGCGATACAGTTTCCCGCGGGATTGCCGGGGCCGACGTCGTGGTTGCTGCTTCAGCCTGGATGCTTGACCAGATTTGCCAGTGCTACCTACAGCCGCGCCGCGGGGAAGTAGTCTATCCCGGGCGCAATCCCATTTTCTTTAACCCTTACATCAGCAAAGACGATTCGGTGCTGGCCGTCGGTCGCCTGGTGGACGCCGGCAAGCAGGTGTTCCTGCTCACCCAGCACGAGCATCCGGTGCCAGTGTGCATTGTCGGCGCGGAGCAGACGGTCGCCATGCCGCGGATTCCGATCCGGGCCGATGTCAAGGTCGCGGTGGCTGAGACTTCCGTCGCGATCTGCGGCCCACAGACCGAGGCACAACTGCGCGCCCTCTACAGCCGCGCATCCATCTTTGCCGCTACGGCACGTTACGATCCCCTCGGCATGCAGGCAGTGGAGGCCGCACTCTCACGGTGTGCGATCGTGGCCAACGACATCCCCAGCTTCCGCGAAATCTGGGGAGATGCGGCTCTCTACTTCCGCACCAACGATGCCGCGAGCCTTGCGGCTGGCATTCGCCGCCTCAACGAAGATCGAGCCATGCGCCGCGCTTACGCCGAACTCGCCTACAATCGCGCCCGCGAGCGCTTTACCACCAAGCGCATGATCGAAGACTACATGCACTTGTACCGCGATCTGCGTTCAGTTCGTGCTGCCGCAGCATAGTGCTGCGTAATGCACGACTCGCCGTTGTCATGGTATCTTCTTATGCCTACTAGAAACCAGTAAGGTTGGAGGATTTGACTCATGGCTCAAGCGAAGATCACCGTCAGGCCCAATGGCCCGCTCCGCGTCGAAGCTCCCGAGGGCACTGTCGAACTGGTGGACGCCAACGGCAACCATTTCGACCTTACCGGCAAGCCCACATTTTCGCTCTGCCGTTGCGGCGGGTCGGTCAATAAGCCCTTCTGCGACGGAACCCACAGCCGCGTCGGATTCCAGGGCGCGGAACTGGCAGTGAAGAAGGCCGAGGGCGGCTCGTAGTCTCAGCCGGGGAGAAGTCGTGCGCGATTCACGGGATCGGGAACTGGGGATGCATCGCAGGATCACGCGCCGGGATTTCATCAACGGCGTCGCGGTGACGGCTGGCGCGACGATGATGCCATGGCATCTTCTTGGTGCCGATGATTCCCGAGGCCCTGAGAATTCCCCCAACTATTACCCGCCTGCCCTTACTGGCATGCGCGGCAACCATCCCGGGTCGTTCGAGGCCGCCCACAGCCTGCGCGATGGCACGTTCTGGGATTCGGCGGGCAAGCCGGAAGACACTGGTGAAACCTACGATCTGATCATTGTCGGCGGCGGCATCAGCGGCCTGGCTGCGACCCATTTCTACCGCAAGACGGTGGGCACAAAAGCCCGCATCCTGATCCTCGACAACCACGACGATTTCGGCGGACACGCCAAGCGCAACGAATTCCGTGTGGGCAACAGAACGCTGATTGGTTACGGTGGGACCTACTCGATCGAGAGCCCGGAGCCCTACAGCGAAGTCGCCACAAAGGTGATCGAAGAACTTGGCATTGATGTAACCAGCTTCCCCAAATATCTGGACCGGGATTTCTACAGCTCTCTGGGTCGAGTTCCCAAGATATTCTTCGACAAAGAAACTTTCGGCGCCGACAAACTGGTGGACGATCCGTGCCCTTTTCCCGGGGGCGAAACATACGACCTCAATGTCGCGGGCGCTGATGCCTGGGAGCACTTCCTGGCTGAGGCGCCGATTGCGGAACAGGCGCGCAAAGACGTATCGCGGTTGTGCCGGGACAAGAAAGATTATCTTCCAGGGCTCAACTTCGAGAAGAAGAAGGCCCGCCTGGCGCGCACCAGTTACGCCAACTTCCTGACGGAACTAGTCGGTGTGCACCCGGATGTCGTCCGCCTTTACCAGACCACTTCCCAGCCGCTGTTCGGCGTCGGCATTGATGCGGTCCCGGCACTCGATGCATCGGAGACAGGATATCCCGGCTTTAGTGGAATGGGGTTGGAAGCCTCCGATCTGAGCAACGAACGGAAGTATTTCTTCCACTTCCCGGACGGCAATGCCACGATCGCCCGTCTGCTGGTGCGTAAGCTGATCCCGGAGGCTGTGCCGGGAAATTCGGTGACCGACGTCGTCACTGCCAAGGCCAACTACGCGAAGTTGGACGACGCGCTTTCGGCTGTGCGTATCCGCCTGAACAGCACGGTCGTGCGGGTGAAGCATCTCGGCAGCGCGGCTAACGCGAGGGAAGTCGAAGTTGCCTACACTCGCGGTGACAAAGTGTACACGGCCAAAGCCGGCCATTGCATTTTGGCCTGCTGGAACATGATGATTCCGTATTTGTGTGAAGAACTGCCCGGGGCCCAAAAGGAAGCGCTGGCCTTCGAGACCAAGGTGCCGTTGCTCTACACCAACGTGCTGTTGCGCGCTTGGACCGCGTTTCAAAAGCTGGGGGCGAATTCAATCTATGCTCCGGGCGGTTACCATACCCATGTAGACATGGATTTGCCGGTCAGCATCGGCGAGTATCGTCACCCGAGCTCGCCCGAGGAGCCGGCCGTGTTGCACATGAGCAAGGCTCCGTGCCATGCCGGCCGCCCAGCCCGCGAGCAGCACCGCCTGGGGCGCGTTGAGCTGTTTACTACCAGCTTCGAAGACCTGGAGCGCGAGATTCGCGAACAACTGGCGCGGACGCTTGGGCCGGGCGGCTTCGATCCGGCGCGTGACATCCTGGCGATTACCGTGAACCGCTGGCCCCACGGTTACGCCTACGAGTACAACAGCCTGTTCGACAAATTCGTGCTGGAAGGTGGCGAAACGCCGTGTGAGAAGGCGCGCAAGCCTTATGGCCGGATCTCAATCGCGAACTGCGATGCGGGCGCCTACTCCTACACAGACGAGTCCATCAATCAGGCGTGGCGTGCGGTCGGGGAAATCACCAAGGCGTAAGGCCCGGTTTTGTCAGCTAATGGTCTTGCTCGCCCGCCAACTGTGCAGCCCTGGTTCGAGCCTCCTGAGCCTGCTGCGTCATACCTTTGGCCTGGTACGCCTGGGCTAGAGCATTTTCGAGATCAGGATTGTCGCCGCTCCTTTCCTTCTCTTTGAGGTAGGCGGCGATGGCCTCGTCGTACATCTTGAGCTTTGCGTAAGATCGGCCCATTTCGCGATAGAGACCGGCAAACGGCGCACCCAATCGACCAGCAGTCTTGAACTCCTCGATTGCAGCCTGATTTTTGTCTTCGTCGGCCAGCGCTAAGGCCATCCCGTAGTTGCCATAAACGTCATCAGCATCTTGAGCGAGAACCTGTTTGAACGTGGCCTCGGCGTCCTGGGGACGCTTCTCGGCCAGATACACCATCCCGAGTTCCACCCGAGCGTGAGGATACTGCGGTTGCAGGTCAAGCACTTTCTTGAACTCCGCCTCGGCTTCGGAAAATTGCCCCGCGCTGAAGTAGGCGTTCCCAAGCGCGTAGCGCGCCGCCACAAGATTGGGTTGCTGCCGGACGACTGCCTGCAGTTGAGCGAGGGTATGGTCGGGTCTGTTGGACTGCGAGTCGATAGCTCGAAAAGGAGCACCGCGCCAATGCTGGACCCAGAGCACACTTCCCGCTACGGCGAGAGCGGCCACGGCAAGAATACTCATGCGGCGCAGGGGAGCGTCGTGTTGCGGCGCCAGGCGGGCGATCAGTGCGCCAAGGATCAACCCGCTGACCAGTCCACCGGCGTGGCAGGCGTTGTCGATACCGGGAAACATGGTTCCGAAAATAACGTTAAAGCCGACGAAAAAGAGGAGACTGCGGAGCGTGCCGCCGATCGCGACTCTCGGCAGCGAGAATTCTCCCAGGTAGAACGATGCGATCAGCGTCCCTGCCAGTCCAAAGATTGCGCCCGAAGCGCCAACACTCAGCACCTCGGGATTCCACGCTATGCTGGCCAACCCTCCGGCAACGCCCGTGATCAGATAAATGGCTGCGAAGGTCCAGCGTCCGTAAAGGGATTCGCACAGCGCGCCCAGATCCCATAGGCACCACATGTTGAAGGCAATGTGCATGAGGCCGCCGTGAAGAAACATGTAGGTGAGCAGCCGCCACCAATCACCGGACAGAGTAAGGGGACCGTAATTAGCACCGAAGTGCACCAGCACTTGACTGGTAAAGTCCATCGAGGGGCCGCTCGCCAGCACCATCGCCAGAAGGATCGCCACATTGGCGCCGAACAGGACGTGGGTGAGGCTGATGCTGGCCTCGCGGCGGACCCACGGCGCAGGCATCACAACTTGCTTAGCATCCTCGCCGCCCTCGTCGAGCTGCGCGGCCTCGTGCTGCTTACACCACCGACAAATCTTCCCGAACGTGAGCGGAGGAAGCTGTCGGCCACATCGAATACAGTTCGCCATATATTAAGAAAAGAGTATCAGCAGTTGGCCAAGTTTTGGGAAGACACGGTTCTGTCGGTGCTAAAGCCCCGTGGAAGAGCAGCGCTCTAGCAGCCTGCCCTGAGCCTGCCGAGTGCGCCGCGTACGACGCCAGAAAGAACGCAGCTTTAGCCGTTGACGGGCTGTCGGCTCAATGAATGGTCTTGGTCTTCCGCGACATGTAATCCATCAGCAGATATTGCCCCAGCGTGTAGGGCGTGGTGAAGTAGGCTTTGCCGCGGCACATCTCGGTGACTTTCTGCACGAACTGCACCAACCCATAATCCGACGCCAGCATAAACGTGTTGATGAGCACTCCGGCGCGCTTGCATTTCGAAACTTCTTCCAGCGTCTGGCTCACGACCAGCGGATCAAGGCCGAAAGCGTTCTTGTAGATGCGTCCGTCTTCCAGCGTGAGGGCGGAAGGTTTGCCGTCGGTGATCATGACGATCTGCTTCATGTCTTTTCGTTGCCGCTGCAAAATTCTCTGCGCCAGCCGCAGTCCTTCGCGCGTGTTGGTGTAGTACGGGCCGACCTGTACCCGCGCCAACTGCGACAAAGGCATCTCTTCCGCAGAATCGTGGAAAAGCACCAGCGAAAGCGAATCGCCCGGATACTGCGTGCGAATGAGATGCGACAAGGCCATCGCCACTTTCTTCGCCGGAGTGAAGCGGTCTTCGCCATAGAGAATCATCGAGTGCGAGCAGTCCAGCATGAGCACCGTAGCGCACGACGACTGGTATTCGCACTGGTGTACTTGCAGGTCGGGATATTCGATGTTCAGCGGCAGCGTGAACCCTTCACGCTGGATGGCGCTGGAGAGGGTCGCGGTGATGTCGAGATTCAGCGTGTCGCCGAACTCGTAGGTCTTCGACGATCCGCTGGCCTCGATGCCGGTGGCGAGATCGCGCGTGTCGTGACGTCCGAAGCTCGATTTGCCGAGCGATCCGAGCAGGTTGCGCAGGGCCTTGAATCCGAGGAAATCCAGACTCTTGTCGGTAACCTCGAACCGGGCCTGCTGGGCTTCGCCAGTCTGACCTCCGACGCTGGAGGGCCGCGCCGGGTCCGGCGGTTCGTCCACGGAGATGTAATCCTCCTGCTGCATGCGCTCGATGAGCTTCTCGATCAGTTCATCGAGTTTCCCTTCCATCTGCATCTGCTCGATCTGCTCGCGCAGATTTTCGTCGAACAACTCTCCGCTCAGCAGCGCCTGTTCGATCGCCCGTTTCAGTTCGTCAAGCGTGCGCTCCCCCTGTGGCATTTCATACCACATGGAGTCATGGAAGCCACTCTGCAGGAAATAGTCGGAAAGCGCGTTTAGCAGGTCCTCCAGGCTCATTTCGCTGGCAGGGTCGGGCACGTATTTGGAGTAGCGGATGCGCTTCATAACAGCTGCTAGCTTCTAGCTGCTAGCTTGTAGCGAAAATCGTCCTGCCTAGCTAGAAGCTAGGAGCTAGCAGCCTTTTAGTTAAATTGTCTTCTCTGCCGGTAGGGCTTTTCTTCCGGCTCAAAAGATCTCTCCCGCACAGGCTCCGGCCTTTTCTCTTCCGCCTTGAACACGCGCTCTTCGCTGCGCCCGATGCGCTTATGCGCGTGCAGGCCTTCGAGGATGAATTCCGCCGCCGAAACCTGCCGTTCCGGACTGTCCTTCTGCGAAACGCCCAGCGGGTCCAGCTTTTCGACCAGTCCCTGGATTTCCTTCAGATTCTTCAGCGCTTCGGCCGCAGAAAACGAGTCCGGAAGCTGAATCTCTCCGCCCAGGTCGAACCACTGCACGATCTGCTGCATGTTGGCGCCGGTGAAGTACTCGTCATACGTCTTGGCGATGGCGGTGCGGATCAATTCACGGCCCACATGGTCAGCTCCCTTCATCTCGCCCTCGTACTCCAGTTCCAGCTTGCCGGTAATCGCCGGCAACGCAGCATAGACGTCGCTGATGCGGGGCACGACCAGCTTCTCGTCGTTTCGGATCGCCCTCCGCTCGGCGTTAGAAATCACGTTCTCCATCGCGCTGATCGGCAACCGCTGGCTCACGCCGGAACGCTTGTCGACTTTCTTGTCCTCGCGCGCGGCGAAAGCCACATGTTCGATGACTTCCTGCACGTACTTAGGCAAGTGCAGAGGGTGGCCGTTGCGGCGCGTCCAGGCTTCCTGCGCCGTGATGGCAATCCCTTCTTCCACCGTTGCCGGGTAGTGCGTGCGAATCTCAGAGCCGATGCGGTCTTTGAGCGGCGTAATAATTTTGCCGCGCGCCGTGTAGTCTTCGGGATTCGCGCTGAACACGAGGGCAACGTCCAGCGGCAGCCGCACGGGGTATCCCTTAATCTGCACGTCGCCTTCCTGCATGATGTTGAACAGGCCCACCTGAATTTTTCCAGCCAGGTCGGGAAGTTCGTTGAGGGCGAAGATGCCGCGATTGGCGCGGGGCAGCAAGCCGTAGTGAATCGTCAACTCGCTCGACAATTGGTGGCCGCCGCGGGCCGCTTTGATGGGATCAATGTCTCCGATGAGATCGGCGATGGTCACGTCGGGCGTGGCCAGCTTCTCCACGTAGCGCTCGTCGGGAGTGAGGTATGCGATGGGAGCGGCATCGCCCAGGCGCGCCACTTCTTCGCGGCAGCGGCGGCAGATCGGCGAATAGGGGTTGTCGTGAATCTCGCATCCCTCAAGGTAAGGCAGGTGGGGATCGAGCAGCGTCGTCAGGGCACGCAGGATGCGGCTCTTGGCCTGGCCACGCAATCCCAGCAGGATGAAATTGTGGCGCGAAAGAATCGCGTTGATGATCTGGGGCACGACCGTGTCGTCATAGCCCACGATGCCGGGAAACACGGGCGCATCGGCATTGCGCCGCAGGCGAGCGATGAGATTCTCGCGCACTTCGTCCTTGACGCGGCGTTCCCGCAAATGCTCCTCGGAAAATATGCTGCGGCGCAGATCCCCCAGCGTGCGCGGAAGACTCATGGAAACAACCCCCACGGAACCGATTTCCCCGATTATACGCGCCCGGGCGGCCGGCGTTTTCTGGAGTCCGCGATTTCCCGTCAGTGTCAAGCTCGCGTGCATCGATGGCGCGGCATCTTGACTTGAAGCGAGACACAGAATACAACGCGAACATGACACTTAACGGAAAGGTCGTTGTGGTGACGGGCGCGTCCATGGGCATCGGCGAGGCGATCGCCAGGGTTTTTGCCGAGGCAGGAGCGAGCGTGGTTCTGCTGTCGCGCGATGCGAGCCGGGCCGAGGCGGCACGCGCGCGGCTGGGGTTCCCGGAGCGAACCGCCGCCTTTTCCTGCGATGTGCGTCACTCCGAGGAAATCGAGCGCGTTCTCAGCCTCACCCTGCACCACTTTCAACGCGTCGACGTCTGGGTCAACAACGCCGGTCATGGTTTGCTCGACTCGGTTGCGCAAGTCGAGATGCCCGCCTTCCGCGAGCTCTTCGAGACCAACCTGTTCGGTGCCGTTTCAGCCATGGGGACGGTAATACCCATCATGCGGCAACAGGGTGGAGGAACAATCATCAATGTTTCCAGCGTCGCCGGGCACATCCCCCTGCCGTTTCACGGTGCCTACAGTGCCAGCAAGTTCGCGCTCAACGCCATCGGCAAGGCGGCACGCGTTGAACTGAAGAAAGACGGCATCCATGTGCTGACTGTCTGTCCCGGCTACGTGCGGACAGCATTCGGAGAACATGCCATCCGGGGAAGGGAACTCAAGCAAGTGCGGCCGGGTTCTGTGCGTGGCATTACAGCCCAGCGGGTAGCCCGGGCTACGCTGCGCGGGTACCTGAAGCGAAAGCGAGAAGTGATCGTTCCGTGGACCATGCACCTGCCCGTGAAGCTCTATCAATTATTCCCGGCCGCAGTGGAGTGGGGAATGGAGAGGATGGCGTAGTAGGCAAGGTTTCAGAGTTTCAAGGTTTCGAAGTTTCAAAGTGAAGCGCGGTCACCTCTAAGCTCGCAACCTTGCAACCTTGAAACCTTGAAACCTTGAAACGTTTCTACTCCATCTCCGCCAGCATCGCTTCCATCTCTGATTGCGCGTGCAAATTTCCCGTGCGCCGCGCCGAAGCAATACCATCGCGCAGCATCTTCTTCGCGTCTTCGACTCGCTCGGCCCGCACCAGCGTTTGCGCCGCCATGAAATACCCGGCGGTGTAGTCGGGATTGTTCTCCAGCAAAATGGAAAACTCCGCCAGCGCGCGGTCGAAGTCGCCTTGCTTGGAGTATTCCATGGCGAGGCCGTAGCGCGCGAAGGCGTCTTTCGGATTCTCCGTCAGGATCTCGTTGAGAGCGGCGATACGGTCCATGGGCAGTCGTCAGTTGTCAGTGGTTAGAACTGCTTTTACAAATAGGTCTTGGGTAGGGCACGGCTTCAGCCGTGCCATTCGGGGCGCAAATGAAACGGGCTTTATAATAGCCCCTGAGGGCCTGGTGCTCGCCGCCGCCGCAAGAGCATATATGAAACCAGCTCCGGTCGCCAGTTGACTTGAGGTTACTACAAACGGTGTCGCGGCTGGGCAGTGGTGCAGTTGGGAATAATGGTTCGTATCACGGCATCGCTTGAGCGATGCCGTTCATGGCGCGGGACGCCAACGGCTTTAGCCGCTGGTCTTGCCCGTGCGCCCCCAGCGGCTGAAGCCGGACTTGTGGGGCGCGCGCTACGGCATGCCCTGCAGTCATGCCCTGATACGAATCTCTCAAACCGCTGGGAAATCGAGCAGAGACTGAGAACATTGGCGTACAATAACGCCTTCCACCATAAGCGCTATGACCGACGACACGCTGGTGCCTCGCCCCGTAAGGGATTCGCAATCCGAGATGGCCGAGATTGTGCTGCCCAATGACGCGAACCCGCTCGCCGCCCTGCTCGGCGGACGGCTAATGCACTGGATCGATCTGGCGGGCGCCATGGCCGCGCACCGCCATTCGCGCAATCATGTGGTAACCGCCTCCGTGGATCACATCGATTTTCTGGTTCCCGTGCGCGTGGGCGACCTGGTCATCTTGCGCTCCTCGGTCAATCGCGTCTTCACTACTTCGATGGAGGTCGGCGTGAAAGTCTTCGTTGAAAACTATATCGCCGATACCGCGCAGCACGTTGCCTCTGCCCATTTGACGTTCGTCGCCATTGATAGTACGGGGAAACATTTGAAGGTGGCGCCGGTGATCCCCGAGACCGACGAGCAGCGCCGCCGCTATGACGATGCCGGGAGACGCCGCGAGATTCGGCGTTCCGAAACGGAAAGACGCCGCCGGTCGCGCTGAATCGGCGCAGCGCTTCTCGGCATCGCGCCATGTTGTCCGAACCATGTTGGCCAGCAAAGCGTCCTCGGTAATGACGCGCTGAGAGGTTTCATCATGGACAGTGCCCTTTTAGTCCATCGCCTTCATTTTGCCTTTACGGTCACCTTCCACTATCTTTTCCCGCAACTCACCATGGGTCTGGCGCCACTTATTGTGGTGCTCAAGACGCTTGCCCTTCGCCGCAACGATGAGACATACAACCAGGCCGCGCGCTTCTGGGCGCGGATTTTCGGCATCAACTTCGTGCTGGGCGTCGTGACTGGCATCCCGATGGAATTCCAGTTCGGCACCAACTGGTCGCACTTCTCCCGCTTTGCCGGAGGCGTGATTGGCCAGACGCTCGGAATGGAGGGCATGTTCGCTTTCTTTCTGGAGTCGGCGTTCCTGGGGCTCTTCTTGTACGGCGAGAAACGGCTTGGCCCCCGTGGGCACTGGTGGTCGGCGGTCGCGGTGTTTCTGGGGTCATGGCTCTCGGGATTTTTCATCGTGGCGACTGATGCCTGGATGCAGCACCCCGTGGGTTACGCCCAAGCCGCCGATGGATCAGTGCAACTCGCCAGCTTCTGGGCGCTGGTGCTGAATCCCTGGGCATGGTGGCAGTATGCGCACAACATGAGCGGGGCCGTGATCACGGGAGCGTTCGTCATGGCCTCCGTCGGCGCGTTCTATCTGCTGTGGGGGAAGTTCGTGGAGCACGGGCGCATCTTCGTGCGCGTGGGAGTGGTGGCCGGGCTGATCTTCAGCCTGCTGCAACTGTTTCCCACGGGAGATGGACAGGGCCGCCTGGTGGCCACGAATCAACCTGTCACGCTCGCCGCGATGGAGGCACTGTTTGCCAGCGAGCCGGGAGCGCCCCTGGTGCTCATCGGCCAGCCCAATGTGGACGAGAAGAAAATTGACAATCCGCTGGTAGTGCCCGACGCGCTGAGTTTTCTCACCTATCGCGCGTGGAAGGCGGAGGTGAAGGGGTTGGACGCTTTCCCGCAGGATCAGTGGCCCACTAACATTGCGTTGCTCTACTTCAGCTACCACATCATGGTGGGCTTGGGCACGCTCTTTATCGCGATTTCTGTCGTAGCAGCGTTTTTGCTGTGGCGCGGCAAGCTGTTTTCGAGCCGCTGGATGCAGTGGATTCTGCTGCTCGCCCTGCCATTTCCTTACATCGCCAATACTGCAGGGTGGATGACAGCTGAAATTGGGCGTCAGCCCTGGCTGGTTTATGGCCTCATGCGCACGGCTGACGGCTACTCGACGACAGTCTCGGCAGGCAATGGCATGTTTACCCTGCTGGGTTTTATGGGCATGTACACCGTGTTGGGAATTTTGTTTTTGTTTCTGGTGCGGCGAGAAATCGAGCACGGACCGGAAGGCGAGGTCAACGCGCACTAGCATCAGACTCCCCGGTTGTCATTCCGAGGAGCGCCGCGACGAGGAACCTGCTGTTCTGATCGCGCAAAGAAAAAAGCAGGTTTTTCGCTGCGCTCGAAATGACAACAGAATTTGCGAGCGAGGTTTCCGATGGAAACGCTTTGGTTCATGATCGTGGCCGTGATGGTGGCGGCCTACGTGGTGCTTGACGGCTTCGATCTCGGCGCCGGTGTAATCTATCTCGGCGTTGCCAAAACCGCCGCAGAGCGGCAAGCGATCATGCGAGCCATCGGTCCGGTCTGGGACGGCAACGAAGTCTGGCTTCTGGCCGCCGGAGGCACGCTCTACTTTGCTTTCCCGCTGCTCTATGCCTCGAGTTTCAGCGGCTTTTATTTGCCGCTGATGATCGTGCTGTGGCTGCTCATGCTGCGCGGCATCGGCATAGAGCTGCGCGCGCATATGGATAATCCCGTCTGGCGCGGATTCTTCGACTTCGTATTTTGCGCATCGAGCGCGCTGCTGACCATCTTTTTCGGCGCGGCGCTGGGAAACGTCGTGCGCGGCGTGCCGCTCGGAGAGGATCACTACTTCTTCGAGCCGCTATGGACCAACTTCCGCGTCGGTTCCGATAACGGTATTCTCGACTGGTACACGGTCCTCACCGGCGTGATCGCGCTGGTGACGCTGACCGCACACGGGTCGCTCTACGTGGCGATCAAGACAGAGTCCGACCTGAACCGCCACGCCCGAGCCGTCGCTCAGTGGGCTTGGCCGTTCCAACTGATCTTAACCATCGTCGGATTGATTGCGACCGTCTCCATCCGCCCCGGCGTACTCGACAACTACAAACACCATGCTGTCGGATTCCTCATCCCGGTGGTCGTCTTCGGCTCGCTCGCCGTCATGATGCATGCGATGCTGAAACGAGCGGACAAAATCGCCTTCGTCGCGTCGGCCTTCTACATCGTGGGCATGCTGGTGGGCGCGGCGTTCGCGCTCTACCCCGTGGTCCTTCCGGCGAGCACCGGGCCCGCGCGCAACCTGACCATCTACAACACCGCCGCCGGCCATTACGGCTTGAGCGTCGGATTCGTCTGGTGGATTCTGGGCATGATTCTCGCGCTCGGGTATTTCGTCTTCCTGTTCCGCATGTTCAAAGGCAAGGTGCGGATGGGAGGGGAGGGGTACTAGAGCGCGAATTCCTAGGTGCGAGTTTGGTTTTCCAGCCTTGTCAATGCTCACTTTCTCGCACGGCAAGCCAGTGTGGAGCTTGGACGGGGTCACACGCTTTTTGCTTCTGGGACGACCCGCCGCGGCTGCCCTCAGGGGCTGAAGCCCACAATAACTGACTCTGGCAGGCAGCACGACTGAAGTCGTGCCCTTCCCAAAGGCTCCTGCCTTCCCCACCTGTATAATCGACCTTTGGGGTTCTGCCTGATCCTCATTCCACAATTCACACGGGGAGCATGATCCGTTGAACGCACATATGCCGCATCAGCATGGACAGGGCCCGGCGCAGCAAGGCCCGCAACCGCTGCCGGGCGTGGACGCCATCATCGCCGTCGGATCGGGCAAGGGCGGTGTGGGCAAGACTACGCTGGCCGTCAACCTGGCGGTTGCGCTGGCCAACATGGGACACCAGGTCGGCCTGCTCGACGCCGACGTCTACGGGCCCAACGTTCCGCTGATGCTGGGCGTGAACTCGCAGCCGCGCATGGCCGGCGAAAACCGCATTGAGCCGCTCGAAGCATACGGACTGAAAGTCATTTCTGTCGGATTCCTCAATCCCGGCGACAAACCCATCATCTGGCGGGGGCCGATGCTGCACCAGATCGTGCGGCAATTCCTGGGACTGGTGGAATGGGGACATCTCGACTACATGATCGTGGACCTGCCGCCGGGCACGGGCGATGTGGCGCTGTCGCTGGTGCAGACGGTGCCGCTGACGGGAGCGGTGGTGGTGTCGACTCCGTCAGACGTTTCGCTGCAGGACGCGCGCAAGGCGATCGAGATGTTCCGCCAGATGAAGGTCGACCTGGTAGGAGTGGCCGAGAACATGAGTTATTTCGTGTGCCCGCACTGCCAGCACGAGACTGACATCTTTTCGCGCGGCGGAGCGGAGAAAATGGCGCGGCAGTTCGGCGTGCCGTTCTTGGGAAGCATTGCGCTCGATCTCGAAGTACGCAAGGCTGGAGACGGCGGCCGTCCGGTCGTGCTCGAAGGCGAAAATTCGCCGCACGCCAAGTCCATCTTCGAATTTGCGCGCAGAGTCGTGGATCGCGTAGCGGAAATCAAAGCCAGCACCCCGGCCAGCGTGATCCAGATTCAGTAAAGGCAAAGGTTTCAAAGTTCCAGAGTTTCAAAGTTTCAAGTGTGCCCGACGATTTGCCTTGAAACCTTGAAACTATGACACCTTGAAACCTGTTTCTTAACAGCCCTTCGCCCCATTCCTAGAGTCCGTACCGGATCTGAACTTTCACCCAAAACCTAAGCTTCTGCATCTAAAATAGTTAGGTAGAATAAGTAGGAACTAGTGTCTCCCCGGCCGACAACGCTCGGATCGAGGTAACTGAGAAAGGCAAGCGTGCCTGCTGACCCCAATATCGGAACGCGCGAGCGCGAAATTCTAACCGCGATCGTGGAGACTTTTATCTCCACGGGCGAGCCGGTCGGTTCGCGCACGCTGGCGCGCTCCAACCGCGAAGGACTGAGTCCGGCCTCCATTCGCAACGTGATGGCCGACTTGTCGGACGCCGGGTTTCTGGAGCAGCCGCACACTTCGGCCGGGCGCATCCCGACGACAGAAGCGTATCGCTACTACGTCGAACAGATTTCGGGCACGGCGCGACTGGCGCCGCAGGAAGAGTCGATGATCTCGACCGCGCTGGCGGATGTAAGCGACGTGCAGGAGTTCATGGAACGGACGTCGCACGTGCTGTCACTGATTTCGCATAATGTCGGGGTAACAGTGGCCACGAGCGGTCCGAAGAACGCGCTGGAGCACGTGTATTTCTCGCGCCTGAGCGACCAGAAAGTGTTGGCGGTGGTGGTCACGCGTTCCGGTCTGGTGCGCGATCGCGTCCTGCGCCTCGATTTGTCGCAGGCCGATCTGGACCTGGCGGCGCGCTACATCAACGACAATTTCCGCGGCTGGACCATGGAGGCCATGCAGGCTGAGATCGCCCGCCGCATCGAACAGGAACGCGGCGAATACGACCGCCTGATGAATTCGATCGAGCGGCTCTACAAGCAGGGTGCCCTGGCGGCAGAGCAGGGTGCGCAAGTAGTCTTCGTGGAAGGCGCGGCCAACCTGGTGGCCAGTGAGGAGGACCGCGAACGCCTGCAGGAAATGCTGAAGACGCTGGAGGAGAAAGAAAAAGTTGTCCAACTTCTCGGCGCCTATCTGGATGTGAAGCAGGAAGCGGTGCGGGTGGTCATCGGCCTGGACGAGACGCTGCCTTCGATGCGGAACTTCGTGCTGATCGGGGCTCCTGCTCACGCCGGGAATGAAGTCATGGGTTCGCTGGCGGTTATCGGCCCCACGCGCATGGACTATCAGCACACCATCACCGCAGTTTCTTATATTGCGCGCTTGTTCGACAAGATCCTGAATGAATCGGAGTGACGTAGACTGGGTTATGGGGAAGTCAAACGGAAAGTCAGAAGTGGAAAAAGCCGGACTTGATCTGGAGCACGAACTTCCGGCCGGGGACGGCGCAGAAAGCTCACCTGCTGCCGGCGAAGGGAGTGCCACGGCTGCTGCCGAAGAGGCATCCGCTGTCGCCGAGGAATTGCGGAAGGTAAAAGCCGAGCGCGACACTCTGCTCGACCGGCTAGCGCGGGCGCAGGCTGAATTCGAGAACGCGCGAAAGCGCGCCAGCAAAGAACAGCAGGGCTTCCGCGATTTCGCTACTGCCGACGCGATCAAAACTCTGCTGCCAGTCATGGACAGCTTCGAACGCGCGTTGCAAGCCAAGTCCGGCGCGAACGACTTTCGCAGCGGGATTGAACTCATTTACAAGCAACTGCAGGACGCGCTGGCGAAGCTGGGGGTGCGGGCCATCCCTGCCAAGGGCGAACCGTTTGACCCGCACTATCACGAGGCGATCGAGATGGTGGAGACCTCGGAAGCGGCCGACCACGAGGTGCTCGAGGAATTGCAACGCGGCTACAAGTTCAAGGACCGCCTGCTGCGCCCGGCCATGGTCAAGGTCGCAAAGAATCCCGGAAAATAGGACAGGCGAGCGAACATTGGTGCATCTGGTTCCGGGCATGACGGTTGTGTGTTTGAAGAAAGGCTGATTCTGACCAACAACGGAAAACGCGATTACTACGAAGTCTTGGGCGTGAGCCGCACGGCTACGGAGCAGGAACTGAAGAGCGCCTATCGCAAGCTGGCGCTGCAGCTGCATCCGGACCGCAATCCCAATAACCCCGATGCGGAGGAGAAGTTCAAGGAAGTGAGCGAGGCTTACGCCGTGCTGGCGGACTCGGAGAAGCGGGCGGCGTACGACCGCTTCGGCCATGCGGGATTGGGCGGCGGCGCAGGCGCAGGTTTCGACCCCACGATTTTCCAGGATTTCAGCGACATCTTTGGCGACTTCTTCGGTTTCGGTGATCTTTTCGGCGGCGCCGGTGGACGCCGCCGCAGCCGGGTTCAGCGCGGCGCCGATCTTCGCGAGGATCTCACCCTTGAGTTTGAAGAAGCATTCTTCGGCACGGAGACTCGAGTTACGGTTCGCCGCCACGAAGCCTGCGAGGACTGCCGCGGCTCAGGCGCGGCGCCAGGCAAGGGCCCGACCACTTGCCGCTCCTGCGGCGGACGCGGGCAAGTGCGTTACCAGCAAGGATTCTTCAGCATCGCCCGTACTTGCCCTACTTGCCAGGGAACCGGCAGCGTCATCACCGATCCATGCGCGAAATGCAAAGGCGAAGGCCGAGTTCTGCGTCAGCGCACGGTGGATGCAAAAGTCCCGGCCGGGGTGGAAGACGGGACGCGAATCCGCTTCGCCGGTGGCGGCGAGGTGGGCCAGTTTGGCGGGCCCGCCGGTGATTTGTATGTTGTGCTGCACGTGAATGAGCATCCGTTTTTCGCACGGGAAGGGACTGACCTGCATTGCGTGGTACCGATTTCGGTGGCCCAGGCCGCCATGGGTGCGGAAATTCGCGTACCCACCATGGACGGCGAACATACGCTGAGAATTCCCGAAGGCACCCAGCCCGGCACGACCTTTCGCGTGCGCAACAAAGGCGTGCCGGTGTTGAACGGGCATGGCAAGGGCGATCTGTACGTCGAGATGCGCATTCAGATCCCGAGCAAGCTGAACAAGCGGCAGCGCGAGTTGCTGCAGGAACTCGACGCCATCTCTAAGGTGGACAACCAACCCCTGATGCGCTCGCTGCTAGGCAAAGTGAAGGATATGTTCGGGTAGTGAGGTGGAAGAGCGGCCCTTTACGGCCGCGAAAGCGGTTGGCAATTGGAGGGGCTTCAACCCCACCGCTTAGTCGCAGAGAACGCACCCCTCCATCTTCACGACCAACGCCGATGACGCACAGAAGATGGATCGCCGACGAAGTCTCCGGCAATCATGCCGCGTTGACTGGCGCGCATGCTGAACACCTCGTTCGCGTCTTGCGTGCCCGGGTGGGACAAGAATTCGACATTGCCACCGGCTCGGTCGTGCGCCGTGGACGAGTCACGTCCCTAGCCGACCACCGCATCGAATTCGAACTTGGTGAAGAAGTTCCCGCGGCAAAGACGGCCAATGTCACACTGCTGCTTGCTGTCTTCAAGTTCGATCGCATGGAATGGGCAATCGAGAAATGCACGGAACTGGGCGTGTCGCGAATTGTTCCGGTGATCGCGCGGCGAACGGACGCGCATCTGGTTTCGGCAGCAATGAAGCGTGTCGAGCGGTGGCGGAGAATCGCACTGCACGCGGCTGAACAATCGCGCCGGAGCGTGCCTCCGGAAATTGTTGCACCTATGAAACTAAAAGACGCGACCGGCTTGCCTGGCGAGTTGCGGATTGTGCTGGCAGAGTCGGAAACACAGACTCATCTGCGGGGCGTCCTGGCGTCGCATCCGGTGGGAGTCAAGACGCTTCTGGCAGTCGGCCCCGAGGGTGGCTGGGCGGAGGACGAATTGCAGATTTTCGAGGAGGCTGGATGGCTTTCCGCTTCTTTGGGTTCCACGGTCCTGCGCGCCGAAACGGCCGCCATCGCTGCAACGGTGATCACGACTTCAGAAGTCGCTTGATCGGCTTCGCTCACTGGTCAAGGTGTTATCCTGACCCTTCGATGCCGCCGAAGTCCAACTCCCGTACCTTTCCGTTTATCCCAGAAGATCGCCAGCGTGAAGCGATTGAGCACGTGCACGGCCCGCTGCTGATCGTGGCGGGCGCGGGCACGGGCAAGACTTCGGTGCTGACCTACCGCATTCAACGCCTTGTCGCCGAGGGCCACGCGCAGCCGCACGAGATTCTGGCCCTGACTTACACCAATAACGCGGCCACGGGAATGCGTGAGCGGGTCCGCAAGTTACTGAACGGCAGGCGGGTGCACGCCACGACCTTTCACGACTACTGCCTGGCTTTGCTCAAGAGCGTGCACCGGGATTTTGGTGTGCTTGACGAGCAGGACCTCTGGATCTACCTGCGCCGGCGCATCCGCGAACTCGGGTTGAAGCATTTCATCCGCGCCGCCAACGTGGGCCAGTTTCTGATGGACCTGCTGAAATTCATGGATCGTTGCCACGATGAACTGGTTACGCCCGAGAAATACGCGCAATACGTGACACGCCTGGAGCGGGGAGAATGTCCCGTTCCGCGGGTGGCGAAATCGAGCAACGTTCTGGATGAGGCCGAGACGCTGGGACGCTGCCGCGAAATTGCCCGGCTTTTCGCCACGGTTGAACGCTGGCTGCAAGAAGACAATCTCGGGACCTTCAGTCACATGATCGTGCGCGCTCATGCCTTGCTCGAGAGCGATGAAAATGTGCTAGCGGAGGCGCGTGCCCGCGCTCGCTTCATCCTGGTCGACGAGTTTCAGGACGCTAACTTCGCCCAGGTCAAGATTCTCGCCCGGCTTGCGGGCGCGGAGGGAAACATCTTCGCCGTGGGCGATCCGGACCAGGCTATTTATCGTTTTCGCGGTGCCTCCAGCGCAGCTTTCCAACTTTTTCAGCGCCACTTTCCCGGAACCAGACTGGTTGTGCTCGAAAAGAACCGCCGTTCGACCACGCCCATTCTGCGCAGTGCGTTTGCCTTGATTGCCAAGAATCCGCCCGTGTTCGCGGGACGGAGTGACGGCACTCTCTCCTATCAGCGGGCCCCATTACAGTCTGCCCGAGAGGAGGAAGCTGGGCAAACCGGCGGCCAACTTGCCAGTGCTCCGGTCACGGTGGTGGTGTGTGCGCGCAGAGAAGCCGAAGCGCCTGACGTGGTCCGCTCCATCCGAGATCTGCAGAAGAAGTCAAAGTGCAAGTGGTCGGACTTCGGAGTCCTTTACCGTTCGCATCAGCACCGCGACGAGGTTGTGCTCGAACTGGCCGAGGGGGGCATTCCCTTCGTCATTGAGCGGATGGATGTCTTCGACACGCCGGAAGTTCGCGACCTGTTGGCCTCGATGCGAGCGGTGGTTTCGGCCGGGGACGACGTAAGCCTGTTTCGCGTCGCCGCCCTGCCGCGATTTCAGGTGAATCCCGAACAACTTCGCCAGGTCATGCGCGCCAACGCGCGAGATTCCCGCGAGGGCCCGATCGTCCCTCTTTCTTCTGTGCTGGAGCGAGTGGTTGGCGGCGCGGACGTGCTGGCCGCAGTGGAAGATGCTCGGGAAGAAATCCGCCGGCGGCAAGCCAAGGCGCGCGCCGCCCTCGATATCATCATGCAGCGATTTGGACTCGACGCTGCCTCGCCCAATACGCAAGCAGCGCTAAAGTTTGTGGAGGGCTGGGAGAAGAAAAAAGTCAATCGCAGCACAGAACTGGAAGAATTTGTTGACTATATCGAGTATTTCCGCGAAGTTGGAGGTGTGATCCCGCTGAACGCGGCCGAAAACGAACCGCATGAGAACGCCGCGCGCGAAAACGAAGACGCGGTTCACCTGACCACCGTTCACGGGGCGAAAGGGCTGGAGTTCCCACACGTCTTCATTCTGCGCGCCAACGCGAACTCTTTCCCCAACCCGTACAGGGAAGCCCTTGTGGCCTTCCCCAACGAATTGCGCGATCAGGAGTCGGTGGCCGAGGGCGACGACAAGACACTGCACGACCAGGAAGAGCGCCGCCTGTTCTACGTGGCCATGACCCGGGCCCGCGACTTGCTGCAGATTTACTCGCGGCAGGGAAAAGGCAAGAACAAGAATCCAGACGGGTACATGCGGGAATTGATCGAGAATTCGGGCCTCTTCCGCTATTTGACGGCGGTTGCGGTCCCCGGGGCGCAGGCCAGCCTGGAGATTTTCGCGGCTGCGTCTCCTGCCTATCCGGCTGAGTCGCAAGTGGCGCGATGGTTCGAGTTGCCCGTGCTGGAGGGCTTGCACAGCCGGCTGAGCGCTTCGGCCGTGGAGAGCTACCAGCGCTGCGGATTGCAGTTCAAGCTGGACCGGGACTGGCGGCTGGCGGCAAAGCCCGCGGCGGCGATGCAGTATGGCGCCACGATGCATCGTGTGCTCAAGACCTATTTCGATTCCGTGGGCCTCGGGTGCTCCAGGACGGACGAAGAACTCATCGAGATATTCCGCCGCGATCTGGCCGAAGCCGGGATTCAGGAGACCTACCAGCGCGAACTTTACGAGCAACTGGGCATCACCCAATTACTCGACTTCCTGGCCACGGCGCGAGAGTCCGCTCCGCAGGTTCTCGATACCGAACAGACCTTTGACATCCGCGTGGGCGCGACCACCGTCATCGGACGGATCGACCGGATCGATGCACGAGCAGACGGGCGGGTGGACATCGTTGACTACAAGACCGGCAAAGCCCGGGATCAGAAGAGCGCGGACGAGAGTCTGCAGTTGTCGCTCTACGCGATTGCCGCTCACGAAAAGTGGGGACACAAGGTGGGATCGGTGATTTTCTACAACCTGGAAAACAACGTCCCCGTCGTCACGACGCGCAATGAAGCCCAGTTGCTCGAGGCGCGCCAGGCGGTGACCGATGCGGCTGAGGGAATCGCTGCCGGGCGATTCGAAGCGAAACGAGGGATGCACTGCAACTTCTGTGCGTACCGGAGCCTTTGTCCGGCGCAGGAGAAGCGAATTCCCTACAGCATGGCGGCAGCGGGGAAAAGGTCAAACTAGGCACGCGGGCCAAGGAAACGCCAAGTCATCGAGATCGTCGGGAATGTCGTTCGACATCTCAGTGGTGGGTTTTCCCGTCTTGCCAGAAAAAACTTAGGGGACGCATTCCGCGTCCCCTTTTGACTTCGTACTGACCTTGCTTAGTGTTTCTTTTTCTTCTTCGCCTTTTTCTTGGTTGCCATGGTTCCTATTCTCCCTTCCATTCTTCATGGAAAATGTGCAGCGGTCTTCTACTGCAACTAGTTGATGTATAGAGTCAATGAAAAGTGAAGTCAAGAAAAAAATGAGCGTTGCGTCGTGCGAAGTCGTTGTACCAAAGTCACGGCGAGAGAACTTTTGAGGAAAAAGTCAACTGAAAAATCTATGTTGTTGCCCAGGGCCGGCAGGAATTGTGGTGCGAACGCTGGAGTGCGACGCGGTCGTACGGGCAAACCCGACGATGAATCCTTCGAAATCCACTCAAGCAGCCCGCCGCATGCAGGGATCACGCTGCCACCGTTCTCTCCCTGTCGCATCTATAATGAGAACCGTAAAATCTTCGCCGGAGCTTGATTCATGGCCTCTTTTGACGATGTTGTGATCATTTCCGCCTGCCGTACGGCGGTCGGAAAATTCCAGGGCAGCCTGGCGGAATTCAGCGCTTCGCAATTGGGCGCAATCGTGGTGCGGGAAGCCGTGAAGCGGGCGGGCGTGGACCCTGCCCAGGTGGATGAATGCATCATGGGCAACGTCGTCTCCGCCGGACTGGGGCAGAATCCAGCGCGCCAGGCTGCCATCTTCGGCGGATTGTCTCCGGCAACAGGTGCCATGACAATCAACAAGGTCTGCGGCTCAGGATTGAAGTCCGTCGCTCTGGCGGGGCAGGCGATCCAGACGGGCAACAGTTCGATCGTCGTTGCCGGCGGTATGGAATCCATGACCAACGCTCCCTACCTTCTGCCGCAGGCGCGCAAGGGATATCGCCTGGGTAACGCGCAGGTTATCGACTCCATGGTGCAGGACGGCTTGTGGGACGTTTACAACAACTACCACATGGGAATCACGGGCGAGAACGTAGCGGGAAAGTACGGCATTACGCGCGAGGAACAAGATGAGTTCGCGGTAAACTCGCATCGCAAGGCGATTGCCGCGATCAAGGAATGCCGGCTGAAATCGCAAATCGTTCCGGTGGAGATTCCGGGGAAAAAGAAGACTGACCCTCCCACGCTCTTTGACAGAGATGAGTGCCCGCGCGAGGACACCACCATCGAAGTGCTGCGTTCTCTGAAGCCCGCCTTCAAGAAGGATGGAACCGTGACTGCGGGCAACGCGCCCGGGGTCAACGATGGCGCCGCAGCGGTGGTGGTCACCAGCGCGCAGCGAGCGCAGGAACTGGGAGCGAAGCCGATGGTCCGCATCGTGGCCCAGGCAACCAGCGGCATTGACCCGGCGTGGGTCATGATGGCTCCGGTCGGGGCCGTCCGCAAAATCTGGGAGAAAACCGGCTGGCAGAATGAAGACGTGGATCTCTATGAATTGAACGAAGCTTTCTCGGTGCAGGCGCTGGGAGTCATGCGCGAGCTCGGGTTGAATCCCGAGAAAGTCAACGTGAATGGAGGCGCCGTCGCGATCGGCCATCCCATCGGCGCCAGCGGTGCGCGGGTGCTGGTGACCCTGATCTACGAAATGATTCGCCGCGATGTGAAGCGAGGCATCGCTGCTCTCTGCCTTGGAGGAGGGAACGCCGTGGCGATGGCGGTGGAGAGGTAATCTAAAGAAGGCAAGTCTCGGGTGCGCCATGACCGGACATCTTCCTTTCGCAGGAGTCCTGCTTCTCGCCTTTACTTCTGGCCTCCAAGGCCAAACTTCGGGCCGATCACAGCGGCAGATTGATCTAGAGAAGATCGGATATCCAGCCCAAGCCCACTGCGACTATATGTTCCAGGATAAGGATGCTTATGCCAAACGGCATGTCGAATTCTTAGATTCAGAACATCTGCTCGTCAGCTTCCCCCTGCGCTCGTCTCCGTGCGACAAGTATGGTCAGCCCACAGCCAACAAGTTTCGTTCTGTCATTATCGACACAACTGGTACTCCGCTTCATTCGTTTGATTGGTCGCCGCGAGAAGACGTTCAGGCCGGACCGGACGGACACATCCTCATGTCGAGCGGTTGGGAGATCTGCCTTCTTGACGCGGATTTCTCAACCCTTCAGCGAATTGAGTGGCCTAAGGGCCAGGGTCCGCAATCGAAGATGACCACGTGGACTGGGCGCCTCATCAACGCTCCTTCTCGCCGCGGCTTCGTCGCTACAGACGCCTACGCACCTAACCACACTGCGTATTTCGAAGGGACGCCAGCGAGACAGACGGCATCGGTTGACACGTGTTGGTCCTTAGCAGTCACGGACGGAGGATTCGCATGCCTCGATAGGAGTAAACAGCAATTGGATATTCACTTAAGCGATGGTGAACGGAGCGTCCGTGCCCCGGCCCTGGGCAAGGCTGCAGCCTTGCTGCTTCCTGACCCGCAAACTGTCCTCATCTTGACCGACAAGCATCGACTTGACCAAGTCGACCCATCCGGAGCAGATCAGGAAATCGCTGATCTGCACTGGCTGGTACCTGGTTGGAATTCCGGCTTTCGTTGGGACCTCGCATCGGGAGCGGCGCGGCGAGTGCTGTTCTTCAGTCACGGGGCCCGTTTCCCGATTACAGATAGCAGCGGGTTTGGCTACTATCTTCGAGTAGCAGTTGTCGATATAGGCTCGAAAAGCATTGTCTTTCGAAAGCAGTATCCGATCGACAGCGATGTGGCAATTTCGCCGGACGGGCGTACGCTCGCCGTCCGCAGGAAAGCTGATCTGACGCTAATTGATTTGCCGTGACTTCAGAGCACCTTGCCGCAGATTCACCCGGCCTTAGCCCGCCACTGGCAGCGTCACGGTGAAGACCGCTCCCCCGTCAGCCGCATTGGTGGCGTCGATGCTGCCGTTGTGTTCTTTAATGACAGACTTGCAGATGCTCAGGCCCAATCCCGTGCCACGTCCCGGACGCTTCGTCGTATAGAAGGGATCGAAGATGCTGGGCAAGTTTTCCTTCGGGATACCGGGCCCGTCGTCGTGAAAGCTGACCCACACTGAGCCGTCCGATTTGCCGGTGCGAATGCGCAGTGTTCCCTTATCCCGCGCCTCGCGGATAGCCTGCTCCGCGTTCATGATCAGGTTGAGAAAGACCTGCATCAACTGATGCGGATCGCCCAGCGCGTAGGGCAGTCCCTCCTCGCGCAGAAAATCCACGGTTATGTTGTTCTTGCGCAGGGAATAGGCGTGCAGGTTCAGCGTCCGATCGATCACCTCAATCAGGTTGAGCCGGCTCTTGCCCGGCGCCGGAGGGCGGGCAAAGTAGGTGAGATTCTGCACGATATCGGCTGCCCGGCGCGCTTGCTGCTGCAGCAAGGCAAGCTGTTTGCGCCCGCTCTCGCTAGTCTCCTTGTCCTGCATCAGTTCGCTTACGCCCAGAATGCTGGTCAAGGGATTATTCAATTCGTGGGCGACGCCGCCAATCATGGCGCCCATAGCGGCCAGGCGCTCGCTCTGCACCACCTGTTGCTCCAGCTTTCTTTCGAGGGTGATGTCGCGCACCGACATGATCACGCCGCTGGTCTTGCCCTCCGCATCGAAAAGTTGACTGCACGAAGCGCGCATGGTGCGCCAGTTTCCGTCACGGTGGCGCGCGCCGTATTCCGCCGAGGCGAAAGCCTGCTTTCCGGAAACCACGGTATGGTAAAGCGCAGCCATTTCCGGCGAATGGTCCTCCAGATCCGATATCTTCTTACCTACCAGATCTTCGGGTTGGTAGCCGAGAAGATCGCGGGCGCGGGAATTCACAAACGTATATCGTTCCCCGAGATCCACCACCAGAATCAAATCGGGGAAACTTTCGAGCAGCCGCCGGCGGAATTCTTCCTGCTGCGCCAGTTCGCGCTCCATCTTTCGCTTTTCGGTGATATCTACCAGCGTTCCCTGGTAGCGGATGATATTGCCCGACGTGTCCCACACCGCACGCGAAGAATCGAGAAAGACCGCCGCCGCTCCATCCTTGCGGCGCAGTTTGATCTCGCGCGTGCGCAGGCCACCGTGATCGTCCACCGCCCGCCCCAGCGCCGGTGGGCCGGGCTCGAAGTTCAAAGCTGACGGGTCCACCAACAACAGATCTTTCTTCTCCGTGTATCCCAGCATGTTGACCAGGGCAGGATTGGCGTCGAGCAGGTGCCCGTCGGGCGTGCTGAAATAGACGCCTTCCTGCAGGGTCTCAAACAGTTCCGTGAAGCGCATCTCTTTCTCGCGCTGCTCGGTCACGTCACGTCCCAGAATGCTTGCCCCCACGACTTCGTCGCCCTTAACGATGGCATTGAGCATGCAGTCGAAATAAAGAGGCCGCGGATTGTTCTTCAACTGGACGCGTACTACCCCCGCCCAGCGTCGCTTCTCCAGGAACCGTCCCAGCCCGCCTTCCAACAGTTCGCGCGCCGGTTCCTCAAAGAAATCGAAGATCTTGTGGCCCACCAGTTCGGTGTAAGGCAGCCCGGTCAGTTCAGCAACGCGCCGGTTCACTGTGCGCAGCGTGCCGTCGAGCGCAGTCGCGCAGGCCGGATCGTCAAGAGAATCGATCAGTTCCTTGAAATTGCGCTGCGAGCGCAAGATGACCTGGCTCAGTTGGTCGAGTTGCTCTTCCGAAGGAGCCGCGCCCACGTGCTCTTGCAACCCACGAAGCAGTCCTTTGAGTTCGCTGACTTCGCGGCGTCGCCCATAGGCGTACACCGCAAACAGGATTGAAAGAGCAAGTACACCGATCGGAATGGCGCGAAGTGAAAACGGGATATTCTCCAGCCGTTCCCACAGCAGCGCCGCCAGCGCGAACGCCAGCAGGATAAAGAATCCCAGCACCCATCGCCAAAGTTGTGATTCTTCTTGCTCGAGAATCCCCTCGGGATGGGAGTCAGGCGAACCGCCGGTCTGGTCAGGGATCATTGCGGGGGAAACCGTCCATTCTTTAGAAAACCATCCTAATTCTACCCTTGCTGGCCGGACAGCGCCGCCTTATTGGGGTGATGTCACATTTTACGGAAGTAACCAAGTGGGGACGCCCACCCACTCGGTCGGATTGGCATTGCTCAGGCATTACCCCATCGCCGGGAGTGGGTTTTCCACAGCTCCGGGCGTGGTCGAGGGATCTCTCAGGTCGAGCGAGGCTGACCGCGCTCCGTCAGAACCGCCAAAGCGAGGCATGACCGCGCCGGAGGATGAGGTTTTCCACAGCGCTCGGGTGACATCCGTCACAGCCAGGCCTCGCTTCCATTCACTAATGTAGTAGCGGAAGCGCCAGGTGTTCGTGTGCCTGCTCCATGCTCTACAAAACCCTCAGCGCCGCGGTCTACGGCATTGATGCCAACATCATCCAGGTGGAGGTAGACTGCTCCGGCATCAAGTGCGACCAGGACCACTTTCACACCGTGGGCCTGCCAGACGCCGCCGTGCGCGAGAGCCGCGACCGCGTCCGCGCCGCGCTGAAGAATTGCGGCTACGACATCCCGCCCACGCACATCACCATCAACCTTGCGCCTGCCGACATCAAGAAGGAAGGATCGGGATTCGATCTGCCGATGGCGCTGGGCATTGTCGGCGCCTACGGCGGCCTGACGAAGAAGGAAATCGCAGACTGCGTATTTGTGGGAGAACTCTCGCTCGACGGCGGGGTCCGCGGCGTTCGTGGGGCCCTGCCCATTGCCCTGGAGGCGCGCCTGCGCAAGATCTCGCGCATGGTCGTTCCCGAGGCCAATGCCAAAGAAGCCGCCATGGTGGGCGGGGTGGATGTTTATCCAGTTCGCTCGCTGCTCGACGTGATCCATTTCGTCAACTCCGGCAACGGACTGGTTCCCATGAAGGCCGACGGCGATTCGCTGCTGCACGAATCCCAGCAGTTTTTCGTGGACTTCAAGGACGTCCGCGGGCAGCAGACCGCCAAGCGCGCCATTGAGATCGCCTGCGCCGGCGGCCACAACATTCTGATGATCGGACCGCCCGGCTCGGGAAAGACCATGCTGGCCAAACGCATGCCCACCATCCTGCCGCCCCTCACCTTTGAAGAAGCTCTGGAGACAACCAAGATTCACAGCGTGGCCGGCGTGCTCGATCCGGGATCAGGCCTGGTGGGGACCAGGCCCTATCGCTCGCCGCACCACACCATCTCCGACGCTGGCCTGATCGGCGGCGGGGTGATTCCGCGGCCGGGCGAAGTCTCGCTGGCCCACAACGGCCTGCTGTTTCTGGACGAACTGCCCGAGTTTCCCCGCAACGTACTCGAAGTCCTGCGCCAGCCGCTCGAAGACGGTACCGTCTCGATTGCCCGCGCCTCGATGTCGCTGACTTTTCCCGCCCGCTTCATGCTGGCTGCCGCCATGAATCCCTGCCCCTGCGGTTTCCACAACGACCGCACCCGCGACTGCCAGTGCACCACGCCGATGATCCAGCGCTACATCTCGAAAATCTCCGGCCCGCTCATGGACCGCATTGACATCCACATTGACGTCCCGGCCGTAAACTACAAGGAAATGCGCTCCGCGTCCGAACCGGAAGGCTCCGCTCAGATTCGCGAGCGCATCATGCGCACCCGCCAGGAGCAGCTGGAACGCTTCGCCTCCTGCCGCGAAAAGCTCTACTGCAACGCGCAGATGTCCTCCCGCCACATCCGCAAGTTCTGCGAACTCTCTGCCGATTGCGAGCGCCTGCTCGAACGAGCTATGACCCAGCAGGGCCTGAGCGCCCGCGCCCACGATCGTATTTTGAAAGTCGCCCGCACCATTGCTGACCTCGAAGACTCGGCCAACCTCGAACCAAAACACATCGCCGAAGCGATCCAGTATCGCAGCCTGGATCGGACGTATTGGACGTAGATCGGCGTCGGACCTAAGACCTCGGACAACCACCCCGGCAGCCTTGCGAGACACCTAGGATACTCGCTGAGGTCCTCGGTGCGTTCCGTAGCTACAGACCTAACGCTCAAGATTTTGCATTCTCTAGCCAGTTCTCCGCCGTATATGTAAAGTGAGGCAGTCAGAGAGCCGCCCATGGCAGAGTCCCTCTCGGCAGGGAAATCTACGGTTGTGGCAGAAAGCGACTTTGCAGAGATCGTGCGCCGCCACCAGGCGATGGTCTTCAGCATCGCGCTGCGTTTTCTAGGGGACCCTGCGGCTGCCGAAGAGTTGGCCCAGGACGTGTTTCTTCAACTCCATACCAACCTGAGCCGGCTGAAGTCGGAGGAGCACGTGAAGTTCTGGCTGCGCAAGGTGACCAGCCATCGCTCGATCGATTGCCGGCGCCGCCGCAGCCTGCCGCAGGTGAGTCTGGACGAAGCGCCCGAATCCGCCGCGCCATCCCGGACCGAAGATCCGATGCTCTCCCGCAGGCTGCGGCAGTTGGTGGCCTCGCTGCCGGAAAAGCCGCGCCTGATCGTAATCCTGCGTTATCAGGAGGACATGAATGCGGAAGACATCGCCGAGGTTCTTGCCATGCCCGTCGCGACCGTGAAGAGCCATCTACAGCGCTCGCTGGCCATGCTGCGCGAAAAAGTAACACGCGCCATCGGAGAAGTAACGATATGAACTTCGATAAAGATACAAACCGAATGGAAGATGCACTGAAGAATGCCCTTCGCCGACGCGAGGCCCCGGAAGGTTTCGCCGATCGAGTGCTGACCAGGGTGGCGGAGCGGAGTTCGGCCACGCCGGTGGTCCTCCGCCACCAGTCCTGGTTGCGACTTTTCGCCCAGCCGTTGGTCCGTGGGGCGGCCGCCACAGCCGTCTGTGCAGCCCTGGTCGTCGGCGGCATTCATTACCGGAATGTCCAACGTGAGCACGCCGAAGGCAAGGCCGCCAAGCAGCAATTGATCCTGGCCCTCCGCATTGCTGGCAGCAAGCTCCAACTCGCGAAGTCGAAGATTAACGAGATTAATGTCAATCACGTTCCAGCGGACCAGACCGGGAACCAAGAGGAAAAGGAGTGACCCCATGAAAAGAATAGTGACATGGTTGGTGCTGCTGCTCGCAAGCTCAGCGGCTGCGCGGGCGCAGGACATCAAGATTCCACTCGACGTTGAAAAACTCTCCGCCAAGGCCAAAGAAACTGTCGAAGTGACCATGGACGGTCCCATGCTGCGCTGGGCCAGCAAGTTCCTCTCCGCCGATGACCCAGAGGACCAAGAGGCCGCCAAGCTCGTGGCCAACCTCAAAGGCATCTACGTCCGCCATTTCGAATTCGATGAAGAGGGGGCCTACACTGCAGCTGAGGTCGAGGCACTTCGTTCTCAGATCCGCGGCCCCGGCTGGAGCAGGGTCGTCGGCGTTCGCAGCCAAGACGAAGAGAATGTCGACGTTTTCTTCAAGCTGGAAAACGACAAGATGGCTGGCATCGTCATCATTGCCGCCGAGCCCAAAGAACTCACGTTTGTCAACATCGTCGGCCCGATCGACCTCGACCAACTTGCCGATCTGGGCGGCCAGTTCGGGGTTCCCAAGTTGAATCCCAAGAGCCTGCCCAAGCCGCAGACAAAGGCTCAGCCAGGGGAGCACAAATGAAATCTCTACGCGTCTTCCTGCTGGTGATGTGTGCTGCACCTTTGGCCTTCGGCGCCGACCACGAGTTCCGCGAGATAGTGCACACCATCGAGGGCGCTTATGGCGTGCACCATTCGCATATCCCGTTTCTGGGTGCCGTCATGTTTGTTGCCCGGCCCGAAGGCGTCAGCGGTATGAAAATCGCATTCTTTGAGGATTTCAAGATGCCCGCCGATGCCGCAGATGTCTGCCGCATGGTCGAGAGTTCCCTGGGGCCGGGCTGGTACCCGTTTATCCGGGTTCGTTCCCGCGCTGACGGCGAGACGACCCTGATCTACACCAGTCCTTCGGGAGGCAAGATGCGCATGATGATCGTCAGCCTCGAGCCCTCGGAAGCGACGGTGGTGGAGCTGAACCTCAGCGACCGGGCTATCAAACGCTGGCTCAAAGAACCTGGAGAAGAAGCCGAGGAACAGTCCGGTCATCATCGCCATCACGACGACGACTGAACGACACAACCGCAACGATTCCCTAGTTTTCTTCCCTCGGACGCATGTTGCCGGTTCGCAGGTAGCGGTTGTGCCAGCCCAGCGATTCGGTCAGCAGGTGCGGCGTATGTTTGCCGTAGGAAAGGCGCTCCGCCCGCGAAAGATAATCGAGCAGCAAAGGCTTGTAGTCCGCATTGGCGCATTTCTCGATGATCAGGTGTGCCCGCTGCCGCGGCGAAAGCCCGCGCAGATCGGCCAGGCCTTGCTCAGTGACCACGACCTGCACGTCATGCTCGGTGTGATCCACATGCGAAACCATGGGCACGATCGTCGAGATCGTGCCTTTCTGCGCGATCGATGGCGCCATGAAGATCGAGAGATATCCGTTGCGCGCGAAGTCGCCGGATCCGCCGATGCCGTTCTGAATGCGCGATCCCATCACATGCGTCGAATTGACGTTGCCGTAGTTGTCGGCTTCGATCATGCCGTTCATGGCAATTACGCCCAGGCGGCGAATGATCCCCGGGTTGTTCGAGATTTCCTGTGGCCGCAGCACAATCTGCTCGCGATAGCTGGCCATGTCTGCATTCACTTGGTCCAGCATCTCCGGGCTCAGCGAGAATGCGGTGGCCGACGCGCAAGTCAACTTGCCTGACTTCAGCAGACGAATCATTCCGTCCTGAATCACTTCTGTGTAAGAAGTCAAGCCTTCAAACGGCCCTTCTTCGAGCCCGAACAGAACGGCGTTGGCGATGTTGCCCACGCCCGATTGCAGCGGTAGCAGATTCGCCGGCATGCGGCCCTTCTGCACTTCCCAACTCAGAAACTCCAGGATATGTCCCGCGATGCGCTTCGAGGCTTCATCCGGCGCTTTGAACGGACTGTTGCGGTCGGGTGAATCGGTGAGCACAATCGCGACGACTTTATCAGAAGGACATTCGAGATACGGCGTGCCAATGCGCTGCCCCGGTTTGACCAGCGGAATCGGCTTCCGATTCGGGGGCGGTTCCAATCCATAATAGATGTCGTGCATCCCTTCGAGCGCAGCTGGCTGCCAGGAATTGACCTCCAGAATGACCCGCTCCGCGCAATCAATCCACGTCTTGTTGTTGCCGATCGAGGAGCTGGGTATGAGGCGTCCGTCTTCCAGCACCGCCGTGACCTCGATCAACGCGACGTCCAGCTTGCCCAGAAATCCGTACTCCACAAACTAGGCGACATGGCTCAGGTGAATGTCCATGTACTCCATTTCGCCGGCGTTGATGCGTTTGCGCGTCTCGGGATCGGATTGATACGGAAGGCGCAAATGGATGCCGCCCGCCATGGCGAGGGCTCCGTCGAGCTCCGGGCCAGTGGAGGCGCCGGTGAAGACGCTGACTTGAAACTTTTGCCCGCGGAAGTTGGCGTCCGCGATGCGGCGCGCCAGTTCAGTCGGAACTACCTTGGGATAGCCGGACCCGGTGAAACCGCTCATGCCGACCTGGTCGCCGGACTGAATCAGGGCGGCCGCCTCGGCCGCGCTCATGATCTTATGCTCGAGCTTGGGGTTGAGAACTCGCGTGGTGGATTGGGGAGCAATAGGCATTCAAAACCTCGCAGTCGGTGATGGACTCTTGACGGTAGAATGCGCCGATCGAACCCGTCTGTGACTTCGATCACCCTGGGCTGTGGCGGAGCGAACAGCTTTCGCGCAACCCTGGCGAACTTCTCAGGTGCCAATGTAACAAGTTGATTATAAACAGGTTGGCGATCGTTTCCAGTGCGGGTCACTTTTCACCTGAAAAGCGCTGATACCCCGCCGCCAAATAAACACTTGACCTCGCACCCGCTTGCCGCTACATTAGCAATTTCCAGGTACGTCCGGGAACTTCTGGGCTTTGTCGAAATCACCGCCTGAGGAACCAGGCCCAGAAATTCAAGCATCTTCCGTATCCTGGTGTGCATCTATTCAAGGTGAGTTGGACGCCAAATCCTTTACAACCTACTCGGAATCAGTGACTTAGGGCGGATACCGGGGATCTGGTCACCCTCCCGTGGCGTAAGGACAAAGGCGAAAGGCCACAATCATAACTTAAGGAGAAGGAAAAACACATGCGCTCTGATCGTGTGTTTGACGCTTTACAAACTCTGCGGAACCGTTATATGCTTTGCCAGCTTGCCTCCAAGGCCACGCGGAAGTTCCATCGGCCCAGTACCAGAATCCAGGAAACGATGAATGGAGTGCTGGACCGAATCGCTGGCTCACCGCGGCAAGAAGTTTTGTCGGAACCAGAGAATTTTGCTGAGGCACAACGGCGGGCTGCTTAACCGCCCGCCCTCCTGCCCGGTGTTGATTGCATCTTCCCTGCGTACCCTCCTTTGAAAATCTCCCGTAGCCACTACCGAATACGCTCTAGGGCACGGGTTCAGGTGAACCATGACCATTGCTGAACTGAAAGAAAAGAACATCACCGAGCTGACCAAGATCGCAAGGACCTTGGAGCTGCCCGGTGCCAGCGGCATGCGCAAGCAGGACCTCATTTTCAAGATTCTGCAGGCGCAGAGCGAAAAAGAAGGCCACATCTTTGCCGAGGGCGTGCTGGAAATCCTGCCCGACGGCTACGGCTTCCTGCGCTCGCCCGACTACAACTACCTGCCGGGCCCCGACGACATCTACGTGTCGCCCTCGCAAATCCGCAAATTCGACCTCAAGACCGGCGACACCATCAGCGGCCAGGTGCGCCCGCCCCACGAAGGCGAGAAATACTTCGCTCTGGTCAAGATCGAGGCCGTCAACTTCGAATCGCCCGACGAGGCGCGCAACAAGATCCTGTTCGACAACCTGACGCCGCTGTATCCGCAGGAGCGCATCAAGCTCGAGACCACTCGGGAAAACTCCAGTGCCCGGGTCATGGACCTGCTCACGCCTTTGGGGAAGGGCCAGCGTGGCCTGATCGTTTCTCCGCCGCGCGCCGGTAAGACCATGCTGCTGCAGAACGTCGCCAACTCCATCACAACGAATCATCCCGAAGTTGTTTTGATGGTGCTGTTGATTGACGAGCGTCCGGAAGAAGTTACCGACATGCAGCGCTCGGTGAAAGGCGAAGTGATCTCCTCGACTTTCGACGAGCCCGCTGCCCGCCACGTGCAGGTCGCGGAAATGGTGATCGAAAAGGCCAAGCGGCTGGTCGAGCACAAGCGTGACGTCGTCATTCTGCTCGATTCCATCACGCGTCTGGCGCGCGCCTACAACACGATCGTCCCGCCCTCGGGGAAGGTGCTCTCGGGCGGCGTCGATTCCAATGCGTTGCAGCGTCCCAAGCGATTCTTCGGCTCGGCGCGGAACATCGAAGAAGGCGGCTCGCTGACCATCATCGCCACCGCGCTGATTGACACCGGTTCCCGCATGGACGACGTGATCTTCGAAGAATTCAAGGGAACGGGCAATTCGGAAATCATTCTGGAGCGCAAGCTGGTCGACAAGCGCGTCTTCCCGGCCATCGATATTCAGCGCTCGGGCACGCGCAAAGAAGAACTGCTGATTCCCAAGGAAGACCTGCAGCGCATCTGGGTCCTGCGGAAAGTTCTGAACCCGCTCTCGCCCGTCGAAGCCATGGAATTGTTGATCGACAAGCTGAGCAAAACCAAGGGTAACAGCGAATTCCTGGCCAACATGAGCGCGCTGTAAGGGATGTTTGTCATTTCGAGCGGATGCAGAATTGCCAGGCGACTGGCAATTCTGTGGAAGCGAGAACCCCCGCTTTTGTTCTTCTCTGGATAGCTCTTCCTTTTCCGCCCGCATTCTCTTCCGTGATTCCGCGGACGTATAATTTTCGTAGAGTGCTCGCTGGCTGTCTCGAGAGGTTCCCGTGCGATCCAGACTCTACGAATCCGTATTTTTCCTCTGCCTCTTTGCCATTCCCGCGCTGGCGCAGAATCCGCTGCCGCCTCCGCCACCCGTGCATCGGAGAAATGTCGGCGTAGCGCCCGCGGACGGAGACGATGCGCGGGAGCAGATCGAGCACGACATGGCGAAGAAAGCCGCCAAGGAGCGAGTTGCCTCGCTCAAAAGCGACACCGACAAGTTGCTGAAGCTTTCGGTCGAGCTGAAAGCCTATGTCGACAAGTCGAACGAAAACGTTCTCTCGCTCGCCGTGATCAAGAAGGCCGATGAAATCGAGAAGCTGGCCAAGAGCGTGAAGGAAAAGATGAAGGGGCCGAACTAGGAGAACACACGTAGGGGCGGACGCATTCGTCCGCCCAGCGAAACGCACCGAGTGGCCCGGACCAATGCGTCCGGGCCTACGTGAGAGTTGCCCGAGCCCCGACCGAAACGAAATAAACGCCATCCGGGACTCTCCGGATGGCGTTGATGTTTGCCGCCAGGCTCTGCTATTCCGCGCCCACCTTGATCCGCATGCTGTAGAACGAGCGGTACACGAAGGTAAAGGACACTAGGAAGAACACGAGCGCCAGAGCGCGGGTCAGAGTCGTACCCTGGCTGCTAGCCAGCGACACCGCCAGTTCCACCGCCAGCAGCCCGAACAGGGTCGTGAACTTGATGACCGGGTTCATCGCCACCGAGGACGTGTCTTTGAAGGGATCGCCGACTGTGTCGCCGATCACCGTCGCGGCGTGGAGTTCGGTGCCCTTCTGCTTTAGTTCGACTTCGACGATCTTCTTGGCGTTGTCCCATGCTGCCCCAGCGTTGGCCATGAAAATAGCCTGATACAGTCCAAAAATCGCGATGGCAATCAGATAACCAACGAAGAAGAATGGCTCCACGAAAGCAAAGGCCAGCGTTCCGAAGAAAACGGCGATGAAGATGTTCAGCATCCCCTTCTGAGCGTACTGGGTGCAGATGGCCACTACCTTCTTGCTGTCGGCAACGGAAGCTTTTTCCACGCCTTCCAGTTTGATGTTCCGCTTGATGAACTCAACTGCGCGGTAGGCGCCCGTGGTCACGGCCTGGGTGGAAGCGCCGGTGAACCAGTAAATCATCGCTCCGCCCGTGATCAGGCCGAGGAAGAAAGGCGCGTGCAGCAGCGAAAGCTTGTCGACGTTCGCGGTGAGCCCGTTGGTCAGCGCCATGATGATGGAGAAGATCATGGTGGTTGCGCCCACCACGGCGGTGCCTATCAGCACCGGCTTGGCCGTCGCCTTGAACGTGTTCCCGGCGCCGTCGTTGGCTTCGAGCAGGTACTTGGCGCGATCGAAGTTGACGTCGACGTTGAAATCTTTCTTGATTTCGCCTTTAACGTTGGGGATGGTCTCGATCAGCGAAAGCTCATATACCGACTGGGCGTTGTCGGTGACCGGGCCGTACGAATCCACCGCGATCGTGACCGGTCCCATACCCAGGAATCCGAAGGCAACCAGCCCGAATGCAAATACGGCTGGCGCCAGCATGCCCGCCGCCGCAGCCAAGCCCATCGTGCTCATGGAATAGGCAAGCGCCATTAGCATCATCATCGCCAGGCCGAGGTAGTAAGCGGAGAAGTTGCCGGCCACGAATCCCGACAGAATTCCCAGCGACGCTCCGCCTTCCTGCGCCGAGGTGACCACTTCTTTTACGTGCCGCGATTCCACCGAAGTGAAAACCTTTACCAGTTCGGGGATCAGCGCACCTGCCAGCGTGCCGCACGAGATGATTGTCGCCAGCTTCCACCACTGCGACCCGTCGCCGCCGAGATCGGGAATGATGAAGTGCGAAATCAGGTAGGTCAGCGCGATCGAGACGATGGAAGTGATCCAGACCAGCGAGGTCAGAGGCGCTTCGAAATTCATCTCGTTGGCCGAGCCGTACTTGGCCTTGGCGATCGCGGCATTCAGGAAGTAAGAAAGAGCGCTCGATACCAGCATCATGACGCGCATGACGAAGATCCACACCAGCAACTGCACTTGGACCGTGGGATTCTTCACGCCCAGCAGAATGAAGGTGATCAGGGCCACGCCGGTCACACCGTAAGTCTCGAAACCGTCCGCCGAAGGCCCGACCGAATCGCCGGCATTGTCGCCTGTGCAATCGGCGATGACGCCGGGGTTGCGGGCATCGTCTTCCTTGATCTTGAAGACGATCTTCATCAGGTCGGAACCGATGTCGGCAATCTTGGTGAAGATGCCGCCGGCGATACGCAGCGCCGCGGCGCCCAGCGATTCGCCGATGGCGAAACCGATGAAGCAGGGTCCGGCGTAATCGCCTGGCACGAAGAGCAGAATGAAGAGCATGATGAGCAACTCAACGCTGATCAGCATCATGCCGATGCTCATGCCGGCTTCCAGCGGAATCTGGTAGACGGGATAGGGTTTGCCGGGCAGCGATGCGAACGCCGTCCGTGAATTGGCGAAGGTGTTGACGCGGATGCCGAACCAGGCCACGCCGTAGCTGCCCGCGATTCCCACCAGGCTGAACGCCAGAATGATGGGGAGGGTCAAAGCGACGGGCTTGCCAGGCACCGGAGAAAGCCAGCCGAAGTATGCCGCGATGATGACCGCAACAAAAGCCCAGAGCAGCAGAATGAACCTGCCTTGCGTGAACAGATAAGTCTTGCAGGTCTCGTAGATGAGCTCGGAAATCTCGCGCATGGCGCGATGCACGGGCAAGTTCTTCAAGCGCATGTAGATGGCCATGCCGAAGGCGTATCCGAACAGACAGAAGAAGATGCCGATCAGCAGCAGGTTATGCCCATTAATGGCGAAGGCGCCGTTAAGGAAGCTGACTCTAGAGAGGTCGGGCAGCTTCAGGGCAGCTTCGCCGCCGGCGGGTTCGCTGGCAGGCTGGGCAAAGGCAGCTGCGGCTCCTATGGTCAAGAGCGCGGCGGTGGCCACGATTTTCGTGGCGGTGCGGCGCAAGAAAGCCGCACTGGATAGGATAGTGCGCATAAAAACTCCTCCGAAAGATGACATTGCAAGGGGAATTAGTAATCGGGCGTCCCAAGCGTAAAACAGGCGTTTATAACACGTTGGATAGACAGGGTCAAACGCCGGTTCGTGTAGGGGCGGACGCCCTCGTCCGCCCCGCGAGCGAAGCGAGCGTGGAGAGAGTCGGCGTCGAGCGAAGCGAGCGTGAGAGAGTCTAGTGCCCGGTTACCGTCGCCCAGTACATGGCGTCCAGCAGATCCTGCGAGTGGCCGTCGTAGTCGGCGTCGAGCGACCACATGAAAGTGCCTCCCAGTCCCCGCTTCCAATCGGAATACCAGACGCGGTAGTAGGTCGAGAACGCATCATCATAAGTGATGTAGCCGTCTTTTCCGTCGGTCCTGAGCATGTAGGGCACCAGCGCGATGGGATCGTACTGGGTGTACCAGCCATTCTTATTGATGCGATCCTTGACCCACGGCGCATAGTTCACGGTCAGCACCGTGTTGTCGCACTCCCCATCGGCGGTATTCGCGGCGTTGGGGCACAACCCGAAAAGCTGGTTGATGTTGGTGTAGTGGTAGCCGTAGAACGGAGTTCCCATGTTGAGCTGCGCGGCGGGAACATGCTTCAGGAAAATGTCGGCGGTTTCCTGGTCGCTGCCACCAGGCTGACATTCGTACGGCGCCGGGTCGTTCGGGTCCCAGAAAATCGGCGCATTGAGCTGGCCGTGCGCGGTCCAGGGACCGGCGCAGTCGTACATCATGAGGTTGAAATAGTCGAGCGAGAGCTGCATGTGCTTCAGGTCGTAGGCGTAGTCGTAGGGAGGGGCGCCCCAGGGCGGGACGTCAATCGAGAGCGTGTAATCCGGGTTCGATTCGCGCAATGCCTTCATCAATTTCACGAAAAAGTTGCCATCCTGCGTACTCGCAGGATATTCCCAATCCATGTCCACGCCGTCGTAGTGGTGTTCCTGCTCGAAAGCCGCGATGTTGTCAACCAGCGCCTCGACCGCGCCGCTGGTTTCGAGGCCGTTGAAGTCGCCGCCCAGCAGGAGCATGACCTTCACGCCGGCGTCGTGAGCTTTCTTGTTGAGTTCGGGCTCAAGGAATCCATCGGGCACGGAAAGGCTGCCATCCGCGTTGAAGGATACTCCGGCGTGATTGATGTGGGTCAGCTTGTGGTACGGAATCTGTTCGTGACCGTAGGGCGGGTCCTGGGTCCTGCTCCAATAGCCGTAGTCGGCCACAATGCGTTTCGGCAGAGGCGAGGGCGAATCCTGTGCCAGGGCCGGTGTGACGGACAGGGCGTTCATCAGAATTATGAACGAGAAGAAGACGAGAGAAATGAACCACCGGGAACGAGAACTCATGAGAGCCAACCTCCGCAAACGAGTTGTGCGGCCGGAACTCGATAGGGCGTGAAAAGCCGCCCCCAGCCTGGGGTTTGAGCATTCTACCACGGGGAGAGGTGGTGCGGAGAAAGATCAGCGAGCGCCCCGGATGAAGGCCACGCGCCGGTTGAGCAACTCATTACCGCCGGTCGCCTCTGAGCTGCCAGAAAATGCCAAGCGGAAGCTTCGGTTTTGGACTTATACTCTCACGGGGCGGTCGGAGCTGGGGCGCGTGTAAAGTTGTGTGCGGTTGAAAATGGGATCGCAACTTCGGAATGAGGTTGCTTGGGCGAAGGACATTTGTGGGGCCGTCGATTCTTCCTTGAGTCACGCTGACGGGAGGCTTATGACCGTGCTGCTCCGCAGACTTTGGGCAGAGGATAAAGGCCAGGACGTTGCCGAATACGCCGTGATGCTGGCCGTGATCCTGGTCATCGTCATTGGTGCCGTTCAGCTCATCGGCTCCAATGCCGACACAGTTTTCTCCAGCGTAGCCAGCTCAATTCAATAGGGCAGGCTGCCCGGTTCTCATTCGACCCTCGGCCATCCGACGTGGAAAGCGTCGGGTTTGGCCATCCTGCCAGGTCCGTCCTGCCGTGTCCGTCCTGCCATAGATGATGGGCGGCAGAGACCACGGTGCCGAAAGTCAGCCGCGAAACCGGCCTTCTTATCCGGGATACTTGCGCGCCTGCTCGATCCAGGCGTTGATGTCTTTTTCCGAAGCGTTCCCGTTCTTCAAATGGGCGCGCATGGCGGTTTCGGACATGGATTCCGAGGTGCTTGTGATTGCGTGCTGCTCAAAATCAATGCCTACAACGATGAATGTCTCCGGCTTCGCGCCCTTGACTTTGACCACCCTGTATTTTGTCGCCATGCTCTTTGCTTCTCTCCTTCTATCCGGGGGATTTCGCTACGCCATCTAGAGTACCCGAATCCGTAGCCGGCTGCTGAAGCGGCATATTGATAGCACCGGCGCGCGCGCGCGAATCTGCTTGAAACAGGGTCGCAACGAGATCCCCACCCTTCGCGATTTTCGAAGGGTGGTCACCACGGACCCGACTAGCTCGATTTTCCTCCGTGTCTCCGTGCCTCCGTGGTGAAAAACTCCTATTCTTTCACCCCGACCTGCCAGAACAAAAACGAATAAATATCCGTGTACTCCTCGATCTGCTTGGTCACCGGTTTGCCGGCACCGTGGCCGGCCTTGGTCTCGACTCTCAATAAGATCGGGCGGGTGCGGCTGGCGCCATTTTTCGCTTCGGCTTGCATCCGGGCCGCCATTTTTCGCGCGTGCATGGGGTCGACGCGCGTGTCGGTATCGGCGGTCATGAATAAGATCGCGGGATACTCCGTGCTCGCCTTCACGTGGTGATAGGGCGAGTAGGCGTAGAGCCATTTGAACTGGTTGACATTTTCCGCGCTGCCGTATTCGGCGATCCAGAGGCGGGCGATCTGGAAGTTCTGGTAGTTCAGCATATCGAGCAACGGCACCCGGCAGACGACGGCGCGGAACAGGTCGGGGCGCTGGGTGATCATGGCCCCCATGAGCAGGCCACCGTTCGATCCGCCCTGGATGGCGAGGTGATTACGGTCGGTGTATTTCTCAGAGATAAGGTGCTCGGCGGCGGCGATCATGTCGTCGAAGACGTTCTGCTTCTTGTCGAGCATGCCGGCGCGGTGCCAATCTTCGCCGAATTCGGCACCGCCGCGCAGGTTGGCCACGGCGTAGATGCCGCCGTGCTCCAGCCAAAGATAGGCGGCGCGGTTGAAAGCCGGCGTCAGGCTGATGTTGAAGCCGCCGTAGCCGGTGACCAGCGCGGGATTGTGGCCGTTCTTCTGCAATCCTTTCTTGCCAACGATAAACATGGGCACGCGCGTGCCGTCTTTCGATTGGAACCACTCCTGCCGGACCTCGTAAGCCGAAGGATCGATGGAGGGCGCGGCGACCTTGGTCCAGAGCGAAGTGGAGTTGTCTTTCAGATCGTAACGGTAGATGGACGGCGCAAAGGTGAAGGACTGGAAGCCGTAAAAGAATTCGTCGCGATCCCAGCGGCCGCCCGAGTCGAAGACCGTGCCGAGAGCAGGAAGACTGAGGTCGGCGAGCTTTTTGCCGCCGAGATCGAAAATCTTGAGCTGTGACGTGGCGTTCTGCTCGTATTGTGCGAAGAGCTTGCCGCCGAAGACGGAGGTGCCCAGCAGAATGGCATCGGTCTGCGGAATGATTTCCTTCCAGTGGTCGCGCTCATAGTCGCCGGCATCGGTGACGAAGGCGCGATAACGCGGGGCATCTTCGTTGGTCGTGATGTAGAGTTTGCCCTCGTAGACTTCGCCGCTGTAGAGGAAGTTCTTGCCCGTAGTGACGCGGGTGGGCGGAGTGCCGGCTTTCAGGTTCATCAGAAACAACTCGATCTTCGTGTAGCCCTGCTCGACAGTGATCAGCAGCCAGCGGCCGTCGTTCGAAAGACTCACGTTGGGCCAGTCTTCGGGATCGCGGCCCTCGCCGAAGATGGGATCGTCGCCGTCGGGATCGGTTCCCAGTTCGTGATAAAAGACATGGCGGTTGTACACTTCCTGGCCTTCGGGAACATCGCTTTTTTTCGGATAGCGGGTGTAATAAAAGCCGCGATTGTCGTGCTCCCAGGCGATGGATGCGGCGCGGGTACGATCGATGGTGTCGGGGAGTACGGTGCCGGTCTTGGTCTCGATGATGTGCAGCGTGCTCATCTCCGAACCGCCCGGCGACGTGCCGTAAGCGACGTACTTGCCGTTATCGCTGGGCTGCCACCAGTCGAGCGCGACGGTGCCGTCGGCGTTGAGCTGGTTGGGGTCGACCAGAACGCGGTCGGGCCCCGGCTCTTTCCCGGAAATGCCGCCATCGCGCACATAGAGGACGGGCTGGTTCTCGATGCCTTCGCGCTTGGTGTAGAAGTAATGCCTGCCCGCCATCTGGGGCGGAGTCACGTCGCCGATGGAGAGCAGCTCCGTGAGACGCTTGTGGATGGCATCGCGGCCGGGCAGCGGATCAAGCAGCGCACGGGTGTACACCGTTTCTTCTTCCACCCACTTCTGGGTTGCGGGACTCTGGCCGTCCTCGAGCCAGCGGTAGTTATCCACGATGGTTGTGCCGTGAAACATTTCGGCGACTGGCTTAACGGCAGCCTGCGGAGGCGCGGTGGGAGTCGCAGAAGATGTTTTGGCAGGCAGTGCAGAAGACGACGCCTGGGATTGGGAATCGTCGGCCGTGAAGGCAGCCGCGGCGAACAGAAAGAGCGAAGAAAGCATCCAGGACAAACGCAGACCGGCGAACATCATCACCTCGCAAAAAAGAAATCGATGCATGGCGAGCGGATTCGACAGTGAAAGATAGCGTAGCAGAAACCGGGCAGGCGATTCCCGAGGGGCTGGCCTTCCGACGACGGGCTTGAAGGCCGAGAGTCCAGGCTGATTCACTTCAGCTTTTGCGCCCAGTCTTCGGTGCTGATCGAAGTCGAACGAGAGCAGCGCCCTGTTTTCCGTTCAGAATGATGGTTGACACTCGGTAGAGTGTCAACCATGTACTGGACGAGTAGGTACTGTCCTAATCTATTCGATCCCATAATTCCAAAGACGAATTAAGCCACTACCGACGAGTACGCCCGGCGAGTACGCCCTGTTTTCACCATCCCGCCGGAGATGCTATGATCAATCGGATAGCCGAAGGCTGGGTCTTCAGCACTCGGCCCATACACTCCTCAGTAGCTCAATGGCAGAGCATCCGGCTGTTAACCGGAGGGTTGTAGGTTCGAGTCCTACCTGAGGAGCCATTCTTTTGCCCGCATAAAACCTGAGTAACCTTGACTTCCTGTCCGAATTGTCCCTACGATTGTCCTAATCTCCTCGGACAGGAGAACCATGACATTCACAATTTTTCGGCGTCACAACAGGGAAACCTGCGACAGCAGGAACCGCTACGACCCGCGATGCGGGTGCCCGTTGCATGTGCAATTCGTGTGGAAAAACGGAGATGCAGTGTTCGAGGGCAAGAAGCTCACCTACCAGAACAAATGGTCTTTGGAGACCCGTAGCTGGTCAGAAGCGCAAGGCAAGGCGAAGGATTTGGAAAAGCGCCTAAAGGACTTCGCCGATGGCAAAGTGTCGCACAAGGGCATATCGGTCGAGGACGCCGTGAAGGAATGGTGGGCGTTGCGTGAGCAGAACAAACTGAACAACGTAAAAGCGAAGCTCATGGGGCAGAAGCTCATCGACTGGTGCGAGGCGAATGGCGTGCTCATGCTGGCGGCTCTCACTACCGGCCGGGTCATGAAATGGCGGCTCACACTCCCGTTCCGAACCGGGGACAGTTCCAGCCTGAAAGTCCACTGGTCTGTCATCAACGGGTTTTTCAACTGGTGTGAGGGGATGGGCTACGTAGACAAAAGCCCGGCACCCGACCCGAAACAGTTCCCGCAGTTCGCCATCACCTACGACAAGCCCGAAGTTGTCCCGCCGACCAAGAAGCAAATCGAAAAAGTCCTAGCCACGGCTACCGGACGAGTCAAGCTGCTTGCTCAACTGATGCGTGAGACGGGGATGGCTCTGGTGGACGCTCAAAAGTTCGATCCAGCAAATCTGGAAGACGGCACGCTGATACGCAGCAACCGCACCAAGACCACAGAGCGATACCGTGTTCGCATCCCGTCGTCGTTGGCGAAACAGCTTGACGCTCTAGGTTCGCCCGCTTTCCCCGGTACGTATCGGGAATGGCGCGAACGACTCTACAAAGTCTTCCGTGAGGCTGGTGTGGAGATGACACCGCACGGCTTCCGTCACTTCCGCATCAGCGCGTGGTTGGCGCAAGGCGTGTCAGTGGCGGACGTAAGCAAGTGGGTCGGCACGTCAGAGAAAGAAATCCGCAAGACATACGAGCACTGGATTAAGGAAGCGGAAGACCGTCTGGACGAAGTGCAAAAGCAAGCGTGGTTGGCGCAAGGGCTGGACGAGAACGGCAACCAGAGTAAACAAGAACTTCAGTAACTTCGATTCTGACCATCCTCTACCGAGATTTCCGATAGGAAACGGTAGGGAAATCCTTGAGAGAAAACCGTCACCGATACGTACTCCAAACTCCACCAAGATTGTCCTCAGGAAGTTTTCCGGCGATCTGTGGCGATTTCGGCAGGTGTTTTACTAGGATAGATTCATCCTAAAGGGCACGCCAGCGACGATCCTGCGTGAAGGCAAAACTCGACTACCTGTTTCCTAGTAGGCGACGATTCTGAGGGCATTTGACCAACGAATCTGACTGGAACTGACGGGGAACGGCTTCTTGTTCCCGCTGGCGGGAGATGAAAATGAACTCACGTAGTACAGCTATCTCGCAATCTGATGCAGAAACTCGACAGCGCCGAGAAGCGCGTGAGAAAAAGCCCGTCAGAGAATGGACAGCCGCCCAACGTCGCGAAGCTTTCCTTGAGCTACGCATTGCTGGGCGTCACAAAGCTGAGGCGGGCGTATTGGACGAATGGGAATTGTGTGAAACATGCCATGAAAACAGACGTGAGCGAGGCACGCGCTCGTGCCAAGCCTGCATCGAGGAGATGTGCCAATACGCAGATTGACGCTCGCATCTTTCATTCTGGCGTGGGCATTCGACTTGCCCGAATGGTTCGGCTCATGCGGAAGATTGACAATGTGTACTTGGGCTGAGGAGTCATTTTCTGGAAGAGCAGGCTCAGCCGCTTACGACTGCCGATCCCCGCAGGAAACCCATATCAATCTTCTGCCGTCCAGCCTTAATTGCTGCCTCAAAAGCGGAGTCCCGCGTCGGGAAGGTGTCGGGCAGGTAGAACTGCGTTTCTGTCACTCCACTCCCATCGTGTTCTTCGATGGAGAACTCCGCAGAGAAAACGTCCTTCAGCTCGGATAATCGTGCCTCGATGACATATCCCTTGTACCCCAGCCTGCTCTTCATGACTGCAACCTCTTCGGCTTCAATTATTGCACTTCGGGCTGGGGCGCTTCCGTGTGGAGGAATCAGGATTACGAGTCAGTTCACGCTCGCCCCG
>Ga0209517_10000860_pt1 | contig 49450 bp, 44 predicted proteins | sample PeaSoiMetSII2010_FD_187695 | JGI IMG/M metagenome (GOLD analysis project Ga0209517, IMG submission 187695) | Peat soil microbial communities from Weissenstadt, Germany - SII-2010 (SPAdes) (version 2) | ecosystem: Environmental > Terrestrial > Soil > Wetlands > Peat | place: Germany...
CTCGCCTCGCCCTTCGACGACGTGTTCGGCCTGGAGCTGCTGCAGCTCGGTACCTGGGGCGTCGGACGCGAGCTGCTCGCGCCGTCGCGCATCCGCCGCCAGAGCGTAGTCGCGGACTCGGTCGAGGCGGGCGCCTGCGGCGACCTCGTGGCCCGTCTGGCGCACCTGCCGATCAATAGCGCTTCGGTCGACGCCGTGCTGTTGCCGCACACGCTCGAGCTTGCGGCCGATCCTCACGCGGTGCTGCGAGAGGCTGACCGGGTACTGGTCGCCGAGGGGCAGCTGATCGTTCTGGGGTTCCGGCCGGCGAGCCTGTGGGGTTTGCGGGCGGCGGCCTCCCGGGCGGGATTTCCTCCGGGTCTGCGCCGCATCCTGCCGGCCTCAAGGGTGCGGGACTGGTTGGCGCTGCTGAGCTACGAGATCGTGGATGTGCGGCCGTATCTGTACCGCTTACCGCGAGCCCCGCGCGGCAGTATCGAGTCGGCTGTCCCGAGCATTCTGTACCGCGGCTGGTTCTATCCCTGGCCGGCCGCCGCCTACGTGATCAAGGCGCGCAAGCGCGTATATACGCTGACGCCGATCAGGCCGCGGCTGCGCGAGCGGCGCCCGGTGTTCGGCGGCCTGGTAGAGCCGAGCGCTTGAGCAGCGTGGTCGATATCTACACTGACGGGGCCTGCCGCGGGAACCCGGGACCTGGCGGTTGGGCCGCGCTGCTGTCCGCCGGTGGGCGCGAGAAGGAGATTTCCGGCGCGCAGATCCAGACCACGAATAACCGCATGGAGCTGCAGGCCGTGATCGCCGCGCTGCAGGCCCTGAAACGGCCGGTCGACGTGCGGCTCTACACCGACTCACAGTACGTGCGCCGCGGCATCCTCGAGTGGCTACCGCAATGGAAGGCGCGCGGCTGGAGGACCGCCGACAAGAAGCCGGTCAAGAACCTGGATCTGTGGCAGCTGCTAGAGACGGCAGCCGCCCGGCACCGCATCGAGTGGCATTGGGTCCGGGGCCACGCCGGAATACCGGGCAATGAGCGCTGCGATGCGCTCGCCAATGCCGCGATCGATGGGCTGCTTGCGCTAGACTTAGGTGTGAACTGACAGGGTTGCCCGCCCATGCGACAAATCGTTCTTGACACCGAGACCACCGGCCTGGAGGCCGAGCGCGGCCACCGCATCATAGAAATCGGCTGTATCGAGCTGGTCAATCGGCGGCCCAGCGGCAGGCATTTCCATCGCTACCTGAATCCGGAGCGCGAGATCGATGAGGGCGCGCGCGCCCTGCACGGCATTACGCGCGAGCGGTTGCTGGCGGCGCCGAAGTTTGCCGAGATCGCTGAGGAGCTGTTCAGCTTCATCACCGGCAGCGAGCTGATCATCCATAATGCGCCGTTCGATCTGGGATTTATTGATATGGAGTTGGCGCTGCTGGCCAGAGTGCGGGGAGACGGCAGCCCGCTTCCGGCGGCCGTGCGCAACGTGTGCGCGGTGCTCGACACGCTGTTGCTGGCGCGCGAGCGCCACCCGGGCCAGCGCAATAATCTCGACGCGCTGTGCAAGCGCTATGGCATCGACAATTCGCATCGAGAACTGCACGGCGCGCTGCTCGATGCGCGCATTCTGGCGGACGTCTATCTCGCGATGACCGGTGGCCAGAGCCTGTTGGCGCTCGATGAGGCCGCGCGTGAGCGCAGTGGTGCGGCGCGATCCACCCAAGCGGCCGCAACCGTGCGGCCCGCCGAGCCGCTGCGTGTCATCGAGGCCACGAGCGAGGAGCGTGCGGCCCACGCCGCGCTGGCGACGCTGCTGCAAAAGGCGAGTGGCGGCAGCTGCGTGTGGATGCAGCTCGAGCAGGAAGGTGCGGCCGCGCGCGAGCCGCCCTCGGCCGCCGCCGGTGCCCCGACCGGCGGGGGCTGAGGCGCACTGGGGCCGGTAGCCTTGGCGGCTGACTTTGGTGTTAGCGCTGCTAACTAAAATCGCTAAAATTCATCGACCCTAAATCTGTGCGGAGCTCTCAACATGGCCCACCCGCTGCGTTCCGGCACCGACTGCGCCGCCTGGCGCGAGCTCGAAACTCTTGCGCAAACCCTGAGCGCCAGCTCCACGCGTGAGCTGTTCGCGCAGGATCCGCAGCGCTTCGAACACTGCTGCATCGAGGCCGCGGGACTCGCGCTCGATTATTCACGCCAACGCGTGGACGCACGGGTGATCAACTGCTTCGCAGCGCTCGCGGACCAGCTCAGCCTGCGCTCGCGCATCGAGGCGATGTTCCGCGGCGATGCCATCAACAGCACCGAGAACCGCGCCGTACTGCACACGGCATTGCGACGCTCCAGTGAGACAACGCTCGAGGTCGCAGGCGAGGATATCGGCGCGCTGGTTTGTTCCGAGCGCGAGCGCATGCTGACATTTGCCGAGGACGTACGACAGGGGATCATCCGCTCGAGCAGCGACCGGAGCTTCACGCTGGTGGTGAACATTGGCATCGGCGGCTCCGACCTGGGACCGGCCATGGCGGTGCAAGCGCTCAAGCAATACAGCGCCGGCGCGCCGCGCGTCGCCTTCGTCTCCAACGTCGATGGCTGCCAGCTCGCCGATCTGCTCGAGTACGCGGACCCGGAGCGGACGTTGTTCGTCATCTGCTCCAAGACCTTTACGACCCTTGACACACTGACCGATGCCCGCACCGCTCGCGCCTGGATCCTGCAGCGCCTGGGCGCGAAGCGGCTACCGCAGCATTTCGCGGCCGTCTCGGTCAATGCCAAGGCGATGGACGAATTCGGCGTGCACCCCGCGTATCGCTTTGCCATGTGGGACTGGGTCGGGGGGCGATATTCGGTGTGGTCCGCCATCGGGGTCAGCCTCGCGATCGCCATCGGCCGCGCGGGCTTTGAATCGTTTCTGTCCGGCGCGCGCGAGATCGATGAGCATTTCCGCGCGGCGCCCTGGCACGAGAACCTACCGGTGCTCGAGGGGCTGCTGGGCGTCTGGAATGTCGATCTACTCGCTCTGCCGACGCTTGCCGTGTTGCCCTACGACTCGCGGCTCGCGCGCCTGCCGGCCTATCTGCAGCAACTCGAAATGGAGAGTAACGGTAAGCACGTCAAGCTCGATGGCACGCCGACCACGCTCCCGACCTGTCCCGTCATCTGGGGTGAGCCCGGCGACAATGCGCAGCATTCCTTCTTCGAACTGCTGCACCAGGGCACGCAGCGCGCGGCGCTCGACTTGCTGCTGCCGATCAATTCATCCTGCGCCAGCCAGTCGCAGCAGGATCTGGCGATTGCCAATTGCCTCGCCCAGGCCGAGGCCTTTGCGTTCGGGCAGAATGCGGATCAGGTGCGGGTCGAACTCACGCGGCAGAAGCTTTCTGCGGAGCGCATTGCTGCATTGTTGCCGCACAAGATCCATGCAGGCAGCCGGCCGTTGAGCCTGCTGATGTTCGAGCGCCTCGACCCCATGACCCTGGGACGGATCCTCGCCCTGTATGAGCACAAGGTGTTCGTGCAGAGCGTGGTCTGGGGCACTAACGCGTTCGATCAATGGGGCGTGGAGCTCGGCAAGAAGCTCTGCGAGAGCTTTATCCCACTGGTGCAGAAGCCCGAAGCGGTGACCGGGCAGTCGAGTTCGCTGCTGGGGGCCCTGAGCTACGTGAAACGGTGGCGGAACTGAGCCCCGGGCGCGCTGGTCTTAGCCTGCCACCGGCGGTTACAAGCAAGGCGAAGATGGATCGGCAAGCCGCTCAGATATCAGTACAATGCGCGGCTTTCCGTCACGCGGGGAACTGCGAGTGAGCGGCATGCCAGCCCGACAACGAATAGGCCTCTATCTTGGTATGGCGGTCCTCGCGATCGCGTTACTGGCCGTTCCACGGTACGGTCAGGCACAGCAGGCTGACTTGAGCCAGCAGCTGCAGCTGTTCAACAGCATGACGCCGGAACAGCAGCAGGCGATTCTGCAGCGACTGGGCGGCGGCACAGCTCTTGGCGGCACAGGTATTGGCGGTCTTGGCGGCTTGGGGACGGGGAGTTCACTGCTCGGCGGCGGCATTACCAACAGGTCGCAGTCCGCCCTGCTGCAGCAAATGCAGCTGCAGCAACAGCGACGTCTTGCGGCAACCCTACAGGGTCAGACCGAGCTGCCGGTGTTCAAGCCCGGCGATACGGTATTGGTGGAAGTCAGCTTGCTGCATGAGAAGCCAGCCAATAATAACAATCAGAACAACCAGAACGTCCAGGAAAATCAGAACGCGCCACCTGGCCAGAACGTTCCGACGGGCAATCCGAATGCGATATCGATTAGTCCGACGCTGCTGAGTAATTCGCAACTGTCACTGCTGGGTCTCGATAATGGAATGAACGGTCAGCGTGTACAGGAACAGCCGCAGCGGACGATTGAAGAGCTGCAGGCCGAGGAGAAGCAGAAACTGGAGGACATGATCGAGCAGATACGGGCGCGCAATCCCTATCAGCTCGACAGCAATGGCCAATTGCAGTTGCCGGGAATCCCCGGCATGGAACTGGCGGGGCTCACGGAGGACCTTGCGACCCGACGGGTTGCCGCGGAGCCTGCATTCGAGAAGCTGCTGATCAAACTGACACGCCTGCCGCTGGACAAATCCGGCAAGGATGCACTCAAGCCCTTCGGCTATGAGCTATTCGACAATTCGCTGCTAAGTCTGATGCCGATGCTCGATACGCCGGTGCCGGGCGACTACCTGATGGGGCCGGGAGACGTCCTGCAGGTGCAGCTGTTCGGAAGCCAGAACCAGACGATGACCCTGGTTGTGGGCCGCGATGGTCATTTGAGCTTTCCGCAGCTCGGACCGATCGAGGTCGGGGGCCAACGCTATAGCGCCGTCAAGAGCGATATCGAATCACGGGTGGCACGCCAGATGATCGGCGTGCGCGCCAATGTGACGATGGGCGAGACGCGCACCATCAATATATTTGTGCTGGGCAGCGCCAAGTATCCGGGCTCGTACACGGTCAGCGGCCTCGCCACCGTGACCACGGCGCTGTTTGCCGCGGGCGGCGTGCAACCGATCGGCTCGCTGCGCACCGTCCAGGTCAAGCGCCAGGGAGAGACCGTACGCACTTTCGACTTGTACGACCTGCTGATGCGTGGCGACAGCGCAAACGACATCAAGCTGTTGCCTGGCGACGTGGTCTTCATCCCGCCGGTGGGACCGACAGTGGCACTCGACGGTGAAGTACAGCGGCCGGCGATCTACGAGCTCAAGGATCGCGACACCGTCGCCAATCTAATCCAGATGGGCGGTGGCCTGACGCCGAACGCCGATGACGGCAGCGCCGCACTGTTGCGCGTTAATGCTCAACAGCAACGCATCGTGATGGACGTGAATCCTTCGACGCCGCTGGGCGCCTCGCTGCCACTGCGTAACGGCGATGCGCTGCACGTCGCACGCCTGCGGCCGCAGCTTGACTCCGGCGTCATTCTGCAGGGTTACGTCTATCGGTCGAAGTATGTCGCTTGGCACGACGGACTGCGGATCAGCGACGTCATTCCCTCGATCGACGAACTCAAACGCGATGCCGATCAGCATTACCTGCTGATTCGACGCGAGCTGCCGCCAAATCGGACTATTGCAGTGCTGTCGGCCAATCTTGCAGCGGCACTTCAGGCTCCCGGTACGCCCGCGGACCTCCAGCTGCTACCGCGAGACACGATTACGGTATTCGATCTGCAGACCAGTCGCGAGCATGTCATTCAGTCGTTGATGAGCGAGTTGCGTCTGCAATCCAATCTCGGACAGCCGACGGAAATCGTACACGTCGACGGTCGAGTCAAAGTGCCCGGTGATTATCCGCTCGAGACAGGCATGCGCGTCAGTGATCTGATTCGTGCCGGCGGCAGCCTGGACCCGGCCGCCTATGGAATACACGCGGAATTGTCGCGCTTCACGGTTGAAAATGGCGGCCAACGCGATACCCAGGTGATCTCGATTGATCTGGCCGCGATACGTCGCGGCGACCCGGGTGCCGATATTCCGCTGCAGGCATTCGACCGGCTCTCGATCAAGCAGGTATCGGGTTGGACGGAACAGGATCAGGTCACGCTCAAGGGTGAAGTTCGATTCCCCGGTACTTATACGATCCAACCTGGCGAGACACTGCATTCCGTCGTCGACCGTGCGGGTGGCCTGACTGAATTCGCGTTCGTCGAGGGCAGCGTGTTCACGCGCAGAGAGCTCAAGGTGCGCGAACAGGAACAGCTCGATCGTCTGGCCGGTCGCCTGCGCACGGAGATTGCCGAAGTGGCGCTCATGGGGGTGCGGGCGCAGCAGGGCAGTGCACCTTCGGCCATCAGCGTCGGTGAAACCCTGCTACATCAGCTGACGGATGCGAAGGCCGTCGGTCGGCTGGTGATCGACCTCAAAGCGGTGCTACGCACCATGCCGGGCTCGAGTGACGACGTCATTCTTCGCAATGGCGATGAACTCATCGTGCCGAAGAAGCGCCAGGAGGTCATGGTGCTCGGGGAAGTCCAGGATCCCACGTCGCATCTGTATAAACGCCGTATGACGCGTGATGACTATATCGATCAGAGCGGCGGTCCGACTCGGCAGGCCGACCGCAGACATATCTACGTAGTGCGAGCCGACGGCAGCGTCGACTCCGGGGCCAGGGGGTGGTTCCACGGTGGCGACAGCGTCGACATGCGTCCGGGCGACGCGATCGTCGTGCCGCTCAATACCGAGCGGCTTCCGGCTCTGACGGTATGGAGTGCGGTGACACAGATCCTCTACAACTTGGCAATCGCCGCGGCAGAAGTGCATGCGACGATACCTTGAGTTCGCCGGCCTTCGAGCTGAGCTGCCGATTTCTGGGCTTGGAACATAGCGGTCCTGCAGCACAGGTGCCTGCGACGGTACTCGAAGGCACGGCGCCTACGCATTGACACAGTGCGGGAAATGTTGGATTCTGTGCGTTCAATTGTTGAACAGGTGCTTCGCTCAGCCGAGTCCATGGTTCATCGGTGCAACAGAGCATGACCCGCTGGTATCTGATCCATTCGAAGCCGTCGCGCGAAACCGTCGCTCAGACCAATCTGGAGCGACAGGGTTTTTGCACCTATTTTCCACGCGTGGCCCAGCATGTTCGTGGCGATGCCCAGCGGCCGGGGCGGATCGTGGCGCTTTTCCCGCGGTATCTTTTTCTGCAACTGGACGACGACCGTCAATGCCTGAGTCCGGTGCATTCCACGGTGGGTGTGGCAAATGTCGTGCGATTAGGCACGCACTACACAATCGTTGCCGACCGGGTGATCCGCGAGTTGCGGGCCCGAGCCGACCCTGAGACTGGACTGCATTATCTGAAGAGCCGGCCGCCGATCGTGCCGGGTGCGCACGTGAGGATCATCTCGGGCGCCTTCGACGGTCTGGACGGCATTTTTCAACGGCAAGCCGGCTGCGAGCGTGTCGTGGTTCTGCTCACATTGCTGGGCCGAGACGTACCTGCGATGGTGCCTGCCGGCTACGTGGAGCCCGACCTCGCAATGCAGAGGGCCTGATGCTCGGCGACGAAATTCATTACAAGCTGATGCGACTCCTCGAAGCCAATCCCGAGATGAGCCAGCGCGATGTTGCGCGCGAGTTGGGCGTCAGTCTGGGGAAGGCCAACTACTGCCTGCGCGCATTGGTCCAGAAGGGGTGGGTTAAGATGACCAATTTCACCAACAATCGCAACAAAGCGGCATATATGTACCTGCTCACGCCGCGCGGAATTGAGAGCAAGGTTAAGCTGACCGCGCGCTTTCTTCAGACGAAGAAAAGCGAATACGAGTCACTACGGCTCGAAATCGAGCAGATGCATCGGGAAGTGCAGGCGCGCAATCCGCGACAGGCACGTTAGTCGGTGCGAGGGCGGTCCTGCTGAACGGCCGTCGACCGAAGAGCTGGTCGATGAGTTTGCAACATACATGCGAGAACCCTGCGGGTTCCTTGCAGGGCGGTAGCGTGCCGGAATGTCAACTAGGGTAAATCGCACCTGCAACGGTGTTCCTTCGATCTGGCAGTGATGATCAGTGATTGACCAAGAGCGCACTGCGGCTGGCAGCGATGAGGGCATCGACCTCGTGGCTTTCTTTGGGCTGGCCTGGCGTAACAAGTATCTCATTGTATTGAGCACGGTCGTCTGTGGGCTCATCGCCGCTTACTTCGCCTTCACCGCGATTCCGCTTTACCGCGCCGAAGTCGTAGTCAGTGAAGTACACGATCGGAGCATGGGTGGGGCCGCATCGCTGGTGAATCAGTTAGGGGGGCTTGTGAGTCTGGGAGGTGTCGGCCTGCGAAATGGCGACAATGCGAGCGTCGAAGCTCAGGCGGTACTGCAATCCAGATATCTGGTCGAGACATTCATCACGCGGCAAAACCTGCTACCGCAGATCTTTCCCAAGGACGGCAAATACGCGACGTTGTGGCGGGCGGTCCGGAAATTCCGCAGCGATGTGCTCAACATACGCCCGGATGTGCGCCGAGGTGTTACGACGATCAGTATCGAGTGGACCGATCCGACTACCGCGGCGCGCTGGGCCAACGAGATCATATCGCTCGCAAATGAACTCATTCGCACGCGGGCGCTGAATGATTCGAGTCGAAATATCCTGTATCTGAAGGATCAGATCGGCCACACCAACGTCATCGAGCTGCAACGTGTGCTGTATGATCTCATCGAGAACGAGACCAAGACGCTGATGCTCGCCAACGAGCGAACCGAGTACGCGTTCACAATCATCGATCCTGCGGTTGCCCCGGAAGTCCACGTCAGTCCGCAGCGAACGGTGATAGTCCTGTTTGGCATCGTGATCGGCCTCATCGTCGGTACCACCGTTGTCGCGGTGCGCGATAATCTGAGGCGGCGCAGGGGCGTCGCTGACCGCGGTCATTGACGACTTGGGCCCACGTCACATGCTAAGCAACTCTTCCATCCTGGTAACCGGCGGCACCGGCTCGTTCGGCAAGGCATTCACGAGGACGGTCCTGGCGCGATATCCAAACATCAAGCGCCTGGTCATCTACTCGCGCGATGAGCTGAAGCAATTCGAAATGAGCCAGGAGTTCTCGGGCGCGAACCTGCGCTACTTCATCGGTGACATCCGCGACGAGGCGCGCTTGCGCCGGGCGATGGAAGGCATCGACATCGTGGTTCACGCGGCCGCGCTGAAGCAGGTGCCGGCCGCCGAATACAATCCCTTCGAGTGCATCAAGACCAATGTGCTCGGAGCTCAGAATCTGATTGAGGCCTGCCTGGACAGTTCGGTTCGGCGCGTGGTGGCACTGTCAACCGACAAGGCTGCGGCCCCCGTCAATCTGTACGGGGCGACCAAGCTTTGCTCGGACAAGCTGTTCGTGGCGGCCAACAACATCAAGGGCAAGCGCGATGTGCGCTTCAGCGTAGTGCGCTACGGCAATGTCATGGGCAGTCGGGGCTCGGTGATTCCGTTCTTCCTCAGTATGCGTAAGAGCGGAGTACTGCCGATCACGGACCCGAGAATGACGCGCTTCAACATATCGTTGCAGCAGGGCGTAGATCTGGTGTTGTGGTCTATCGACAACGCCTGGGGTGGTGAAGTCGTCGTACCCAAGATTCCGTCCTATCGGATCGTTGACGTAGCAAGCGCGGTTGCTCCTGAATGCGAACAGAAGATCGTTGGAATTCGTCCGGGCGAGAAGATTCATGAGGAGATGATCACAGCCAGTGACAGCTTCAATACGCTCGATCTGGGGCGCAACTTCGCCATCCTGCCGTCAGCGGGGCACTATTCGATGGCCGACTATTGCGCCAAGAATGGCGCCACACTGGTGCCGCCCGGATTCGCGTACGACAGTGGTAATAACCCGGATTTTCTGAGCGTCGAGCAGTTGCGCGTGCTGATCCACGAGCACGTCCTGGGACAGATGACCGATTGAGGCCGCGGATTTTGATCCCCTACAGCTGTCAGAACATAGTTCAAGAGGACATCGACGCTGTCGACAAGGCGTTACGCGCTGAGTTTGTCACCCAGGGCCCGACGATTGCGGCTTTCGAACAGGCATTTGCGCAGCGGCATCAGGTCGCCCATGGCATCGCGGTAAGCAGCGCAACCGCCGGGCTGCACATTGCCTGCCTCGCCCTGGGTGTCGGCCCCGGATCCCGGGTCTGGACCAGTCCCAACAGCTTCATTGCTTCAGCCAACTGCGCTTTGTATTGCGGCGCCGACGTCGATTTCGTCGACATCGATGCCCGCAGTCGCAATATGTCGCTGCAGGCTCTCGAGTCCAAGCTGTTGCGCGCCCGGTCAGCAGGCGAGCTGCCGCAGGTCGTGATTCCGGTGGATTTCTCGGGGCTGCCGAGTGACTTGCGACCGATGCGTGAGTTGGCTGACGCCTTCGGTTTCAAGTTGCTGGAGGACGCTTCCCATGCCACAGGAGCGAGCTACCTGGAGCGCCCAGTCGGCAGCATGTTCGCCGACGCGTCCGTCTTCAGTTTTCACGCGGTAAAAATCGTGACGACCGCGGAAGGCGGCATGGTCACGACCCAGGATGGGCGGCTGGCCCATCATTTGCGCTCGCTGCGCTCGCACGGCATGACTCGTGATCCTCTCGAGATGGACGGTGAATCGGAAGGCGGGTGGTACTACCAACAGCAACTGTTGGGGTTCAACTATCGCATGACCGATCTGCAGGCCGCCTTGGGGCTGTCGCAGCTGGGGCGCCTGGATTCCATGCGGGCCCGTCGCGAAGCGCTCGTGGAACGCTATGATCGGCTGCTTGCGGGATTGCCGGTCCTGCTCCCGGCAAGATATTCAGATCGTCGCTCTTCGTGGCACTTATATGTCATAGAAATCGACGAGACGCGCACATCGACAAGTCGCGCCGAGCTCTACAAAGCGCTGCGTGCCGCGGGAATCGGCGTCAACGTGCACTACATTCCGATCCACAGGCAGCCGTTCTACTCCCGGCGCGGCTTCAAGCGCGGCGACTTTCCCGTGAGTGAGCATTATTACAGCCGTGCCATCTCGATTCCGCTGTTCCCGGCGCTGGCAGAGGAGCAGCAGGACTTCGTGGTGCAGCGCCTGGCGGATGCCTTTGCCTGACATGATCGCAGTCATAGTTCAGGCCCGCATGGGCTCAACGCGGTTGCCGGGCAAGGTACTTAGACTTATTGCAGGGCGTCCAATGTTGTCCTATCTCTTTGAGCGACTTCGGCGGATAAGACGTGCGTCACTCATTGTTGTGGCGACGACGACTAACGAATCAGATGACCCAATCGTGCAGCTCTGTGGTGCCGAGGGAGTCGCGTACACTAGGGGATCGGAGACTGACGTTCTTGGGCGTTATTGTGACGCGGTCAGCGAATTTAACGTGGGCACTGTTGTGCGCGTGACCGCGGATTGTCCTTTGATCGATCCTGGGCTTATCGACCAGGCAATACTGGCGTTTCTCGGCGCGAGCCGGCCAGACTACGTGTCGAATATGCTGGCACCCAGCTGGCCCTATGGAATGGCTGTCGAGGTCGTATCCGCGGCGGCATTGACTGAGGCAAATCGCGAATCGACGGACGCCGCAGAACGAGAACACGTGACTCCATTTATCTACCGCCGCCCGAAAAGATTCAAGCTTGCATCACTCACGATGACACCAAATCTCAGCCATCATCGTTGGACCGTCGATACTCCGGAGGACTTCGAGTTGGTCAGGCAGATCCTCGAAGCACTGTATTTCCGAAAAGCAGATTTCGACATGACAGACGTACTGTCGCTACTGGACGAGCATCCCTCCTGGCCGCTCATAAATGCACACGTGAGACAGACAGCCGTGCACATTCCGGCAGTGGAAGGTTGATGTCCTTCAAGACCGAACAGGAGGCGTTTTGGGCCGGTGATTTCGGTCTCGAGTACATGCGCCGCAACGAGGGTAGTGCGCTGCTCGCGGCAAATCTCAATTTCTTTTCGCGCGCCCTGAGCAGTGCGGGCCGTCTGGAATCGTGCATCGAGTTTGGCGCCAACATCGGAATGAACTTGCGAGCGCTCAAATTGTTATTTCCACAGATCGCCCTGAAAGGGGTCGAAATAAACGCAGCAGCAGCAAAGGTTCTGGCCGAACTCATCGGCGAGCAGCAGGTTTACTGCGGATCGATTTTTGATTATCCGAATACTGAGCCGGCCGACCTCAGCCTGATAAAGGGCGTCCTGATTCACATCCAGCCTGCAATGTTGCCGGTAACCTATCGGAAACTGTATGACGCCTCCCGTCGATGGGTATTGGTGTGTGAATACTATAACCCGTCTCCGGTCGCGATTTCCTATCGCGGACACAGCGATCGTCTGTTCAAGCGGGACTTTGCTGGCGAATTGCTCGAAATGTTCCCGGCTCTAAAACTCATTGATTACGGTTTCACGTACCACAGAGATCCGGCATTTCCGCAGGACGACGTCACCTGGTTCCTCATGGAGAAGCAGATATGAACGCACTGAAGTATTGTGCACGATGCGTAATGCCACACACGAAGCCGGACCTGCACATCGATGACCAGGGGGTTTGCAATGCTTGTCGGGCATACGAGATTCGTAAAGAGGTCGATTGGAACCAACGTCGTAAAGAACTGGTGTCCATATTGGAGCGATACCGTGGCAACGACAGGAACTGGGATTGCATCGTTCCGGTCAGTGGCGGCAAGGACAGCACTTATCAGGTCGTTCGGATTTTGCAGCTAGACCTAAATCCGCTCTGTGTTACTTCCACGACTTGTGATCTGAGCGACATCGGGCGCCTGAACATAGAGAATCTCAAGCGGCTCGGCGTTGACCACATGGAATTCTCGCCGAATCCGCCGGTGCGCGCGAGACTCAACCGTATCGGATTGACGGAAGTCGGCGACATTTCGTGGCCCGAGCACGTGGGAATCTTTACCATCCCGGTACGGGCTGCTGTGCAGTTCGACGTCCCGCTGATTGTGTGGGGTGAGAACTCGCAGAACGAGTATGGCGGTCCTGCGGCGGCAGCCCAGGACAACGTGCTCACTCGCCGGTGGTTGGAGGAATTCGGCGGTCTGCTTGGACTGCGTGTCCATGATCTCGTTGAAGTTTACGGTATCGAGAAACGCCATCTCCTTCCTTATCAATATCCCGGCGATGAAGACTTGCGGCGAGTGGGAGTCACGGGGTTATTTCTCGGCCACTATTTGCCCTGGGACGGCCTAGCCAACGCGCTAATTGCGCAGGCGAATGGTTTGACCACGGCCGATAAGGCGGTGGAGGGGTCGATGGTCAATTACGAAAATCTCGACAACTATCAGACGGGCATTCATGACTATTTCAAGTTCTTGAAATTTGGATTCTCGCGGGCGACAGATATCGCTTGCCTGCACGTGCGGCGGGACCGGATATCGCGCCAAGACGCGCTTGAAATCGTGCGCAAGAGGGATGGCAAGTTTCCATGGACCTATTTGGGCAAGCCGCTGTCCGATATCCTGAAACCGCTGGATCTGACCGTCGACGAGTTCGTGAATGTCTGCGACAAATTCACTAACAAGAGGATTTTCAAACGAGACGCTTCCGGTGTTCTCAGTAAAGACAAGCAAGGCAATCTAGAAAAAGTGAACTACGACAATTTGTGAAAGTAGGCGTAGTCAACTACGGGATGGGAAACCTCGGTTCCGTGCGGCGCGCGCTTGGCGATCTCAGTGCGGAAGTCTTCATTGCCGAACATCCGGCGTCGCTATTTGAGGCGAATCGCATTGTTTTACCGGGAGTCGGCGCCTTCGCGGAGGGCATGGCGCGATTGCAGGATGGCGGATGGGCCCAGACGATCCGGCGGCTCGTGAATGCAGAGCGAAAGCCGCTCCTCGGCGTTTGCTTGGGCATGCAGATGCTGGCGAGTGAAGGCGAGGAAGGGGGTGTTACAGCCGGGCTCGGTCTGATCGATGGGCGGGTACGGCGGCTGGACACGTTGGGCTGCGATCTGCGGATTCCGCATGTGGGATGGAATGAGGTGACCTACGCAGAAGAAGACCCCCTTTTCGCACACGTGCCACAGCGTTCCGATTTCTATTTTGTGCACAGTTACGCGTTCGAAGCAGCGCGGCGAGGGGATGTCGCGGCCGAAACCTCCTATGGGGTCGCGGTGGTCGCTGCGGTTCGGCGTGAAAACGTTTTCGGTACGCAGTTCCATCCGGAGAAGAGTTCCAAAGCCGGAAGGCAAGTGCTGCGCAACTTCCTGGGGTTCGTCGCGTGCTGAAGGTGCGGGTTATTCCGACGTTGTTATGGAAGGGCTTCGGTCTCGTCAAGGGCGTGGCCTTTAACAGTTGGCGCCGGGTGGGTACTGTGCTACCGGCCTTGAAGGTCTATAATGCACGCGATGTTGATGAACTGGTTCTGGTCGACATTACGGCATCACAGGAAGAGCGTGAGCCGGATCACGAAGCTGTCGCAGATTTCTCGGCTGAGTGCTGCGTACCGCTAACGGTCGGTGGTGGCATTAACAACCTGCAACAGATCGTCGACCTGCTGCGTGCTGGAGCCGATAAGATCAGCATCAACACTGCCGCCTTTACCACGCCAGAACTCATCAACCAGGCAGCGACGCGGTTTGGCGCCCAATGTGTCGTCGCCAGTATCGACGCACGCCGACATGAAGACGGCTCCTATTCGGTTTTCAGTCGCTCCGGTAGCCACGACTGCCGAATAGAGCCGTCCTCGTGGGCGTGCGAGCTGGTAGACCGCGGTGCTGGCGAAATTCTGCTGACCTCGATTGATAGAGACGGCACCATGCAAGGCTACGACTTGAAACTGGTCGAGCAGATTACATCGCGTGTCGATATTCCCGTCATTGCCTCGGGTGGTGCCGGCAATTATCAACACATGGTTGAAGTTATTCAGCAGGCTGGCGCATCCGCCGTGGCCGCAGCGAGCATGTTTCATTTCACCGAACAGACTCCAGCCGGTGCGAAGCAGGCCCTGCACAGGGCTGGAATTCCTGTACGCCAGAATTTTGTCGCAGTGTGAAGAACGGTGATATTCGCGTAGCGCTGCGAGCAGACGCGTCCAGATCCATTGGTCTGGGTCATGTAAAGCGGTGCCTTGCGTTGGCAGCGGCGTTGCGCGCCATCGGTGCTGACGCGCGGTTGGTGACTCGAGATCTCGGTGTGGACACCTTAGAGATGACCCACACAGCCGGGATTGAGCGGGTGTCGTTGCCTGGATTGGTATCTGACAGGATAACCGACGTGGATCACGTGCCGCATGCGGCTTGGGCGGGTGTTGGCTGGCAGGTTGACGCTGATCAATGTGTCAAAGCGCTCGCATATTGGCAGCCAGACTGGGTTGTAGTCGATCACTACGCCTTCGATGCGCGGTGGCACGGCTACGTGTCGAAGGAGCTCAATGCGCGCCTCGCAGCGATCGACGATTTGGCCGACCGGGATCTGAGCGTTGAATTGCTCGTTGATCCCAACCTCTGCGACGACCATCGCGAAAAGTACGCTGGCCATCTTCCGGAAGGAGCGGCGCTGCTCGGGGGGCCTCGTTTCGCTTTGCTCGGCCCTGCCTACGCGGGAGCGGCACCATTGGTGGTCCGAGAGGTGGTGCGTAGCATCGGCATCTTCATGGGTGGCGTCGATGCTGGAAACTTGAGTTGTCTTGCGTTGCGAGCCTGTCGAAAGAGCGGTAGCTTCTCGGGGCCTGTTGAGATCGCGATCACGCGAGCGTTTCCGCATGCGCAGGCACTTGAGACACTGGCAGAGCAATGGACTGAGACTTCTTTAGTCTCGGATCTTCCGGATCTTGCCGGCTTTTTCGCCCGTCACGATTTGCAAATCGGTGCCGGCGGTGGCGCTGCCTGGGAGCGCTGTTGCATCGGCGCGCCGACGCTGGCTCTCGCAGCAGCGGCCAATCAAGACGCGGTTTTGCCCGCCCTCGCAAAGTCTGGTGCGATTGTGCTGATTGAAGGGGTAGCCTTCCCGAGCGAAGACGTGATTGGGCGCGCCATACAATCTTTGATCGGTGACCCGGCACGCCGACAGGAGCTTGGGGCGCGCTCTCGCGCGCTGGTCGACGGACTGGGCGCCAGGCGCGTTGCGTTGCGGTTGGGGGCATCCTCATTGTCGATCCGTGCGGCGACAAGGGGCGATTCCGAGATGATGTACGTCTGGCGTAACCATGAGACCACTCGCAACATGTCCCTGCACCGGGAGGAGATTCCGTGGCAACTTCACCAAGCATGGCTGAACGACTCACTGAAGGCCGAAGGGCGACACGTTCTAGTCGGCATGGTTGGCCAGACGGCCATCGGGATTATCCGCTTCGATGTGCGCTCCGAGTACCAGGCGGAGGTCTCATTGTATCTTGACCCCGCACTTCTTGGATTGGGTCTCGGGCGCTCCATGCTTCTGGTGGGCGAGGAGTACATGTTGGTCCACCGACCAGAGATTAGGGAATTCATGGCCACCGTGCTCGAGCACAACACGGGTTCGACGCGCATGTTTTCCTCGTGTGGATATCATCTGCGACAAGGGGTTTGGCGAAAGAACACAAGTTCACGGCATGTGAAAGAGGTAAACCGGACATGAAGATCCGTGGACGCGAGATCGGCCTGCACAAGCGGCCGTACCTGATCGCGGAGATGTCGGGCAATCACAATCAGTCACTGGCTCGCGCGCTGGAGATTGTCGACGCCGCCGCCCGTTCCGGAGTCGATGCGATTAAGCTCCAGACCTACACGGCCGACACTATGACTATCGACGTGGATGCACCAGGCTTCACAATTGAAGACTCCCGCAGCCTGTGGGCCGGTCGTCGACTGTACGAGCTGTATCAAGAAGCACACACGCCGTGGGAATGGCACGGTCCGATTATGCAGCGAGCGGCAGCGCATCGTTTGCATTGTTTCAGCACGCCGTTTGACGATACGGCGGTGGACTTCTTGGAGTCCCTCGACGTGCCAGCATACAAGGTCGCTTCATTCGAAAACACGGATTTACCGTTAATCCGAAAGATCGCGGCAACGGGTAAGCCGATGATTATCTCGACCGGCATGGCCAGTGTAGCCGAGCTCGATGAAACCGTACGCGCCGCAAGAGAAGCGGGCTGCAGGGATCTTATCCTACTGAAATGCACCAGCACCTACCCCGCCACGCCAGAGAACACCAACATTCTGACCATTCCTCATATGCGCGCGCTGTTCGAGTGCGAAGTCGGGCTGTCCGATCATACGATAGGGATTGGCGTATCCGTTGCCAGCGTAGTGCTTGGGGCGACCATCATCGAAAAGCATTTCACGCTCAGCCGCAGCGACGGAGGTGTCGATTCCACTTTCTCTATCGAGCCGCAGGAAATGCGCCAATTGGTCGCGGAAACCGAGCGCGCATGGCAGGCGTTAGGAAGAGTCTCTTACGGCCCTACGGAAGCTGAAACGGCCTCCTTGATCTTTCGCCGCTCGCTCTATGTCGTAAAGGACATGAAAGCCGGGGAGGTGTTGACGGACGAGAATCTGCGGATGATACGACCGGGACTTGGATTACCGCCGAAGTTCTACGCCAAATCGCTCGGAAGGGCGGTAAAAGCAGACGTCAAACGCGGCACACCGCTGTCTTGGGACTTGTTATGACTGAGCCACAGTTATGAAGGTCCTGTTCTTCGCTCCCCATTCCGCGATATGGATTCATGCCTTTCCCGAGGCGTTAGTCGCCGAAGCGCTGTCGCAGCATGGGCACGAGATCGTTTATGTGGGGTGCGGTGGATTATTGAACAGTTATTGTATTTCGATGATTGCGCACGCGGTCCCTTTTGAGGCGAGTCAGTCGGAGAAAGAACGCGCATGCTCCCATTGCATACAGAACAAGGAAATTGTCCGTACGCGCTTCAAACTCGGGGGCCCGGATCTGTCTGATACCGTCAATGAAGAAGACCTGCTCGTCGCCGACACCCTCGTTTGCCCGGTTACGCCGCGGAACTGCCTGGATTTGGTCGTGGACGGAGTAGAGGTTGGACGAATTGCACTGTATGAATTATTGATTCAGACCAAGAAGGTCGAGATCAGCTTCAGTGGCGGCGAATGGCGGCGGTACCAGGCCAGTCTCAGGAATGCCATCCTGGTACTGCGCGTGATGCAGAGGATTCTCAGTCTCGTTAGGCCCGACCGGCTTGTCGTCTATAACGCTCTATATTCCGTTAACCGCGTCGTATGCAGATTGGCGGAACTCAACGGAATTCCGCGGTATTTCCTGCACGCTGGCGACAATCTGTCGAATCGTCTGAACACGCTGATTCTGGCTCGTGACGATGCGTTTGCGTACTATAAGCGCCTGCGCGATAAATGGATTGAGCTTCAGGATCGGCCGACTTCGACGGATGCAATGAGGTCAGCGACCGATCATTTTCTCGAAGTGGCCCGAGGCAGGAGCGCATGGGCCTATTCCGCTGCACCCAACAGGAAAGTCGACCTGAGAAAACGATTCGGTATTGAGGCAGCTCAAAAAATTATCTGTGCAACGCTAAGCAGCGATGACGAACGTTTTAGCGGCGAGGTCATAGGGGCGCTTCCAGTCAATATTCCACTTATATTTCCAAGGCAAGTCGATTGGATTAGGGCGCTTATGGAGTACGTGGATGAAAGAAAAGAGCTTAGCCTGATTATCCGCGTGCATCCGCGGGAGTTCCCAAACAAGCGAGAGAGCGTCCTGTCAGAACACGCAAAGATGCTCAAGGTGGCGCTGTCGGAGTTGCCAGACAATGTCAAGGTGAATTGGCCGGCCGACAATGTCTCGCTGTACGATCTGGCTGATGTCGCCGATGCGTTTACTAACGCGTGGTCCAGTGCTGGAAAAGAAATGGCATGGCTGGGTTTGCCCGTCGTTCTCTATTCTAGAGATCTAACGCTATATCCTGCGAATCTGAACTATGTGGGTACGACGGAAGTGGAATACTTCCAAATGATCGAACGGGCGCTGCGCGACGGGTGGGACCCGGAGCGAATTCGAAAGACTTACAGGTGGTGCGCGATCGAGTACAAGCTGGCGGCGTTAGACATATCGGACAGTTTTTCCAATGGCGGCCACCGCTCCGTTCTTGCGCGCGCGAAGAGCCGACTACTGCGCGGTCTTCGGCTCTCGCAGGAACAAGAATCGGATTGTCGCAATCGGGCGCCGCGTCTGTCTTGCTCTGGCGTGATCAACGCCATTCTTTCCGGTGACGTGAAATCCGTCCTCGATCTTGAGATGCGGGCGGCCACCGTGTCGGAAACTGAGGAAACCCAGTGCCTCAAGAGAGAGGTAGGCCGATTGGCCAATGGCTTATACGGGGCGGTCAATGGATATCGCGAACACTCTCTGGCAGGAAGGCTGCATAGCTTCGCCACTTCAACCTAATAGTGGCCCGCGGTTGCTATTGGAGACCTATGCGCTTTCCAGAAATTGACTATGAGACCCATCCGGCATATCTGCAGTATCGCAGTGCGGTTAGCTATGACGATCTCTTTCTCGAGCAACAGATTGATATCGCGGACCTGGCATACGCAGAGTTTTGTGATATCGCGCATCCAGGCTTTGAGGAAGCCGAGGATACCTTGTCTCGAATCCGAGCGGTGTTGGAGCGGGTTGCGCTTCATCTCAGGCAGCAGAACATTCCTGTGCTCGCGGAAGAGTGGCTTCGATCCTGCATGAGTTGGACATTAGCGGACATCGGTTACGAAACGGCCAGGCGCATATTCTCGGCGCGCGAGTTTCGGTCGAAGCCGCTTCGCGCGCCTCTGGCGGCGCAGCTGTCGGCGCTGCGCAAGGAAGGCATGTACATCACCGCATTGGGGGATGATAGCTATGATGAGATACGACGGCTTGCGTTGGTCCGGAGAGAAGAGCTGAAGGCGCGAGCGGCAAAGGACCCTTTCAACCGCTCTGTCTTCACGGTGCCTTTTAATTCGCGATTGTGGAAGGCGATCAAGCGAAGTGTGATGGATGCCGGGATCATTGATGTTCTTGGCGAGTTCAAGGGAAACCGCATGACGATGCTTGGTGCCGGTCTCGAGTTTTCTTACCCAGGTCAGGAGTGGTACCAGAGCCTTTATGCTGATGTGGGATTGCGCGACGGCCCTTTCCAGTATTTGCATATTGATGAAGGGTACTGCCTGCCGAAGGCGATGATCTACGTTACGGCGGTGACCGAGGATAGCGGTCCGACTCGCGCAGTGCCCGGCAGCAACTGTTGGGAATCATCGGAGCTGCGGTTGCGGATGTTCAGGGCACTCGATCGTGTCGTCGGCGATCGATATGACCAATGCAACACCCGAGGCAACTATCGCGCGCTGGCGCGACGGCCCGAACTGCGCCGCATCTTCATGCAGCTCCCGCGCGCGTTCCGCGGATCCAGTCATTTCGGCGACGATGTGCTGCCGGATACGAGTGTCGCCGAGGTACTGGGCAAGCTGGAGGTGCCGTATCTGAGCGAGCGAGCTGGCGCGCTCGTCTTCGACGGGCCGCACTTGCTGCATCGTGGGAGCCTGGTCCGCGAGGGTGAGCGGATGGCGTTGCAGGTTGGCTTCAGAAATCGCAGCGAGGCGCGTATCAAGTCGCATCAGTCCAATGAAACGTTCCTGAGCGAGGAGCTTGCACTTGCGAGAAAGTACGCGCGCAAATTCGTCATGAGCTATCTGTAGAGTCAGATGCCCGTGATTCGCCGTTTTTTTCAGAGTCGTCGAAGGAAGGCCGAAGCAGCATTGCTATCCGTGAAGCGCGGGATACTGGGAGACGCCGACATGGTTGGCGTCGATGTCGGGTCGGCGGCGGGGCTGCAGCCGCATTGGCGGGCGTACGAAGGAGTGGTGGAGTTCTACCTTTTCGAGCCGCACGAACAGAGCTACGCGGCTCTGAAAGCGTCGTTCGCGGCACACCCACATCACGATAAGTTTCACATCGTCCCGGTGGCTCTGTCCGGTACAGGCGGCGAGCGGACGCTATACCTGCTCAATTGTCCCACGGGAAGCTCGCTGTATCCGATAAATACCTCGAGCGAATTCGCCAGTGCCGATGACAAGTACATCTATCCGATCCGTGAAACGACGGTGCAAACGCGGCGCCTGGCGGATGTATTGGACGACGCTCGGGTCGAGCGCGTTGATCTCATTAAGCTCGATGCACAGGGCGCTGAACTGGAGATTCTTCAGGGACTGGGGGATCGGCGTCGTAAGGATCTATTGCTCGTGGAAGCGGAGGTCAATGTCTGCGGCGGCGTGTCGCGCAATTTCAGCCCGTACCAGGGAGCCCCGTCATGGGCCCAGATCGACGAGATGCTCGTTGCCAATAACATGCGCTTGCTGGACTTTAGCGTTGCGCGCTCGTATCGGGCCCGCCGGGGCGATGACGACTGGTATCAACGTCGGGTGTTCGATGTCTATGGCAATAGTCCGTCGCTTTCAGCGCACGTGTGGGAGGCAGACGTTGTATACGTGCGCGACTGGCGGATTCTGGTTGCAAATGGCGATGCTGCTTCGATTCGCAGGCTGGTAGTGGCGTTGTGCGGGTATAGATTCTTCAGCGAGGCCTATTTCGTGGTCGAGCAAGCCGAGGATGCCAAGGTATTGGACGCGGCAACTGCGAACGCGATCAAGGCAAAAATAGTGATGTGGCACCGTGCACGTCTCCGCTTCTGGCATGGTCGCGGTGCCGTATCGAGGTATCTCAGGAAAGGTCTGCGCGCGACGGGCATGTCGCAGCTGCTGCGTTGGAAGCAGTACATGTGGTTTGAATACCCCAATGGCTGATCGGATCGTGGCTGCACTCAAATGAGCCCATACGGCTTGGGCAAGGTAGCCCACTATCTACCGAAGCTCACAAAGTACGTGTTCCGTGAATTTCCGTCGGCGCGGGTGGCCGTTCTGGTCGCCGTTCTGGCCGTGGTGTTTGAGTACGCGACGTTGAGTGTGATGGTGCCGCTCGTTGGCAGCGTTGGCCAGAGCAGCAGTGGCGTATTCGCGTTCAGGATATGGGGCACTATCGCTGCGGCCATCGGCTTGCCCAATCAGCCGCGAACCTGGCTGTGGCTGTTTCTGTTACTGCTTGGCTTGCGCATTGCGATCGGTTATGCGCAACTTTCCGTGAATACCTGGGTATCGAAGAGCGTCCTGTCGAGACTCAGTGGCGGGACTTTCAGTCGTGTCATTACCGAGGTGCCGTTGTCCGAAATCTATCGGCGGACGGTCGGCCACTACACGGCGCTTGCGGGCGACGAATCGGTGAGGGTCGGCCAGGTGTTCTTTCATCTGGCTCAGGCTGTGTCGGCGGTTGGCGCAGCGGCTATAGGCCTGATCATTCTGTGCTTCTTCTCGCCGCTTGTGTTCAAGCTCACATTGGTGTTTCTGGTGCTGTCAGCGCTGGCGATCGGTTTGATCATGAAAAGGACCTTCTCCTGGAGCAACGAGGCGACGCTATTGTCCCGGGAGGCCAACACGACGTTCATCGAGGCTTTCAATGGCATCCGTTCGATTAGGTCAATGGCAGGCGAACAGTTCGTGACGCAGCGCTACCAGACCTACATCGACCGCTACGGCCGGGTATTATACTATCTGGACATTTTCAATCAGGGATCTCGTTCGCTGCCCGGCCTGATCCTGATCACCGTCGGGTTGGTGGCATTGTTCCCGTCGTCCGGTTACTTTCACGAGGTCTCAGTCGTCTATTTCTTTACGGCGACAACGATGCTCATCCGTGTACTGGCATCGCTTGGTACCGCCGTTGCGTCCGGTGGCCGAGCCGCGATCGACATTCGGGCGGCATTCGATCTCGACGATATTGTGGGCGCTTCAACATACAGGCAGCCGACACCCGTCAAGACAGTCCTCGGGTCGGTGCGCAGTATCAGCTTTTCCAATCTTTCCTGCGGCTATGTGCCCTCGCAACCGGTACTCACCGACATCTCTGGTCAGTTGTGCGCTAATCGGTGTTACGCACTGGTGGGCCGATCCGGTGCCGGGAAATCGACATTGTCGGATGTTCTGCTCGGGCATCTGACGCCGCACTCCGGCAAGTTGCTAATAGAGAATGTGCCGTACGAAAGAATCGACCTCGCATCGTTGCGCCGCCGCGTAGTTCTGGTGGAGCAACAGACACGCATTTTCAGCGGGTCGGTGCGAGAAAACATTTCATTCGGGCTGGCTCCGACGGACGTTCAGATGCAACGGGCCATAGAGGCAGCCGGCTTGGAGGAATTCGTGCGGAGCCTGCCTGATGGCCTGGAAACGCGTCTGGATTACCAGGGGGCCAATCTATCGGGAGGGCAACGGCAGCGCATCGGATTGGCGCGTGCGATCGTGCGGCAGCCGGATGTTCTGATTCTGGACGAAGCGACGAGTGCCGTCGACGTCCAGACGCGGGACGCAGTGCTCAGGCACTTACGAGAGATGTTTCGAATGGGAATACTGGTCTTTATCACTCACGACAGCCACATCATCCAGACTGTTGACGAAATCTGGCACCTCAAGAAGGGCAAACTGATCGTGGAAATGCGGGACCTCGTGGCATGAGTGCCTGATGCGACTACCGTCGTTGCTCAAGCGCCGAGTGGCTGGATGGGTCGACGGCATATTCGATGTCTATGCCACCAAGTCGTACTCTCAGGAAGGAGAGGACCTGATCCTGCGCAGGATGTTTGAGCGCCGTCCACGTGGATTCTACGTCGACGTCGGAGCGTATCATCCACATCGATTCTCGAACACCAACCTGTTCTACAAACGCGGTTGGAACGGCATCAACATCGATCCGTCCCCGGACGCGATCCGTGCTCTCCGGTTGGCGCGTCGCAGGGACATCAATCTCGAGCTCGGTGTGTCGGATCGCTCCCAGGTGCTGAAATACCACGTCTTCGACGAACCGGCACTCAATAGCTTCGATGGTGACCTGGTCGCGTGGCGGCTTGCCAATACACGCTGCAAGCTGCTCAAGACGATCGACGTCAGGGTTGAACCGTTGCAGGATATCCTGCGAAAACACCTGCCGGCGAACCAGACGATCGACTTCATGTCGGTAGACGCCGAAGGTCTCGATCTTTCCGTGCTGAAATCCAATGACTGGCGCGCGTATCGGCCGCAGAGTGTGGTGGTGGAAGCGCTCCGGAGCTCGCTCGAAGAGGCTATGCGCGGAGCGATCTACCTCTTCATGAGGGAGCAGGGCTATGAGCTGTTCGCCCGGACGTACAACACGCTCATATTCCGCGACGCGCTCAACGGAAAAGCATGAAGCTGGCGCCGGTCGCTTTGTTCGTCTACAACCGCCCGCGGCATACGCGGCAGATGGTGCAGGCGCTGTGCAACAATACGCTCGCCGGCAATAGCGATGTATTCATCTTTGCCGATGCGGCAAGGACACCCGAGGCGGCTTCGGCAGTAAGGGAAGTGCGGGACTACATCCGCACGATCGATGGCTTCAGGACGCTCACGATCGTGGAACGCTCAGGTAACCTCGGCCTCGCTAAATCCATCGTCGATGGAGTTACGCAGCTGGTAGAACGATTTGGCCGGGTGATCGTCATCGAAGACGATCTGGTGACGTCGCGATATTTCCTGGAGTTCATGAATACAGCGTTGGACCGCTACGAAGGCGAAGAGCGAGTGATGCAGATCGCCGGCTACATGTTCCCTGAAAGCCTCGTTTTCGAAGAAGACGCGCTGTTCCTGCCGTTCATATCGTCATGGGGATGGGCGACTTGGCGAAGGGCGTGGAGACATTTCGAGGCACGACCGGCAGGCTATGAGTGCGTGCTGGCCGACAGTGCACTGAGGAGGCGATTCGATCTCAATGGGAACTACAAATATTCCAAGATTCTGCGGGCCGCACTGCAGGGAAAAATCGATTCCTGGGCTGTATGGTGGTACCTGAGCGTGTTCCTGCGAAATGGACTGGTACTATTTCCAAGAAGGACCCTGGTTCGGAATCTCGGATTCGACGGCAGCGGAGTGAACTGCGTGGCCAGCACATTTGCGCAGGATGACCTGGAGCCCGATTTTCGCGTTGCCGTTCTGCCGCAGCGGATCGATGTGTCACTCCAAGCGGAAGCCGTCATGAGCACCATGCCCAGACCGAAGCTGAGCGCGGCGTCGGTGCTGAACAGTCTGATGAGGTTCATCAGGAGGGCTCCGAGCCGAGTCAATTTCGAGAAGCCATGGTAAGGGCGGCACCGATGAGCGCACAAAGAAACCTGATCGACAGCCAGTATCAGCAGCTATATGCCGGCTACTACAAGAATGCGCACGGCACGCGGGTGAAGCGCGAGCTGTCCGCAGTCCAAACCGTGAAATACATGATGCAGGCGCTTGCTGGCGAAACCTTTAGCCGACTGATAGACGTCGGAGCTGGGGATGGTAACGTGCTCGGGCAGCTCGACAGGCAGGCCTTTGCCAGTGAACTGTATGCAGTCGAGATCTCGGAAAGCGGAGTCGAGGCGATAAAGGCAAGGCAGTTGCGATTACTTCGTGAAGTACAATTGTTCGACGGTTACAAAGTTCCGTACCCGGACAAGCACTTCGATCTCGCGATTGCCGTACACGTGCTGGAGCATGTGGAGCACGAGAGATTGTTTCTGCGAGAGCTTGCCCGCATCGCGAGGCGGGTCTACATTGAAGTGCCGTTAGAGCACGGGTTCAGGATTCAGCGTTCGATTGATCGCGGCAGGAAATTCGGGCACATAAACTTCTACACCAGGGAAACTTTCAGGAACATGCTCGAATCCTCCGGGCTGAAGGTTATGGACTGCAGGACAGCCGCATCCTCGCTTGAATACGAACAACATCTTTCGGGGCGCACCAAAGGTTTGATAAAGAACGTAGTGCGGAGGTCCGCGTTGGCGATTGCGCCCAGGATGACGCCGTGGTTTCTCGTCTACAATGGATATGCCTGCTGCGAGTGCGTTTGATTCCGATCTCCTTGCGTGCCTTGCGGGAGAGTGAAGATGCTTAGGGGTATCGCGCAGTGGTTCGACCGCGCTCGTCGGATAATGAAAAATGCGCAGAGCCTTGATGATATCAAGGTCAACCAGGGGCGCATACTTTGCGAGCTGAACGTCCACAAGAAAGCGACTCGGCTAATCGACTATGAATTCAAGGTCTTCTCTCAGGGAGGGGAAGACGGAATCATACAGTTCCTGACATCGAACCTGGATATCAGGAATAAGACATTCATTGAATTCGGTACCGAGGACTTTGCCGAAGCGAATTGCCGGTTCCTATTGATCAAGAACAACTGGTGCGGCTTTGTAGTCGATGGCTCCGAAAGGAACATGAGGCGCCTTCGAGCTTCCAGCTTCTATTGGCGATATTCGCTGAATTGCAGGGCGGCATTCATCACACGGGAAAACGTGAATGTGGTACTGGAGGAATCCGGATTCGACAAAGAGCTGGGGATTCTCTCCATCGATATCGATGGCATGGACTACCATGTGCTGGCGGAGTTACAGAGTTGGAGGCCGAGCATCCTGATAGCCGAATATAACGCCTTATTTGGCAGGGAGCGTGCGGTGAGCGTGCCCTACGATCGGGAATTTCAGCGGAGCAGCAGGCACTATTCGAACCTATATTATGGCGCGAGCCTCGCGGCGTTCGTCAGCCTGGTGGGAGGACGTGGCTATGCCCTGGTTGGCGTAAGCAGTGCAGGCAATAATGCGTTTTTTGTGAGGAGGGATTTGCTGAATGACGCCGTAAAGGAAGTCGCGCTGAGCGAGGAGTTTCGAGACTCGACGTTCCGGGAGGCGCGCGATGAGAATAACCGGTTGACGTTCTTGACCGGACGCGCTCGGCGTGAAGTCATCGCCGATATGCCGCTGGTCGATGTCCGGTCCGGCGAAATGCTGCGCGTCGGCGACCTGTCGGATTAGCACGCTTCTAGCCTGCGTCGAAGGCAACGCACTTCAGGTCACTGTTTCGACTCAACAGATGGAAGACATTTATACAAGCGGGAAATACCTGGAAGTCACCCGATCATGGCATGCCGAAGATTCGCGGTGGAAGGCCTGCCAGGTCAAGGCGATGATCGATGCGAACCACTTGCAGCCAAAGAGCATAGCCGAAGTTGGATGTGGCTCCGGGTCTGTGCTGAATGAGTTATCGGCGCTCACAGACCTGCAGAGTGTGCACTTTGAGGGATATGATATCTCGCCGCAGGCCATCGGGATGGCGCGGCAGTTGGGCAACGAGAGGATTCACTTTGTCCAGGGGGATTTGCTATCAGCAGGCGCCGACAAGTACTTCGACGTTCTGCTGGTCATCGACATATTCGAGCATGTGCCGGATTACATGGGATTCGTCGAGAAGTGCCGAGGCAAGGCGGAATTCAAGGTATTCCACATACCTTTGGATATCCATGTTTCTTCGGTCCTGCGAAATGCCTTTATAAGGAGCCGCTACACGATCGGGCATATCCACTACTTCACCGCCGAATCCGCGCTCAGCACGCTGCGAGATACCGGTCATGAGATCGTGGACTGTGTCTACACGAATCCGGCTTTTGGACTTTTCAAGCAGCATCCGACATTCAGGAAAGCGGTGGCGAACGTGCCCAGATGGCTATTGTCGAGGATTAGCGTGCCCCTGGCGGCGCGGGTTTTCGGCGGTTACTCGCTGCTGGTGTTGACGCGGTAACAGTTCCAGGATGAAGAAAAGAAGCATTGTCGTCACCGGGGGGACAGGCTATGTGGGTCGTGAACTGGTGCGGCAGCTTGCCGAGACGGATCGGTGCAGTCTTCACGTCCTCGACAATTGCGCTTCCGGCGACCATCGGTTGGAACAGATGCGGCGCGAGAGTTTTGAGCTGCATCGCTGCGACATTCGCGATACCGCCGCCGTACGGCAGGTGATGCGGGCCGTCGTTCCGGAGATCATATTTCATCTTGCCGCGGTGCATTACATCCCCGCCTGCGAGGCGGCGCCAGCAGATGCAGTCAGCATCAACGTCGCAGGTACAGTCAACCTGCTCGATACCGCTCCGCCGCAGAGCAGATTCGTGTTCGCTTCCTCCGCTGCAGTCTACCGGCCGAGCGCCGCTCCCCATGTGGAGTCGGATAAGGCCCTCGGGCCCATGGACATCTATGGGCACACCAAACTTCAGGGCGAGAACTTCGTGCGTTACTACCACGCACAGCGCAGGCTGCGCGCAGTAATCGTACGATTGTTCAATGTCGTAGGCCCGGGTGAGACGAATCCTCATTTGGTGCCGGCGATCGTCAAGCAATTAAGCGCCGGGGTAACCCGTGTCGAACTGGGTAATCTCTTTCCACGCCGGGACTACATCGATGTGGGTGATGCGGCTCAGGGCTTTCGTCTACTGGCGGATGTGGACACATCTCCGGATGAACTGCTGATATCAAATCTCGGCACTGGTGTGACGCACTCCGTGGAAGAAGTCGTCAGCCTGATCGGCGTGGCAGCTGGAACTAAACTGGAGATCCATCAGGATAGAGCGCGCATGCGGGCGGTGGATCGCCCCATGCTGAGGGCCTCCACGGAAAGACTACGAGTCCTTACCGACTGGGTACCGGAAACGACGTTGGCAGCAAGTCTGGCCGCGACATGGGCAGCGCGGTTCGCGGACGGCTGGGCGTGAGCGCCGGTCGTATTCGTGTCGCCGGCGTCGGCATTACCCCACCGACCTTCAAGGCCAGCGGCGGCATATCGGCTGGACTGCAGCTCATGGGACGCATCGCTGCTTTATGTGATACCCGGATGTTCATGATGGCGGACGTCGACTCGAGCACCGTGGAGGACGGTCTTCGCATTTCGCGCAGGAAGGCGCGTAACCCGATTGCGTTGCTGGCGAAATTGCTGCCAAGGAGCGCAGTGAGCCTGATGTGGCGCAGCGACATTCGATCCTGGCTGGCGCAGGAGAAGCCTTCCATAGTGCATTTTCATAACCCACATCCTCCGGGCGCATTGCTCGATGCGGCTCGTGCCTGCCTGGAGCTGGGTATTCCATACGTCATCTCGACACACGGTTTTGTTGAGTTCAACGATTTCTCGCGCGGATTTCGCAGACCTTACTGGCAGAGGGTACTGATCAACCGGTACGTCCGGCGGCCGATCGTGGCAGTGGTGGCGCATGCCGCGCGCATACTGATGCTGTCGCCATTGGAGGAACCCATCCTGATCGGTATGGGAGCGCGCAGAGATCAGCTTGATATCGTGTCCAATGGGGTTGATCCATATTTCCTCGAGGACGTCGGCGAGGAACGGCGGGGGAAGTTACTCGAGCGCTTCCATTTGCCCAAGGGCAAGCTGCTGATGCTGTTCGTCGGCAACCATACGCAGAATAAGGGACTGGACATCCTTCTGCGTGCCGTCTCTATGATGGGCGGCCAGAGTACGGCGGTGATTGCAGGGGCCATCCGCTCGCGCGCCGAGCACGCGCAGCTGCTGATTGATTGCGGGATATCGGAATCAGATCCAAGAGTCGTATTCACGGATTTCCTGTCAAAGGAAGAGCTGCGTGCACTTTACGGCACGGTCGATATATTCGTGTTCCCGTCACGCGCTGACACCCTGCCGTTAGTGATCCTCGAGGCGATGGCATCCGGGTTGCCGGTCGTGTCGACTCGCGTGGGAGGAATACCGTACGAGGTGACACCCGAGACAGGCATTCTGATCGAGCCCGATGACGCCCGCTGTCTTGCCGACGCCCTGACGGCGCTATGCAATGACGCGGCGCTAAGGCGCACTCTGGGTGATGCGGCTCGCGAGCGGGTGTGCCGACTGTTCGATTGGCAGGTGTCGGCACAACACGCGGTCGAGGTTTACCAGGAAGTCCTGCTTTCCCGGGAACAACGCGCCTGAACGGAAGATGACAAGGGCTTTCCAGCTGCTGTTTGCGCTCATCATAGCGGGCTTCCTGTTCGTCTACTTCTCCATTGCTACCCGAATCGATCCGCTGTATGCGGGAACGCACTTCCTCATCATCGCGCTTGCGCTCTGGCACATCACCCGGTTGAAGCGATTCAACCTCGGGGCATCGTTTTCCTTCTTCGCGCTGTTCTTCTTTGGATTCATTCCGCTATTCGAATATAAGCTCAATATAACCTACAGTGAGGCCAGCGCAGCCCGCGACTCCTCCTACCTGTTTGCGGGAATCCTCGCGTTGCTTTCCAGTATCTTCTTTTATCTTGGCTACGGCCTGGATAAGGGCAGCCCAATGAAGGTCCTCACGCTGGGCGACGTGCGCTATCTCAATCGCCGCCATCGCCAACTCTCCATTGCGGCGGCCGTCATCGCCATTGCCGCACTCTCGGCCGGCATTGCGCTCTATTTCGAGCTCGACGTGGGCAACATGTTATTCAGGGGATTTGCGGAGCAACTCGAGCTGAGTGCATTCGGATACTCCTCCATATCCTTCTTCGTCAGACCGCTGTTGTTCAACCTCATCCTTGTCATCCTGTTCATCCGGGCGCGTCAAGGCTCGTCGGTCGATCTCGTTACCTTTGTTCTATGCATGCTATTAATGGTGTTCGTATCGCCGCTGGGTATTCCGAGGACGTTGACGGGCGCACTCTACATTCCACTGCTGATGCTGGTGTTCCTTCCGAGGCTGATATCCACGTACAGCGTGCTCTGTGTAATCATCTTTGCGGTGCTGCTCGTCGCGCCGATCGCGGACATCTTCAGATCGATCCAGGCCGGTCCGGAGGTCGATCTATTATCAAACTTCAACCTCGACTACGCATTTTCAGGCCACTTCGATGCGTTTTTCAACCTGACCCAGGTCATCGACCTGAGCTATTCGAGTGCCGGCCTGCAGATCGCAGGAGCGCTGCTGTTCTGGATCCCGAGAGCCATATGGCCCGGTAAGCCCGTAGGCACGAGTTTCGACTTCGCCGAGTTCGCCGGACTGAGCGCGCACAACGTGTCATTTCCGCTGACGGCCGAATTGTACGTCGATTTCGGAATATTGGGCGTCGTGTTGGGGATGTATGTCCTCGGCGTGATCTACCGACGACTGGATGCCTATTTGTCCAAACCTCGCGAGGCTGGCTCCCTATCCGCATACCTCGTTCCAGTCGCGCACCTGGAGTTGTCGATCCTGGGCATCTACCTGTTACGGGGAAGCCTCCTCTCGTCGTTTGCATTTACGGTGGGCGTTGCGAGCACATTTGCGGTGCTGGGATTTTTCAACGCTGCATTGCGAGGATTCGAAATTCGCAGGTGCCGCAATCACGGCGCGGTGAAAGCCTGAATGTGGTTTTTCATCAAGCCGCTCGCCGGCAGACTGGCCGAGCCGCTGGTAATTGCGCTGTTGATGGCAGCGACAGCCGCTGCCCTGCGGCTGCAAAAAAAGCGTCGCGCCGCGACCTCGGTGGTCGTCGCCGCAGCCCTGGTCGCGTATCTCGGATCGCTGACGGCGGTAGGAGACCTGCTGCTGCGGCCGCTCGAGGGACAGTATGCACCCCTGCGAGAGGACGCTGCTGAGCTCGTTGGCAAGGCGATCGTCGTGCTCGGAACGGGTTACGCGCCGCGAGGCGCGATTCCGGTCACTGCTGCGCTGGCCGAGGACGGCCTCGTTCGGTTAGTCGAAGGCATCCGGCTGGCGCGGCGGCTTGACAGTTCGCGGTTAGTCGTGTCGGGCGGTGCGCCGTCGGGATCGACGCCATCGGCCATCGGTTATGCGCGACTGGCGCGCGAGCTTGGCGTCGACGAAAATTCAATAATCGTGTTGGACAAGGGGCCCGATACGGCCACCGAGGCGCGCGAGATCGCGAGGACGCTCGGCTCGACGGAGTTCGTTCTGGTGACCTCCGCATATCATATGCCTCGCGCAATGAAGCTGATGCTGCGCGCCGGATGTCGACCGATAGCGGCACCAACGGCGCAGCAGGTGGGCCAGCCCACGGTCACTCCGGTAACCGCTCTGCTGCCGAACTCGGTAGGTCTGAGGAAGTCGGAGCGCGCACTTCACGAGTATCTTGGCCTGACCGCGCTTGCGATGCGGCTCGACTGAGCGGAGTACGCGACCCCTCGATGAGGACCGATCAATGGACCAGCCGCTCCAGCCTCCAAGGGTGTCGATCGTCACCGTCTGCTTCAACAGTTCTGCGACAATACGACAGAGTATTGAGTCCGTCCTGTCGCAGGACTACCCCGCGATTGAATACATCATCGTCGACGGCGGGTCGACCGACGGGACGGTAGCGATCATTCAGGAATACCGCGACCGGATCCAGGCCTTTGTCTCCGAGCCTGACAGGGGAATATACGATGCGATGAACAAGGGCATTCGTCTGGCGACCGGCGCAATCGTTGGCATGCTGAACTCGGATGATTTCTATGTTGATTCACACGTGGTGACCGAGCTCGTCGAAGCCATGGAACAGGCCCATGTTGATGCCGTATTCGCGGACTTGCTGTATGTGGACAGGATGGATACCGCGCGAGTGCGCCGGTACTATGATTCGAGCCGATGGAAGCCCAGCCGGTTCCGCTTTGGTTGGATGCCGGCACACCCGACGCTGTTGATCAAGCGGGAGCGATACGCGGGCTGCGGCCTGTTCTCGCTCGATTATCGAATAGCGGCGGACTTTGAAATGCTCGTGCGGTTGTTTCACCGCGACCGAGCCACCTATATCCACGTTGGGCGTCCTGTGGTGAAGATGCGAGCGGGTGGAATCAGTACACGCGGACTGCGGCACAGCTGGATCATCAACCGGGAAATCGTCAGAGCGTGTCGGGCGAATGGTATCTGGACCACATTACCACTGGTGCTGCTGAAGACACCGGCCAAGTTACTGGGGCTGCTATATCGAGCCGGAACCGGTATGGCGGCTGGAAGATGAACGGCTCAAGCGGTTCATGACTCGTGTATTGGTCACCGGCGCGGCTGGCTTCGTTGGACATGCGCTGTGCGAACTGCTGTCCGGATCCGGGTACCTGATTCGGGCCGCGTTGCGAACCGACCAGAATATACCAATCGATGTCTTCGAGAAAACCATCGTAGGCGACATCGACGAGACCACGGACTGGAGGTCCGCGCTCGAGGGCGTCGATTCAGTGATCCATCTTGCGGCTAGGACGCATGTGTTGCGCGATTCCGACGCCAATTCCGATCTGTACTTTAAGACCAATGCCTGCGGCACGCGAAACCTGGTGAACGCGTCGGTTGCATCCGGTGTGCGTCGTTTTATCTATCTGAGCAGTATCAAAGTCAACGGCGAACGAACCATCGATCGTCCCTTCGGCTCCAATGACAGACCTGCCCCGATCGACGCCTACGGCAGATCAAAGTGGCTGGGGGAGCAAGCGGTAGCGCAGGCGGGCGCGGCAGCGGCGATGGAAGTCGCGATTGTGCGTTCGCCGCTTGTGTACGGAGCCGGGGTGCGCGCCAATTTTCTGCATCTCATGCACTGGGTCGACCGACAGCGGGTATTACCGTTGGGAGCGATCGATAATCGGCGCAGCCTCGTGAGCGTATGGAATCTGTGCGATCTTCTGATCACCGTCTTGCGCAGGCCCGAGGCGGCAGGAAAGACCTGGATGGTTTCCGATGGCGAAGACCTTTCAACGCCCGAACTCATCCGGCGCATCGCCCGGGCCATGGATCGACGTGCGTGCTTGTTACCGGTGCCCGCAGGATTTCTGCGATTCTGCGGGGCGCTGATTGGGCGATCGGATCAGATCGGGCGGCTATGTGGCTCGCTGGTAGTTGACATCAGCCGAACGCGCGCGGAGCTGGGCTGGTCGCCGCCGTTGTCAGTGGATGAGGCGCTGTCCCGCACCGCCGTGTGGTACTTTTCGACGATCCGCCGAGGCAGACAAGCGAGATGATTCTCATCACCATCGCCGCTTCTCTGGCGACATCGCTGATCGTGGTCGGGCTGGCGCGGCAGGTGGCCCGGCGGTCAGGTCTGGTGGACGTGCCGAACGCACGCAGCTCGCATATTGCACCGACTCCACGCGGTGGTGGCGTTGCAATTGTCGCGGTCACCCTGGGTATCGCGATGATCAATCTGGCGTTACATCAGGGGCCGCCGGGTGCTTCGATGATATGGATCGTTGGCGGGGGTGTTATCGCCATTGCGGGTGCCCTGGACGATATTCGTGGCTTGTCGGTGATCGCCCGGATAACCACGCATTTCGCGGTTGCAGCTCTCCTGCTGGTGACTTGCGGTGGCTTGCCGGCGCTGCCTGCGCCCCACGGCAACATTGATCTGGGAGCGCTGGGCTGGGTACTCGGCGGTGCCGCGATAGTGTGGTCGATCAACTTGTTCAATTTCATGGACGGGACTGATGGTCTGGCCGCAGCACAGGCTATTTTTGTGTTTGGCGCCGCCGTGCTGCTGTTGGCAGGCGACGGCGCGATGGCCACCTCGGATTTGCCTCTTCTGGCAGCGGCAGCAGCCTCGGCCGGATTCCTGGTGTGGAATTTTCCGCCGGCGAAGATATTCATGGGCGACGTCGGCAGCGGGTTTCTCGGTTTTGCCGTCGCGGCAGGCGCCGTCCTCACGGCGGGTCACGGGCCAATCAGCCTGTGGACATGGCTGGTACTGAACGGCAGCTTTCTCGCCGATGCTACGACCACATTGGTCACGCGGCTATTGCGGGGCCAGCGCGGCTATGAGGCGCATCGATCGCATGCCTACCAACAGCTGGCCCGGAAATGGAAATCGCATCTTGCCGTTCTGGGGACTTATTGCGCAGTCAATCTGGTCTGGTGTCTTCCCTGGGCCGTGGCGACCGTGCGTTTTCCAAATCTGGGCGTGTACTTGATGATCGCCGCCCTGGTTCCACTGTGCTTGCTTGCGACTGCAGCCGGAGCGGGGCGCGAGCAGTGACAGGCATCGCGGTAATTCTTGCTTAACGGAATGATTATCACCCGCAGGTTCTGCAGCTCGGGGCCGAGCCGCAACTGCCGTATTGGTATTTCTTACAGGTGCCGGCCGGTGGCGAAACGTGAGACAAAGAGCTTTGTAAGACAAAGAGAAGTGTCTGGCAGACAGAAGTTTAGGCGGCCCGACGAAAAGCACTGCGGAAATAAGGGTTAATCTTCCACAGATGTATGTAGGTGGATTCTGCGCGTCCGAGGGTCAACGCACGAGGACTTTGAACGCTCCTTGCCTACGAGCTGGCGCGTTCCCGTATTCCACGCGCTGGCAACTTTCGCACCAGCGCAATACCCAGAGAATTCAATGTGCTGTACCATTCATAGTGTGACATATGTCGCATGCTGGGAATCGGCTCGAGAATAATGTCGCGACGATGGGGCTCGAAGCGGCGCCAATCTAGGCCTAAATAGGGGCGGCTAGTGCAAGAATCGAATGTCTCGCTGGTTTCGATCGTATCCGGTGCGCTTTTTTCCCTATCCCGCCGCACCAAGCGTTTGATCATGGTCGGTGCGGATGCGATTGCGCTGCCCCTGGCGCTTTGGGCGGCATTGCTCCTTAAATTCGATCGCCTGGAGTTTTCGCTAGCCGATCACTGGGACCTCTATTTGGTCGGCGCCGGCGCCGCTATCCTGATTTTTTCAATTCTCGGATTGTACCGGGCGATCATTCGTTTCATTGGCCCCCAGGCAATGGTGGTCGTCGTGGTCGGTATCGCGTTATCGGCGGCCACGCTTGCGCTCTACGATCGCATGCACGACCAGAGCTACATCCCGTTATCGGCGCTGGCGATCTACGCAGCCCTGGCACTGCTGTACCTCGCGGCGAGCCGGTTCATCGTGCGCTATATGTTTTACTACGGCCTCAACGGTCACGCGGAGGCCACGCGCGTCGCGATCTACGGCGCCGGCGACGCGGGCGCGAAGCTGTCAGCGGTGCTGCGCGGGGGCCCCGACTTTCAGCCCGTGGCGTTCATCGACGATAAGAGAGCATTGCGCGGCAGCCGCATCAACGGCATTAAGGTGTTCGATCTGGCTGAGTTGCCGGCGTTGATCAATAACTTGCAGATCAGGCGCGTGTTACTTGCGATGCCCGCTGCGAGCCGGCGACGCCGGCGCGAGATCCTGGAAAAGCTCGCGCCGCTGGGCGTTCATGTGCAATCGCTGCCCGATCTGTCGGAGATCATCTCGGGTAAGGCGCGCATTGATGATCTGCGCGAGGTCGACGCCGGCGATCTGTTGGGGCGCGACCCGGTGCCGCCAGATCCGGTGCTGTTTGAACGTTCGATCCGCGGCAAGCGCGTCATGGTCACGGGTGCCGGAGGCACGATCGGATCAGAGTTGTGCCGGCAGATTCTGCGTTGTTCGCCGCACCGCCTGGTGCTGTTCGAGATGTCAGAAATTGCGCTCTATCACATTGAGCGCGAGCTGATCGAAACCGCGCGTGCCAATAACATCTCGGCCGAGATCATTCCGCTGCTCGGCAACGCCCATCACCGCCATCGCCTGCGCGAAGTCCTCGCGACTTTCGGTGTGCAGACCGTCTATCACGCCGCGGCGTACAAACATGTGCCGATCGTCGAGCACAATATCATCGAAGGTATTCATAACAATGTCATCAGCACTTGGTATACGGCCGAAGCGGCGCTCGAGACCAATGTGGATACCTTTGTACTGATCTCAACGGACAAGGCGGTCAACCCCGCCAATGTCATGGGAGCTACGAAGCGCTTCGCCGAACTGGTGCTTCAGGGGCTGCAGCAGCGCTCGAAGCACACGCATTTCTGCATGGTGCGCTTCGGCAACGTGCTCGCATCATCCGGCTCGGTCGTGCCCCTGTTTCAGGAGCAGATTCGAAGTGGTGGTCCGGTCACGGTGACTCATCCGGACGTCATGCGGTATTTCATGACCATTCCGGAAGCCGCACAACTAGTCATTCAGGCCGGGGCGATGGCGACCGGCGGCGATGTGTTCGTACTGGACATGGGACAGCCGGTGCGCATCGATGATCTGGCGCGCCGCCTGATTGGTCTAACGGGCCTGACGATTCGCGATCAGCGCAATCCGGACGGCGATATTGAAATCAACTACATGGGTCTTCGCGCCGCTGAGAAGCTGTTCGAGGAGCTTTTGATCGGCACCAACGTGGCAGGAACCGAACATCCCAAGATCCTGCGTGCCATCGAGCATGGCCTGTCCTGGGAGAAGACCAAGCAGGTCCTGGATGAGCTATTGGTCGCGCTGGCAAACTTCGATTGCCCTCGCAGCCTGGCATTGCTGTCGGATGCCGTGGCTGAATACCCAAGAAGACGAAATATTCGCGACTATGTCTGGCTCAGCAAAACTCCGGCGAGCTTCGGCGATGAGGATCGCAAAGTCACTGAATTGGCACCGAAGCGCCGGTTGCCGGAGCCGGGCGCGCGAGCGTCGGAGAGCAATCCTCGCAGTCTCTAGCTCCCGCTTGGCCCCGGATCGGTCTGCCAGCGCCGCTGCGGTGCCAGCGCCCGCGCTTGGCCGTCGCGCCAGACGCTGCGGCCTGGATGCCCGACAAGTAGTTGCTGCAATGCAACATTAAGTCCGTGAGCCAGCGGCTCCGGACTTCCAATGGCAGATATGATGGCTTAAACCCCGGTTCAGGCTGGGCTAGGCTTGGGGATCGATATGGATCAGATGCGGGAGAGGTTGCAGCGCGCGCGCGTTCTCATCGTCGGCGATGCGATGCTCGACCGCTATCTGTTCGGCAGCGTCGATCGCATCTCACCCGAGGCGCCGGTGCCGGTGGTGCGGGTCACGCGGCAGGAAGAGCGCCTCGGCGGTGCGGCCAATGTGGCATTGAATATCAAATCGCTCGGCGCACAAGCCACGCTCATTACGGTGGTGGGTGACGACGAGCCGGCGCGGAGCTTGCAACAGCTGCTGCAGGCACAAGGCGTCGAGGTGCTGCTGGGTCGGGACGCGAAGCTCCACACTTGCGTGAAGCTGCGCGTCATCGGGCGCGCACAGCAGCTGCTACGGGTGGATTTTGAGAATCCACCGGACCATGAAGTGCTGTCGGAGATGCTGGCCGACTTTCAGCGAGTGCTCGCCGGCTATGCCACGGTCCTGTTTTCGGATTACGGCAAGGGCGGTCTGGCGCACATCGCGCGCATGATTGGCTGGGCGCGGTCGGCCGGAAAGGCGGTGCTGGTGGATCCGAAGGGCAGCGATTACAGCCGCTACGCCGGAGCCAGCGTGCTGACACCCAATCTCGCCGAGTTGGCCGAGGTGATCGGTGGCTGGAGCAGCGAGGCTCAGCTGCAGGAGCGAGCGCAGGCGCTGCGCGAACGTCTGAACGTCGACAATCTGGTGCTGACGCGAAGCGAGCATGGCATGTCGCTGTTCGACGCCGCCGGTTATATGCACGTGCCGGCGCAGGCGCGCGAGGTGTTCGACGTTACCGGCGCCGGCGATACGGTCATCGCGACGCTCGCGGCGATGCTGGCAGCCGGAATGAGCGTGCGCGAGGCCCTGCCGGTCGCGAATCGGGCCGGCGGCATTGTGGTCGGCAAGTTTGGTACCGCCAGCGTCAGCTACGAGGAGCTGTTTGCATGAGAGTGGTCGTGACGGGGGCCGCCGGGATGATCGGCAGCAATATTGCGCACGGCCTCAACGCCGCCGGCGTCGACGACATCATCGCCGTGGATGACCTGCGCGATGGACAGAAATTCCGCAATCTGCTGGGCGTCGCGATCAGCGACTATTTCGATCAGGACGAGTTCTACGGGCGTTTCAGCCGCCGCGAATTGGGCAAAATAGCGGCGGTGTTCCATCAGGGCGCATGTTCAGACACCATGGAACATGACGGCCGCTTGATGCTGCGGAACAACTATCGCTGCTCCAAGGACCTGCTGGAAGCCTGTCAAGCGCATGGTGTGCGCCTGATGTATGCGTCGTCCGCGGCGATCTATGGCAGCAGCATGACTTTTCGCGAACAACCGCGCTTCGAGCGACCGCTCAATGTCTATGGCTACTCCAAGTTGCTGTTCGACGACGCGGTGCGACGCATGTTGGCGGATGCCAGTTCTCAGGTCGTCGGATTGCGCTATTTCAATGTCTATGGCCCGCGTGAACAGCATAAGGGCCGCATGGCCTCGGTGGCATTCCACCATTTCAACCAATATCGCGATACCGGCAAAGTGCGGCTGTTTGGCGACTATGGCGGCTACGGACCGGGACAACAATCGCGCGATTTTGTTTTTGTCAACGACGTGGTGGCGGTGAATCTTTGGTTCCTGGCACATCCGCAGTGCAGTGGTGTTTTCAATCTGGGTACCGGCCGGGCGCAGGCATTCAACGAGGTGGCGCATGCGACGGTCAATGCCTGCCGCGCACAGCGCGGGGAGCCGGCGCTGACGCTCGAGCAGCAGATCAAGCAGGGGATGGTGGAGTACATCCCTATCCCAGAGGCGCTGGTCGGCAAGTATCAGTGCCACACCGAGGCCGACCTGAGCGCGCTGCGGGCGGCGGGCTGCGACCATGAGTTCGCGGATGTGGCCACCGGTGTGCGCCGCTACGTTGAATGGCTGAGCGGCAACGCTTCGGCCTGAAGAGTAGGTCAATCCCCGATGGGAGCTACCCCGCCGTCGCTACTGAACAAGATTCTTCCGTCCGCGGAGATCGCCAAACGCGATTGGCACGGCGAGCGGCCGATGGTTTTCACCAACGGCGTGTTCGATGTCCTGCATCCCGGCCACGTCGTTTATCTGGCCTGCGCCCGAGCCTTGGGGGCCACGCTACTGGTCGGAGTGAACACCGACAGCTCGGCTCGGCAACTGGGCAAAGGCGCGGGTCGGCCTTTCAACGGCGAGCGCGACCGGGCCATGGTGATTGCGGCGCTGCAGAGCGTCTCGTACGTCACTCTATTCGACGAAGCCACGCCTTGCGAATTGATCCGGGGCTGTCGTCCCGACGTCTACGTCAAGGGCGGGGACTATGACATCGAGGTGCTCGAGGAGACCAGACTGGTGAGAAGTTGGGGCGGGCGCTCGCTGGCGATTCCCTTGCTTCCCGGCTACTCGACCACAGCACTCGTGCAGCGCATTCGTGGCCATGACTGAATCTCGCTGAACAGATGATGGCGGTGAGCATGGATGGGCCGCAGTTGCGGCGCAAGGCGGCATTCGTCGATCGGGACGGCGTCATCATCGTCGACAGCGGTTTTCTGCACCGGGTCGAGGATCTGGTCTTCCTGCACGGCGCCATCGAGGGGCTGCAGCGGCTGCAAGCCGGTGGTTACCTGCTCGTGGTGATCACGAATCAATCGGGGATCGCGCGCGGTCTCTACACCGAGGCCGATTACCTGCGGCTCACGGCGTACATGCAACAGCGTCTGTTGGCGGCCGGTGTGCAGCTCAGTGCGGTGGAGTATTGTCCGCATTTACCCGATGCGGCAATCGCCCGTTATCGTCTGGACTGCGATTGCCGTAAACCGCGACCCGGGATGCTCGAACGTGCCGCCGCCGCGCTGAACATCGACCTGTCGGCTTCCATCCTGGTGGGCGACCGTGCTACGGACATCCAGGCCGGACGCAGCGCGGGCGTGGGGCGCTGCTGGCTGGTGCGCAGCGGCCTTCCGTTGAGCCAGTCGGATATCGAGCTCGCCGACGCTGTGTTCGACGACCTGGCGGCTTGCGTGCGGCAGCTGCCGGGCTGATGCCGCGATCGTCGGGCTGATCAGGAGTCGAGCTAGTCTCGCACCGTCGCAGGCGCCATAATTGCATGCTGTCGACCAGGGCCTTAACGCGAGGATTTCGTGGGAAAGTGCGCATTGATCACGGGCATCACCGGCCAGGACGGCGCCTATCTGGCGGAGTTCCTGCTCGACAAGGGCTACACGGTGCATGGCGTGAAACGTCGGGCGTCGTCGTTCAATACCGATCGCATCGATCACCTCTATCACGATCCGCACGCGGCTGGCGTGAAGCTCTATCTGCACTATGGCGATCTGACTGACGCGAGCAACCTGATTCGCATCATTCAGCAGACCCAGCCCGACGAAATCTACAACCTCGCGGCGCAGAGCCACGTCGCGGTATCCTTCGAAACGCCTGAATACACCGCCAATGCGGATGCGCTGGGGACGCTGCGGATCCTGGAGGCCATCCGCATTCTGGGTCTGGGCAACAAGACGCGCTTCTATCAGGCCTCGACCTCGGAAATGTACGGCAACGTGCAGCAGACACCGCAGCGCGAGACGACGCCGTTCTATCCGCGCTCGCCGTACGGCGCGGCCAAGCTCTATGCGTACTGGATCACCGTGAACTACCGCGAGGCCTACGGCCTATACGCGTGCAACGGCATTCTGTTCAATCATGAATCGCCGATTCGAGGCGAGACCTTCGTGACCCGCAAGATCACCCGCGGTCTGGCGCGCATCCGCGAAGGCCTGGACGAATGTCTGTACCTGGGCAACCTCGATTCGTTGCGCGACTGGGGCCATGCCAGGGACTACGTGCGCGCCCAATGGCTCATGCTGCAGCAGGAGGCTCCGGAGGACTACGTCATCGCGACTGGCGAACAGCACTCGGTGCGAGAGTTTGTCGAGCGTACGGCCAGCCATATGGGCATGCAGATCCAATGGCGTGGATCAGGCATCGACGAGCAGGGTTTGGAGGCGAAGACTGGTCGTGGCATCGTGAAGATCGATCCGCGCTATTTCCGGCCCACCGAGGTGGAAAGCCTGTTGGGGGACCCTTCCAAGGCGCAGGCGCGGCTCGGCTGGAAGGCCGAGATCTCATTTGACCGACTGGTGCAGGAAATGGTCGAGTCGGACCTGGAAATCGCCCGGCGCGATGCGCTGGTGGCGCGCGAGGGCTTTAAGACTTACCGCCATCGGGAATGACCCGGTGGCCGGTGTACCCGCTGGCGCGACCGATGCCGGCGGCACAACACTAAAAAAAAAGCCCGGATCGCTCCGGGCTTTTTTTCCGCTCGAACGGTTCTTACCAGCGGCCACCGCCGCCGCCACCGGAATTGCCCCGGTAGCCACCACCACCGCCGCCGCCGCCCGGACGACCGCCGCCACTGCGGGGCTTGTCCTGGGCTTCGTTTACACGCAACGGGCGACCGCCCATATCCTGACCGTTGAGGTTCTGGATCGCGCGTGAGGCGTCCGACTGACTCATCTCGACGAAGCCGAAACCGCGTGGGCGGCCGGTTTCGCGGTCTGTCGGCAGCGAGACCGACTCGACGGTACCGTGCTGTGAGAACAGCGCGCGGATGTCCGCCTCGCTAGCAGTGAAGGGCAGGTTTCCAACGTAGATCTTGGCCATGATTGACTCTCTCGAAAGTACTTAAGGAGGCTTCGGGCGGGAAAAAGTTTAATGCCCTAAGCGCTCCACTCGGCAGGCACGTTCACCAGGTCTAGAGAGAGGATGTCTCGCCGGCCATCGAACGGAGTCCTGTCACCTGATCGCAGGCAGTTCGGCTCGGACTCATCGCGCCTTGAATGGCGCACGGGGCGATACGGACGTTGACGATCGGCGCGTAGCCTACCACGGGTCCGCGCCGTCGTCTCTAGCGTTGTTTACGCCCACATTTTTGACTTAAGGTCGGGGTGGCGGGCGGCGCCTTCGCCGTCGGGACAGCGGTCGGTCCGGGCGCGGCGAGGCCGCTGACCGCCAGGTCCCTTGCATGATGAGCGCTAACATCATCTGTCGCGCTGGTTGCGGCCCTGTGAATTCTAATACTCTCTCGATGCGACGCCGGGCCCGAAAACAAACACCAATGAGCGGATACCCCACGGGGAAGATCGTTGTCATCTGCAGTGGGCCAGCAAATGGACCGGTCGATCGGATGAGCTGAGGTCAACCAGCGAGGCATGACATGATTCTCGAGGTCGCGGTGCTGACGATCACGCCCGCGCAGAAGGCGCAGTTCGAGGCGGCATTCATCGAGGCACGCCAGATCATCTCAACGATGCCGGGTTTCGTATCGCACCAGTTGCATCGATGTATCGAGACTGACGGCCGCTACCTGCTGCTGGTGCAGTGGCTCACGGTGGAGCACCACATGGCGGGCTTTCGTCAGTCCCCGCAGTTCCAGCGGTGGCGGGCACTTCTGGGACCGTTCTTCGCGGCCGCGCCCGCGGTCGAGCATTACCAGGCCGTGAGCCAGGGAGAGGCACCATGATTCGTTACCTGAAGACGGGACAGAAGGCGGCGGCCGCCGGCTTTCGCCATGATGGCAATCGAGATGATATGCAGTCACTTGAAGGTATCGAACCATAGGGCGCGATTTTGTTAATCAAAATCGCGCCCTATGGTTCGATACCTCCGATTGATTACTTACGCAGTCCTATGGCCCGCCCGTAGCCGCCGGCGCCGGAAATCGATAAGGACTTCGCGTGCGGCGTTGTGGCCCGGCGCGCCAGTGACGCCGCCGCCGGGATGGGTGCCGGAACCGCACATGTACAGGCCGGGCAGCGGACCTCGATAGTTGCCGTGGCCGAGCATCGGCCGCGCCGAGAACAGCTGATCCAGGCTCAGTGCCCCGTGGAAGATATCGCCGCCGATCAGGCCGAAGGTCCGCTCCAGGTCCAGCGGGCTCATGATCTGGCGGCCGAGCACCGAGGCTTTGAAGTTCGGCGCGTGCGCGTCAACGGTATTGATCATCAGATCGGCGACCGCATCGCGATGCTGGTCCCAGGACTCGCCCTGCGGCAGCTGCGGCGCGACGTGCTGGCAGAACAGGCTGGCGACATGCTGTCCCGCCGGCGCCAGGCTGTCGTCGAGCGTCGATGGGATCAGCATCTCGACGATGGGTTGCGCCGACCAGCCGCGCGTGCGCGCATCGAAATAGGCGCGCTCCATGTAGGCCAGGCTCGGCCCGATGATGATGCCCGCGGTGTGATGGTCGGCGCTCTCCCTGCCCGGCAGGCAGCGAAAATCCGGCAGCTCCGAGAGTGCCACGTTCATGCGGAAAGTGCCGGAGCCACAGCGCCAGCGCGCCATGCGCTCGCGGAAATCCGTCGGCAGCACGGCCGCGTCGAGCAGTTTCAGGTATAGCAGCCTCGGATTGAGATTGGAGATCACGGCCGAGGCGTGGAACGCCTCGCCGGTTTCGGTCACCGCGCCGATCGCGCGACCGCGCTCGACCAGCACTTCACGCACCGCCGCGCCGACGCGGATATCGGCACCGCGGGCGGCCGCCGAGCGCGCCATTGCCTGAGTGATTGCGCCCATGCCGCCGATGGCGTGGCCCCAGACGCCTTTCTTGCCGTTGACCTCGCCGAACACGTGGTGCAGCAGCACGTAGGCCGAGCCCGGCGTGTACGGGCTGGCGTAGTTGCCGACGATGCCGTCGAACCCGTAGACCGCCTTAATCGGATCGCTCTGGAACCAACCGTCCAGGTAGTCACCGGCCGAGGCGGCGAGCAGCTGCAGCAGCTCGCGGCGCAGCGACATATCCAGCTTGCTGATGCGGCCACCGAGGCGGGCGGCGCGCAGCAACTCGGGCAGCGCCTGACGCCAGCCGCCCGCGACCACATTCGGCGGCGTTTGCAGCACCAGCTCGCGCAGCACGGCGGCAATGCGATCGAGCTTCAGGCTGTAGGCGTCGAGCCGCGCCGCGTCGGGTGGCGAGAACTTGGCGACCTCGGTACTGGTACGGCCGGCGCCGACGCACAGATAGCGCCCGTCTTCGGTCGGCAGGAAATTCGCCAGCCGCCGCTCGACCACGCGCAGGCCGTGCGCGGCCAGCTCCAGCTCGCGGATGATCTTGGGATTGAGCAATGACACGGTGTAGGCCGCCACCGAGTTGCGGAAGCCCGGATGGAATTCTTCCGTGACCGCAGCCCCGCCGACAACCGGGCGGCGCTCGAGCACCGTGACTTTGAGACCGGCCGCGGCCAGGTACGCTGCACACACCAGGCCGTTATGACCGCCGCCGATGATCAAGGCATCGCTATGATGTGCAATCAAGGCCGCAGGCTCCTTGAGGATTCGCGAAGCCTACGCCCGCGCTCTTGACGAGCATCCAAACAGTCATTCACTCTCGTTGAAGGATCGTAAGGCAGCGCAGCCGGGGCGGCAAGGGAGCGTCTATCCGCAATCCTAAGGTCGGCCCGGTCCTGGCCACCGCGCTGGTCGCGAGCAATATGATCGGTTCAGGCATCTTCCTGTTGCCGGCGACGCTCGCCGCCGTGGGCAGCATCACCGTGATCGGCTGGGTAATCGGCACCGTGGGCGCATTGCTGATCGCCGCGATTCTGGCCAAGCTCAGTCAGGTCGCACCGCAGCCCGGGGGCCCTTGCGCCTACGCCGGCGAGGCGCTCGGTTCTTATTTCGGTTTTCAGGCCAATGCGCTCTACTGGATGTCGTGCTGGATCGGCAATATCGCTATTGCCGTGGCTGCGATCGGCTACCTCGCGAATTTCTTTCCGTCGCTGAGCCTGTCTGTGCCCGGTGCCTTCGCCACGGCTGGCATCATCTGGGCGCTCACGGCGGTAAACATATTGGGCCCGCGCCTGGTGTGCCAGGTCGAATCCCTGGCCATCGTCATCGGCTTGGTGCCGATCCTGCTGGTGGCCACTGGTGGCTGGTGGTATTTCGACGGCAAGCTGTTTGCGGATTCGTGGAACGTGCGCCATGAGCCGGCGATCCAGGTCATTCCGCAATCGCTGGTGCTGCTGTTCTGGGCCTTCACGGGACTGGAAAGCGCCTCGGTCGCCACCGCCGTGGTGGAGAATCCGCGCCGCAATGTGGCGATCGCGACGCTCGGTGGCGTGCTGATCGCTGCCCTGGTCTACCTCGCCTCGTGCACGGTGCTGATGGGCCTGATTCCCGCGGCCGCGCTGGCTCGTTCCACCGCACCGTTCGCCGATGCGGTCAGAGTGGTGCTCGGCCCGGTGGCCGCGGGCTTGATCGCTCTGGCCGCCCTGACGAAGGCGACCGGAACGCTCGGGGGCTGGATTCTGCTGACCGCGCAGACCGGCAAAGCCGCCGCCGACCGCGGCCTGTTCCCGGGGCTCTTTGGCCGCGTGGATCGCCACGGCGTACCGGTGCCGAGCCTGCTGATCATGGCCGCGCTGATGAGCGCCGTGGTGTTCGCCACGATCTCGCCGACGCTCGGCGAGCAATTCGGCGAGTTGATCGAGGTGTCGGTGATCCTATGCCTGATGCTCTACGTCTATGCTTGCATCGCCGTGCTGCTGTATCCGCAATGGATCCCATCGGCCACATCGCTCGGGCGATATCGGCCGATGGCTGCGGTGGCGTTGCTATTCTGCCTGGCGGTGATTGGCTATGCCGATCCGAAGCTGCTGCTGCTCACCGCGGCTATGCTGCTGGTGACGGTGCCGGTGTATCTGCTGTTTGCGCCCCGCTGGCGTCGGAGTGTCTGATGACAACACTGTTGCGTAGCGCGACGCTGCGGGGTCAGGACGTGGAGCTTTGCTTCCGCGACGGCCGCCCCGATCTGACGCTGTCGCTGTTCTGGTTACGCGATCATGATCCGAATGAAGATGCGCTGCATCCGGAGACGCAGCAGCGTCTGATCGACACGTTTCAGATCCCGGCCGATATCGCCGCGCAGGCGATTGCCGTGGCCGAGGATGGCCGCGCGCTGCGAGTCCAATGGTTGCCTGATGGGCGTGTGAGCCGCTTCGAGACGCAGTTCCTGGCGGGACTGCGCGCCGATCCGGAGGCGCTGCCGGTCGTGCGTTCGCTGTGGAGCGGCGAGAGCATCGCGGCGCAGCCACCGCAGGTCGGCTACGCCGAGCTGATGTCGGAGGACGCGACGCTCAAGGCCTTGCTGGAAAATGTCGAGCGCTACGGCTTCTGCTTGGTGGAAGGCGTGCCGGCGACACCGCAGGCGACCTGCGCCGTGGCCGAGCGCGTGGCCTATATTCGCAGCACCATCTTTGGCGGCTACTACGACTTCACCGCCAACATGGAGCACAAGGACACGGCCTACACGTCGATGGCGATCGGCCCACATACCGACGGCACCTACAGCCTGGATGCTCCCGGCTGCCAGATGTTTCATTGCCTCGCGGCCGACTGCAGCGGCGGTGACAACGTGCTCATCGATGGTTTCAAGGTCGCGCAGATCATGCAGCGTCAGCACGCCGGGGACTACGACGTGCTCAGCACGGTCGAGATTCCCGGCCGCTACCTGGATCACGCCCGCGGTATTCAGCTGATGGCCCGCCGACCGCTGTTTCGCCACAACCGGTCGGGGGAGCTGCTGCAGGTCAGCTACAACAATCACGACCGGGCTCCGTTCGTGCTTCCGCTCGAGCAGCACCGGCGTTTCTATCGCGCACTGGCCACGTTTGCCGGTCTGTGCGCGGAATCCAAGCTGCACTACCGGCGCCGCCTGCTGCCGGGCTCGGTGCTGCTGTTCGACAACTGGCGGCTGCTGCATGCGCGCGAGGCCTATGTCGGTTACCGCCGGCTGGCCGGTGCCTATCTGAATCGGGAGGACGTCGAAAGCCGGTTACGGGTTCTTAGAATTCGCGCCGGCGAAGCCGTCTGAACCCGTAGCAAGCGATCTTAAGCGATGACCCGTCGGGCTCCAGCTCAGTTCTGTATCAGCCACAGGATCGAGCCATCGACCCTGATGGTGCCGAAGGTCATGACATCGATTTTCGTTGGCGACACGATGTAGAGCGCTGCGTCCGTGGGAGAGAGACCGGTCTGCGTCAGCGAGCCGAAGCCGCGGCCCATCGTGGCGTCGATCGCAAACTGGCCGCTGGTGTAGTTGCTCGAAAGCATGCCGAAGTTCAAGCCGATCTCCGGGGTCAGAGTGATTGGACCGGGGGTCTGGGCGTACTGCGTGCCGCCGACAAAAAGGCCCGGCAGCGTATCGGGATAGACGCCGCCGCTCGGTGTGTACTGCGCTTCGAGCAGTCCGGCGTTGCCGGAGCCGCTGCCGGTTTCGACCACGTAGCCATCGGCAACGCCGTCCAGATAGACGACAAAATTGCGCGTGGTCGCGCCCGGATTGCTGAGCAAGAGCGTGCCGCGGCCGCTGCTGTCTACCGCATAGCTCTGTGCGGTGTAGACGACCCCGGCCGTATCGGTGGCCTGATCCGAGGTATCGAGCACGGCGTCGAGGGTGCCGGCGGTGGCATTACCGTTGTAGAGCCGGCCGAGCGACATCACGCTGATCGGGTCAGTCCCGGAGCCGAACGCTCCCCAGAGACTTATGATCGAGGGCGAATTGGCCAGGGCGCCGTCATCGAAGCTGCCGTCGGCGGCGTCGCCGGTCTGCGCGGTGAGAAAGCCGGTGGAGCGCGGCGAGCCGACGGTGCTGTCCATGTCCTCCAGATACATCTTGGCGGCATTGACGATGTAATAGACCAATGTCGAGGTGTTCGAGCCGACCGTAAAGCTCGCGGTGCCGCGGCCATTGCTATCGGGCGCTGACAGCGCGCCGCCGAGCGTCGCGCCGGACAGCGCGGGCGTGGCGTTCGAGTCGGTCAGGCCGGCGCTGATATTGCCAGTGCTGTCGGTGGTGAAGCGTCCGGCGCTGCCCGTATGCACCGTGACGGGCTCCTGCTTGGCGACCGTGAGCAGACCGAAGGCGAAATTGCCGGTGGGCGGTGCAGCGCTGATGGCTGTCGTGTCCAGTCTGGCCAGCTGACCTGAACCGGAGTCGGCGCCGGAGCCGACGAGTTGCAGTCTTGCGGAGTTGATGTTGCCCTGGCTGTCTGGCGGCGTGACGGAGAAGTTATACAGCAGCGAGCCGCTCGGGGCATTGAGCGTGACCTGTCCGGAATTGGTCTGTCGATTGATGCAGGCACCGGAGGTTAGGATCTCGTGGGTCGTGGTGCGGTGACCGTCCTTGTAGTCGTGCTCGCCAGTGATGTTGCCGCTGGCGTCGATGGTGATGCTGCCTGCATCGGTTGCCGGGCCGCCGCCGCGGAAACCTGCAAACAGATACGCGAACTGGCCCTGCAGCAGGCAGGTGTCCTGCGGCAGTACAGTCATCGTAATGGCTTGCGAGACCACACGGCCCAGCGCGTCGGTGGCCTGAACCGTGAAGGTGTAGCTGCCGGTCGTCGTCGGTGTGCCGGCAATGGCGGTCACGCCCGTCGTACTGCCAGCCAGCGTGATGCCAGGCGGCAGCGCGGCCGAGCCCGCGGCCAGGACCCAGGTGAAGTTAACCTCGCCGCCGGCGATCGTGATCGCGGCGCTATAGGGCACATTGACGTTGGCCGGGAACAGCTGGGTGGGGTTCATCACCGGGGTGCCGAGCACGATCAAGGTGACCGAGGCGACAGTGGCAGCGTTGACCACTGACGTCGCCGTGACGGTCGCATCGACCGCGCCAGTCGCCGAAGCCGGCGCGTTAAAGGTGGCCGAGGTCGGGGTGATGTCGGTCAGGGTACCGACACCCGACAAGCTCCAGATCACGCCGGAGTTGTTGACGTCGGCGGTCACACTGGCTGACACCACGAGCGTGGTGGCTACCTGGATCTCGGTGACGCTACCGGGAGTGGACAAGGCGACGCCGGTGCCGACCCCGATATTGCCGGTGACACCGCGATTGCTGTTGTTGCTGCAGGCGACCAGTGTCAAGGCCACGGTTACGGGCAACAACAAGGCTCTGCCCACGGCGCCAAGGCGCCATGGCACTCCAGGA
>Ga0209517_10000861_pt1 | contig 49398 bp, 33 predicted proteins | sample PeaSoiMetSII2010_FD_187695 | JGI IMG/M metagenome (GOLD analysis project Ga0209517, IMG submission 187695) | Peat soil microbial communities from Weissenstadt, Germany - SII-2010 (SPAdes) (version 2) | ecosystem: Environmental > Terrestrial > Soil > Wetlands > Peat | place: Germany...
CCCGGAGGCTAAGCGCCAAACCTACTCAATGCGTCTGCAACTCCATTGACTCCCCGGTCGCTCGCAATTTCCGCATTTTGTTGTAACAATCCACTCCGGTAATCCGTTACATACTCTGACGGAATGATTCGTGAACTGGAATTCAAACTCCTTTGCCAGCGCCATCGCGATGAGATCTATCGCTACGCCCGCAGCCTGTTGGCGAATCCAACCGACGCCGAGGATGCGGCCCAAGAGGTCCTGCTGCGCCTGTGGAACCATCTGCCGCGTCTCGATCCGTTCAACCTCCGCGCCTGGCTCCTGCGCTCCACCCGCAACTACTGCCTCGACCAAATCCGGCGCCGCTCGCATCTTGCCGCACCAATTCTTATCGACGATCAGACCCTGGAGGAGCGGCCCGATGAACTCGTTGTCAATCCCAGTCTCGCCGCCGATTCCAGCTTTCGCCTCGAGCAAGCCCGCAGCGCCTTGGCCAAACCGCCGGAGAGCCTCCGCAGCGTATTTGTCCTGTACGAGGTCAACGGCTGTGCTATCGCGAAATCGCCGAAACCCTCGAAATCCCCATCAACAGCGTCAATATGGCGCTTGACGTTCTGGGCCTCCACCTGCTTTTATTGTGCGCATGGCACGCGCACTGCGCATTGAACGGCCAGGCGGCCGCTACCACATCACCGCCCGCGGCAACGGACGCAAGGACATCTGCGGCGATGATCCAAATTCCACCCGCTTGACTTTCACCGAGAATGGCGGAAGGTTTCTCGCCACCGGCGTGTGGGGAGTGAAGTTCAACCTTGTCTCGCCGGGGGGACCAGGCGAATGATGGCACAGCAGTGTGACATAATTGGGGTAAGGGGCGGCGGCCCGCCGAAACCTGGGTTTCGGGGGGCTGGCTTCACGCTGATTGAATTGCTGGTTGTCATTGCCATCATTGCCATTCTGGCGGCCCTGCTTTTGCCGGCCTTGGGTAGAGCCAAACAGAAGGCTAGCGGCATCAGTTGCCGCAATAATCTTAAGCAGCTCACGGTAGCCGGCTTTCTTTATGCCGGAGACAACCAGGATGCCATCGTGCCTAATGGTGTTGTGGACACCGACCCGAACAATATGGCGGTAAATACTTGTTGGGTGGGGGACGATGTGAGCGGTAGGAGTGGGTTCGACGCGGTGACCAATCTCCTTTGGCTCCAACTGGCCCTCATTTGGCCCTATAACAAGTCCTATGGCATCTACCGTTGCCCTTCGGACCAGGATCTAGTTGCTGTTTCAGGCTCACCGAGGACACCGCGGGTGCGCAGCTACTCAGTGAGTTGCATGATGGGGAACAACGAAGGCACGACGGGCGTTCATGACGGCTTGATGGAAAACCGTAAGTTTACAGATATTAAGGATCCAAGCCCCGCGGTCGCCTCGCTTTTTTGGGAGGAGCAGGCCTCCGCCTCGCCACTCGCCACCAGCCTGGATGACGGCTACTTCGCGCTAAATCTGAGGGGCTACGGCCCAGCGTGGCGCAACGTCCCCGGCAGCCGCCACGGCAACTTTGGACATTCATCCTACGCCGACGGCCATGCTCAGGGCATGAAATGGCTTTTGCCGACGACGCAAAACATAACCGTGTCCTCGATACCGGGCTCTCTAAACTACGCCTCTACCGTGCGTCTCGACCGAGACCTTGAACAAGTCTGGAAAACAGTATATCCGCCGGCGCAATGGGGGAGATGATGGGGGTTCCGGGGGCGGTTATTTGCGGCGGGTATCGATCTGGCGGTGCTCAAGTTGGACGACGAAACCTCTTTCGACTCGCATCCTCCGCTTGCATGCGCCAGCATCTTGGCTCAAATTAAGGATGCTGTGATGGCTTACGGCCGGCTAATTTGGCCTCCACGCTCCTGACCTTGTCGTCCATGGTCTGAGCACGGTCGGTCCGTGTCCCCAGTTTGATGACGGTGGAGACCCGCGGAGCCCCCATTTCGTGAACGAGTTCATGGCACCGTTTGATGGCGGCAAACACCTTATCCCATTCGCCTTCGATATTCGTTCCGTAGGCGTGCAGAACGGTCTTCAACCCCGCTTCGGCCAAAACCTTCTCACAGGCTGCGACGTAGGGGGACAAGGACACACCCACACCGATTGGAATGATGCACAAGTCGAGTATCACGTTCATGGGCGCTATTCCTTTACCAAGATCTCCCGGTTGTCCAGCCGGTATTTCACCGCGCTGGCGATGAAGTGAGACTGGTCGGGATTCGGCGGATGAATCTCAAATGAATGTGGAAAGTGAAGAGCACCGGTTCGTTGCCGCCGGCATTTCCGGATGCGCCGTCCCAGGGGGTGCTGCCGCCTGAAGGCGGCGTTCCGTGTCAGCCCAGTCCCGACCTCCGAAAGGCTTCGCGAGCACTACCAAGTGAGCGGCGGAGGGCTTCGGTCCGTCGTTCGGGCGGGACGTTGCGGGTCACGACCCGCGCTCCCACCTCCCGTGGCGCTGACGGGACGGCGGTTCAGGAGAAGCCGGTAAATGGGCAAGAGCTGGAAAAAGTTGATGGGCGCAACTCACGGTTTCGGGGGTAATGCCCGAGATGGGCTGCGGAGGCAACCGACCTGAGCTGCCTTCGGGCCTGGGAAAATAGTTTCATTTTTCCCGGGACTCTGGTCGTCCTTCCTGCCACAGTAGCCGGTGATGCAATTACCGAGGATGCTTCAAGGCCGACCGTTCGGCCCCGAAGCGCTCGCCCAAGTTCAGGGGCTGCTTGGTCAGCAGGCCGACTGGAGTCGTTACCGGCTCAGTCGAGAACTGGCCCGGCGCTGGGACTGGCGGACGCCTCAGGGCCAGCTCAAAGATATGGCCGCGCGGACCCTGCTGCTCAAACTACAGGAGCAGGGCTGGATTGAACTGCCGCCCGCCCGGATGAAATCCCCGACCCGTTCGGGGCGTGCGCCCGCCTCCGACGGGCCTGCTCTGGATCAAAGCCCGGTAGTCTGTGCCTTGGAGGAGGTCGTTCCCTTGCAGTTGCACGAAGTCAGCCAGGCCGGCCGGTTGGCGGCGCGGCGGCAACTGGAAGCGGCGCTGCACCGCTATCATTACCTGGGCTATCGCAGCCGGGTGGGACAGAACTTGCAGTATTGGGTCTGCGATCCGCAGGATCGTCCCTTGGGTTGTGTGGTGTTCGGCGCGCCGGCTTGGCAGTGCGCGGTGCGCGACCGCTGGATCGGCTGGGACGCGCCCCAGCGCGCCCGCCAGTTGGGCGGCGTGGTCAACAACACCCGCTTTCTGGTCTTCTCCTGGGTGCGGGTGCCGCACCTAGCCAGCCACCTCCTGAGCCAAGTCAGCCAGCGGATCCGCCGCGACTGGCAGGCCAAGTATGGGCAGCCGATCTGGCTGCTGGAAACTTTCGTGGACCGGCAACGCTTTGCCGGCACCTGTTACCGTGCCGCCAATTGGAGTTGCCTGGGCCAGACCCAAGGTCGGGGACGCCAAGGCCCGCGGGGCCAGCTTTCGACCACGGTCAAGGAGGTCTATGTCTGGCCCTTACACCGAGACTTTCGCCGTTATCTGAACCGCACTCCAACTCACCCTTAACCCCCCCCTTCATTCCCGTAATCCATTCTATGCCCATGCCCGTCTCTCTGAGCCCGACCCGCTCGCCAAGCCCCGCGGCGGAAATTGAAAGCCTGGTCGAGGACATCCTCGCTCACGGTGAAGACCAACTGCTGGAACAAGACATTGCCCGCTGGCGGGAAGACCTCCGGAAGCGTTTGGAGCAACTGCACCAACACCCCGAGCAGGGCCTGGGCTACATCGAGGAGCATATCTGTCAAGCCAGTTTGGAACTGCAACGGCTGCTCGTGCAAAAAGCCATGCAGCACAAAGCCAACACGGTAGAGGAAAAGTGCCCCGACTGCGGGGCGCGGCTCACCGACAAGAAGCGGCCCGTCGCCCGGTGGATCGACGCCTATTGCGGCAAGGTCAAGTTGGCCCGCACCCACGGCTGGTGCCCCCACTGCGAGCGATGGCACTTTCCCGCCGACCGGGTGCTGGGGCTGCGGCAGGACTCGACCGCCTCACCTCTGGTGCAAGAGATGTGCGCCTTGCTTGTTTCCAAGATGCCGGCCGAGCAGGCCGAGGCGATCTGCGTGCGGGTAACGGGGCGCCGCTTGAGCCGCAGCACCCTGGCCCGCGAAACCCAACGCCAAGGCGACCACGCCATCGCGGTGCGCCGACAACTACTCGACGCGCCCCTCTGGGTGGCCCCGGCGGCCAAAGGCACCGCCGGGCAGGACCACCTTTCGCAACCCTTTACGCTGGTCATCCAGATCGATGCCTGGAACGTGCGCGAGCGAGACCACTGGGGCCAGACGGAAAAGCGGCGCCGCAAAAACTTGGCAGTCGAGCGCTGGCATTGGGTTTACACGGGCACCTGTTTCCGGCTCAGCCACCGTTGCAAAAAAGGACGCTTCAACAACAAACTCCGCGCGATCATCACCGAGCGCAGCTACGTGGCGACCCGCGGTGGGGTCGAGGCGCTCATGCAGCAACTTTACTACGAAGCCCGGGCGCGCGGTCTGGCTCGGGCCCAACGCGTGCTGGTCATCGCCGACGGCGCCGTTTGGATCTGGAATCTCTTCGAAGATCGTTTCAAGGATGCCGTCCAGCGCTTGGATCTCTATCACGCCAATACCTACCTGTGGGCCGTGGCCAATGAACTGCACGGCAAAGGCACTCCCGAAGCGCGTCAGTGGGTCAAGCCCTTGCTCAAGCAGATCCGCAATGATCCGGTCGCCCAGGTCATTACCCAATTGGAAGAACTTAAGCCCCGGCTGGCAGAAGCCGCCGCTAAAGCCGCCGACGAGGCCATTGAATACTACCAGAACAACCGGAAACGAATGAAATACAAGGAAGGGCGCAAACGTAAAGAACCTGTCGGCTCCGGTGCGATCGAATCAACCTGCCGTCAACTCCAGTGCCGCATGAAGCGTTGCGGCCAGTTCTGGAGCACTCGCGGCGACGAAGCCCTCCTCTGCCTGGAGATGTTCTGGCGCAATGAACGTTGGGAACTGCTTTTCCCGCACGCCAAACTGACCGCCATCGCCAACAACTAACCCCACGGTCACCTTTGCCCTCACCGCCTATGAGTCGCCCCCCGGAAACCATGAGCTGCGCCCAAAGTTGATGAAAACCTCCGATTTCTATTGACACCGGGCGCAAAATCTGCTTAAAATACCCAAAATGACACGAAAAAACCGATAAAACTATGAGGTACTCCATGTTCACCCTAAAACGTTACACTTTTTTGGCCGTGGCCACCGCTCTGGCCGCTGCAACGACAGCTTATGCCCAAATCAATTCGGCCGTCATCCACACCCATGTTTTCAATGATGTCCCGGGTTCCGTGCCCACGGCCATCAACCTATATCCGGCTTCGATTACCCTCGGCGAGACGGGAATGAGCGCGCCGACCGGCTTCGCGGACCGGGATGTCTGGCAATTCTCGAACAACGGGTCCACCGCCTACGGGTTCGGGCCTAGTAGCTACTTTTTTGCGAGCATGAATGTGACGCTGACTGCCAACGACACTAGCATCGACAATGAAGCCGGCTTCCTCTTCAGCACGGCCAGCTCCGGGGACATCCAGTTGATTGTTAAGCCCAATATCAACGGCAGCGGCACATTTGTCGGCCAGTTCGGCGGGATTTCCTTCTGGAACTCCGGGCTGACGTACACGCTGGGGCAGACGGTCAACTTGGGCCTGAAGTATTTCTACGACACGGCCAACAGCGCGAATGCACTTCAGTTTGAGGCGAACGGGATCTTCAGCCCCGTTTACGACTTCGGCCCGACGGTTGGTGCGGGTGCCGCGGACATCGGCGCTGGGAGCACGCTCGGAGGTTATTACCAGATTCAAAATGATCCCAACAACCCTGCCAATGCGGGGCAGGCAATTTTTGGGAATATCACTATTGTCCCCGAACCTTCGGCGATCGCCTTGGCGGGTTTGGGGCTTTTACCCTTAATCCTGCGACGGCGCCGCAGCTAATCTGATAGAATGGCGGAGCGGGGAAGCCAACCTCCGCGCCTGCCGCACGGTCAGCGGCCACGGTCCCCAAAGGATCGTGGCCCTTTTTGTCATGGGGAGAGATTGAGGGGAGGGCCTCCACTCCCCGGCCCTCTCCTCCTGAGGAGGCTGGGGAGGAGAGGGAGAAGGTTCGGAGAATCAGAGTGCGAAGCGGCTGGGCGACGCTCTCGGGCACCCTTGGCCTTCGAAAGCGGCAGCCCCGAAAGCTTTCGGGGCGCGCACTCCATACGCTTCGCGCGGTACGGCCCAGGCGGCGAAGGCGGCTCTGGGTCGGAGTTTGCCCCGTGAGATAAGGTGCCGGCTACCACGTGTGGATGCTCAGCGGAGGCACTTTTGGGTCAAGATGAGAGCGAGGCTGCACGCACTCCAAACGCTTCGCGAGGTCGGCTGTCACAGCATAGCCCGACACGCAGGCATTTTGTTTGAAAGTGGAGCCATGATCTCGGAACTTATTTTCGCATGGACCTAGGCCGAGATTTGGAAATTGGAAACGGAGACAGTGATTGACAACCAATCCTCAGATGCCATAATGGGAAAGAATCTAGCATTGATGCGGTAACGCAAAAAACCCCATCCGCGTATGAAAAACGGAATAAGATCTGTAGTAAACCCCTCTGGGTCCCCTCGACGCATGAACGAGAGGACGAACATTAAAGCCTCAAAATTCCCTCTCGTGGCCTTGGCCACCGCCTGGGCGGCGATTGCGACTCAAGCGCCCGCCGTGAACCTGCTGACGAATCCGTCGTTCGAACAGAACGCCGGCCACGCTATTCCGATTGGCTGGGCTCGTTTTGCTCCGCCGACGGCCCAAACTTTTGGCGACTACTGGATAGAGAACAATCCCCCGGTCGCGCATACGGGGAATCTTTATTGGAAGCAGTGGGGAGCCTCGTATGGCGGCAGCAACAACGTGGCAGGAATCTACCAGGTCCTGAGCAGCGCGCCCGGCTCGGTTTACGGAGGCAACGGGTGGTTCTATGTTAACCCCACCGACGTCATGGGCCAAAGCTCCTTCACCTGGGTCGAGGTTGCGTTCCTGGGCTCGAGCAGCAACATCCTAGCGATCTACAAGTCTGATAATTTTACTGCCAACGTCGGGACCGGCGCCTGGTTCCAGTATCAGATAACGAACGCCTGCGATGTGACTCAGCCGGTATCGCTCGGCGATCCCTATTTTACCAACTCTTTCGCAGTTACCGGGGCTGTGACCCAGTTGGTCGCCCCCGCGGGCACTACGGCGGTCCGATACCAGTTTTGCTATCTCCAAGGGGTCACACTAGGTACTAGCGACGGCGGCTCCTGCTATTTCGATGATGCGGATTTGGAGCAGTTGAGTGGGGCGGTCCCTCCCGTCATCAGTAACTTGTACCCCCTCAACATGATCTTCGTTCCTCCGGGTGACGGCCTCAGCTTCAACGTCAGTTCTCCCAGCGGTTTTACGATTAACAACAGCAGTATCCATGTCATCGTCAACGGCGTGGATGTCTCCGGCAGCCTGGCCATCAGCGGGTCTTCCTCCAACAAGAACGTTGCTTACCACGGGCTTCAGTCGAACTTGACTTACAACGCCTCGATAACCGTGACCGATGTTTTTAACCTCACGGCCAACGCCAGCACCTATTTCGAAACCACGTGGGTGGGCACTTCCCCCGTCGTGTATCTATGGGAAGCCGAGGATTGGGATTTCACGAACGGGATGTATTTGGATAACCCCGACCTGTGCAACGCCGACGGCGATCCGAACTGCTATTTCGGGAAAGTGGGGACCGTAAGCGTGGATGAACTTAACTTCGGTGATAGCGGCAACCACCTCTATCGGGCCGACGACGGGATTTGCACTGCGATCTCCGGCGACTATACACGCAAAAACCTGGCTGCGGCAGGACGGCCCGACTATAAAATCGACCCGTTTGTCGGCAGCCCAGGCACTGGAGAGTGGGTCAATTACACGCGCGATTGGCCAAGCGGAACGTATTGGATCATGGGTCGCCTTGCCTCCGCTTTGTCCGGCAGCCTGGACTTGAGCCTGGTGAACCCAGACCAAAGCACGACCGACTTGGGCACATTCACCATTACCAACGGACCCGGCTGGACCACTTACCAAGACGTCCTTCTTAGAGATACGAACGGAAATATAGCCAATATAACTTTAAGCGGCAAAGCCACTTTGCGTGTGACCAGCTACGGCAACCTCTTGCCCACCTTTTTCGCGCTGGTGGTCGCTACGGCGGATTTGCCCAGGCTGAGCGGGATGTACCCCACCGGCACGCGCCCATTTGAATACACCAATACGTTGAGCTTCACCGCCAGCACTTTGGGGGCGACTTTCCCTGCCAATGGAATTCGCGTGAACCTGGACGGTTATGATGTCTCGTCCAACCTCGTCATCACGGGATCCTCTTCGAACAAGAGCGTGGTTTATCCTACGCTGCTGCCCAACGCGATCCATACGGCGGTTATTTCTTTGTCGAATTCCCTTGGCCACAGCCTCGTGGTGACCAACCAGTTCGATACGTTCTCGGAGGCGAACTACATGGTGGAGGCGGAGGACTTCGACTACGACGGAGGACAGTATATCACGCCCTGGACGCCGGATGCTTACGCGGATTACAACGGACCGTATCCCGCGGAGACGAATATCGATTTTCACCATACCTCGCTTACGGATGAGGTATTCCACTATCGTGCCATTGGTATTCCTCAGGACGGGCTCAATGGCGATGATTACCTACGGCAGGTATTCGTCAATGCGGGCGGAGTTGATTACGTCCTGGTTTTCTTCGCGGGCGCCGACTGGGCGAATTACACGCGCGATTACCCGGCGGGGAGCTATTACGTGTATATACGCACTTCGGGCAACCTTGGGACCACGAACACTCAATATCTCGACCACGTTATTAGCGGGCTGGGTACGAGCAACCAAGTCACCAAGAGATTAGGGACCTGGGGCGCGGTCGGTTCAGGGTACACGACTTTCGCGTGGGTGCCCTTAACCGATGAGGGCTTGGCGGCGCCAGCGATCGTGAATTTGAACGGAGTCACTACGTTGCGCATAACTACCGCTGGGAATTGCAACCCCAACTACTTTATGTTGGTTCCCACGTCCGGTATTTCTCTCACGGCGGCGCGTGTCGGCGCCAATGTTTCGCTGGCGTTCCCCACCCAAGCCGGGGTGAATTATCGGGTGTTTTATCGGACTGATCTGCTCTCGGGGAATTGGGCGCTGCTGACCACCGTGCTGGGTAACGGCGCGGTCCAACACGTGAGTGACCCGGCGGCGGGAGCTGCTCGATTCTATAAGGTTGTGGCGCCGTGAGTTGCTCTAGAGGCAGGAATGCTAGCATAGCGGGACCGCCGATCAACTTGAAGGGGTGGCAGAAGGTAGGGGCCAGGGGACGGCGGTTCGGGCGACAAATCTGCGCCGAGCCTGTAGCGCAGATTTTCAATATTTTCAATCTGCTGTATCGCCGACTTGTGGTCGGCAGAGCCTTCAACCCTCGAAGGATCACGGCTGCGGGGGACGGTTTCTTCGAGTTGAGCAACCGCAGATTGAAAATCTGCGATACAGCAAATTACAAATCTGCGCTACTCGGGCGGCGGCCGGCGTTTGTAGAACATCTAAACGTTCGCGCTGTATCTCACCCTGCGCCCTTCCTCATACGTCATTTACTTCCGCTGCTCCTTGCGCTGGCTACGCTTCAATCCGTTTTTGGCATCCAATCGCCGACAGGGTTGGTAAGCCGGACGGGAGACCAAAGCATCGTTCTGCATTGGGACCCGGTCAGCGACCCAAGTTTGGCGGGCTATCGAGTGTATCGCTCCACCACCAGCAACGGGGGTCCATTTACGCTGCTGACGTCCAGCCTGCTAACCTCGCTGGGCTACTGCGATGTCAGCGGCAGCGTGGTCGATGGGCATACCAATTTTTATTATGTCACTTCCGTGACGACTGCCTCACAGGAGAGCTCCCCGTCAACAACCTTAGCGGCCGTTCCGAATCCGTTCGTGAGCACTGATGCGTTCCTGGATTACGTCCAGGAGACCTGTTTTGATTATTTCTGGTACACGGCCAACTCGACGAATGGCCTGGTGCCGGATCGTAGCGCGACCGGCTCGGCCTGCAGCATTGCGGCGGTGGGGTTTGGGCTGACCGCGATCGGGATCGCCATTGACCACGGTTGGATCACGCGCAGCCAGGGCGTGGCGCGGGTCGAGGCGACCCTGAATACATTCCTCCAAGGGCCTCAAGGATCTGGCACGAGTGGCGTGATCGGGTATAATGGCTGGTTCTATCATTTCCTGAACATGGACAGCGCGCTGCGGTCCGGCACCTCGGAGCTGTCATCGATCGACACGACCCTGTTGCTCGCGGGGGTCCTGTATGTCAAGCAGTATTTCAGCGGGACCGATAGCGACGAGACCTCGATCAGGACCATGGCAGACGCCATTTTCAACCGAGTGAACTGGGATTGGATGGCTCGAGGCACCAACGCGGTGTCCATGGCCTGGTATCCCGAGACGGGTTTCAGCGCGAACAACTGGGTTGGTTACAACGAGGGGATGATAATTTATTGCCTGGGCCTTGGGACGGCGACTAATCCGCTGCCTGCGTCGGCCTGGAGCCAGTGGACCACGAAGTACAACTGGGCTACGAACTATGGCCAGGCTTACGTGTTTTATCCGCCTTTGTTTGTGTACCAGTATTCGCATTGTTGGATCGACTTTCGCCACGTAGCAGACCCTTACATGAATAGCCACAGTAGCAGCTATTTCATCAACTCTCGACGCGCGGCCCTGGCCCAGGTGGCTTATAGCATCGCCAACCCTGACGATATGGTGGGATACAGCAGCAACGTGTGGGGATTGACCGCCTCGGATGATCCTTCGGGCTACGCAGTACATGGGCTGCCACCGGTCGGCTTCGACAACGACACAATCGCCTCCACAGCCGCCGGCGGGTCGATGGCGTTCACACCGGAATATTCGCTGCCGACCTTGCAATATTTTTACAGCCATTACCGGGCACGGATCTGGACGGCTTTTTCCTTCCGCGACGCCTTCAACCTGAAGCAAGGATGGTACGATACGGACGAGCTGGGAATCGATCAGGGACCGATCGTGATCATGATCGAGAACTACCGCACCCAGCGGGTTTGGCAATTGTTCATGCAAAATGCGGAAGCGCAGCGAGGGTTGGAACGCGCCGGCTTTACCGCACTGCCTTCGGTGCCGATCAGCCTTCAAGCCATTCCCGCCCAAGGAGCATTCAATGTGTCTTGGAACGCCACCGCCGGCCAATCTTTCCAAGTCGAATACTCGCCCGATCTTCAGAGTTGGTACACCTCACCGCTGGGATTCGTCCAGGCCACCAATAGCGGCACTTTCAACTGGCTGGACGCCGGCCCGCCGGCCACGCTGTCGATTCCGGCGACTAATTCAGAGCGCTTTTACCGCGTGTACCAACTGGGCACTCCGGCGCCTGCGCCGCCCGGAGCGATCGCCGAAGAAGGCTCGGCCAAGCCATCGTCCGATGGCCAGGGAGCGTTTTGAGGAGTTTGGTGGGGCTTTGAGGACGCAGCGGCCGGGGGTTGGGAGACTGCTTTGGAAACCGGCGCTAGGGGGTCGCACCCTGCGGCTGGGTTCATTGGGCGCTGACGGCGCGACGGCTTCACCAACTCGCCCCGCGACAGGCGAAAACTGCCGCGGTGATGGTGGAGGCGAGGACGAAACCAGCCGCTATCCAAAGCTGATGCGCTGCCGCCGCCGCTGCGAGCAGAAAGTTCAGGCACGACCACACCAGCAAGGGATGAAAGTCCGGTGGGCGCTTGACGGGCTTCTTGTTGATCAGCGAAGGGGTGGCAAAGGCCAGGATGAGCAACGCCGTGATCGCCCACGCCAAAAAGTTCACCCAAGGCGCGCCATACCAATTCGAGGGCAGTTTGGTGGGGCTCCAAAACCAATAGTGGTTGACCCGGCAAGCGAACGGTTCCAGGCCGAAATCGAATAGAACCGCCAGCAAGGCGGTCAGCCCCATGAGCCAAAAACCATAGGTGCGAATTCGCCGCCAAGGGCGCAGGATGAGCCGCCCGACGCCACGGGCATTGAGGAGTGTTACGACCCAGAGTACCGGCACCGCGCAGGGCAGGACAGAAAAAAGCTGCGGACCAACTGTGCTCGTATAAAGAAACGGCCCGAAAGGAATCGAAGTTAGCGCGCCCAACACCTCGACTGCGGCCGAGATCACAGCGATTATCCCGCACCCGAGGAGGACGTTCTGTATCGGCAATTGGCGAGCCAACGAGGCGAGCGTCGTACCCAGGGCCAACATCAACAATACCCCTTCGGGCCAACCGGCCTTCGCTAGCGGCGTGCCCGGCCAGCATTGGGTACCCAATACGATCGCGAACTGCGCCAGGAACAAGGCGGATAGAACGCGGTGGCAGAGCAAGGGCCAGTCCCGAAGACGATGAGTGCTCAAAACAAGCCGCTTTTCAGCCGTTATTCTTTAGGGAAGAGCGCACCTCGTCATGATCGCCGACGCAAATGAGAAAAAAGTCTCCTCCTTCGGGCAGGGCCAGGATGCGCAGGTCCAACCCTGCTCGGAATTCGAGGAATCGACCAAAGGGGCGTAGTCCGATACCGGCGTGGGCGTGGGGCTTGCCCACAGCGTCCTGGAATCGGAGGATGGCTGCATCAACGCGTGACTGCTGGTCTGGCGGGGGCTTTTTGTAGCGGCGTGCGAAACCTGACCGGTAATAAATCACAGGCCGGGTTTCCAGGATTTCAATTTACCCGCCTTGCGCTCTTTGCGGATGGCGGCCAACTCACGTTGTGCGGCGCGCTCCACCTGACTCGGTGTGACACGATATTCCAGGAAGGGGTGGGGCTGGCCGAAAAAGAAGTTCCAACTGGCATCCTGGATGGCGGCCGAGAAGTCTTCGTACCGGCCGTTCTTGACTTGGGCCAGGACCATTTCGCTTACGGGCTCAGAGAGAGTAATATTGTGCCTGCGCATACGAGCAGTTTATGCGACGATATGCACAAAGACAAGCGCGAGCGCCGCTCCGATTTTTCGGGCAAGGGAGGAATGACGATCTTTTTCTTGGTTGTTATGTGCTCCGGTACGAACATACGATAGCTGAATGGATCACCCATGCGCTTGATCGTCGTAACGCGGGATAAAGATACGGCCGAGCAAATCCGTTGGATTGCTCGTGACGTGCCAGAGCTTGAAGTTCATCTGGGCGCGTTCGATACGGCGCCGAGGTTCGATTGCGTGGCGACGGCCGGAAACTCTTTCGGCCTGATGGACGCCGGGATGGACCTGGCGGTGCTGAAGTTTTTCGGTCCTGAATTGCAGAAGACCATCCAGCGAAGAATCCTTGACGAGTTCTGCGGCGAGCAACCGGTGGGCACGGCATTCGTAGTTGAAACCGGCCGGGTGGACCACCCGTATGTAGCCCATGCTCCCACCATGCGCGTGCCAATGAATATTTCCGGGACGGACCACGTGTATTTGGCCACCTGGGCCACATTACTGGCGGTCCGGCAACATAATCGCGGGTTCGAGAGGAAGATCGAGAGCCTAGTTTGCCCTGCTTTCGGTGCCGGGACGGGTGGAGTGTCCGCCATCGAGGTCGGGTTCCAAATGAAGCTGGCGTATCGGCACTTCCTGAAGCCCCCGAGTATCATCAATCCGTCGTTCGCGCAGAGCCGCCACGAGTCGATCTATTACGGCGGCAAGATGGGTTTTGAGCGACCCATCAACAGGGTTCCGTGAGTAATGACTTGTATGGGGCCATTCGAGAATGCCCCGTCGCTCCGCTCCTCCCAAAGGGGTGTCGCCGCTCCGCTCTGCCACCGCACTCCAGCGGGATGGCCGCAGGGCCTAACTATTCGTACACAAAAAGCTCGACGGGCTCAGGCTCGCTCTTGGGCCCCTCCAAGTCGAGGATGGGCAATGCCAGGGCCTCGGCTACGGATTCGGGCGCGAGAGCGGGCTGGGCAACCGCCTCGGGGCGAGGCGGAAGCTCCGTTCCCTCGGAAGGCAGAACCAGTTCAAATTCCATTGGCTTGACCGGTGCGCCCCAATCGTAATCCATAATCCACTCCTGAACGGCGCCGGGCAGCAACAGGGTTGTGTGCAGAGGTTCGCCGCCTACCATGACCGCCATTCCCGTTACGCCGAAATGAGCAAGGCCAGCTCGGCGAAGGGCGCGCGCTACAGGGCAGTCTTCCGGGTCGCTCCGGCGGCCGCCATCGATGTCTTCTTTTGTCACAGTGATCTTCATACTGCAAGAACGTGCCAGCCAGACGCGCTTTATTGAAATGGGTAAGAACCCGACTATCGCCGGTGAGCTTAGCCCTGCGGTACGACCGCCTCACGCGCTGGCATATTCTATAATCTTAATCATAACCCTTTGCATTAATCCTGCAACTCAACCATCGCCGAGGCAGAGGCTTGATCTGGTTTTTCCTGTGGGGAAAAAAGTTACGGCGAAGAATTTTGTCGTGCGCCCTTCAGCACGCGGATTTACGGTTTCCCAGTACGTTACCCGGGATAGCCCGCGATATAGGTCTGCAACTGGTGAATCGTGGTGCTTTGAGCGGAAATGGTCCAATTGACGAGATCGCCAATGGAAACGAGGCCGACAATGCGGTCGTCATCAAGAACGGGCAGATGGCGAACCCGATGAGTGGTCATCAGCCGCATGCATTCTTCGACGGTGTGGGAGGGGGTGACCTGAATGACCTGGCCGGAGAGGATTTCTTTGACCGGGGTGTCCCGGGAAGATTTGCCCTTGAGCACAATTTTGCGGGAGTAATCGCGCTCGGAGATGATGCCGACCAATTTGTCAGCCTCGAGAACGAGCAGCGCCCCGATGTCCTTGTCCGACATGAGTTGAAGGGCCTCGAAGACGGTGGCGTTGGGGGAGATAGACCAAACGTGGGCGCCCTTGCTGAGGCCCTTATGGTGAAGGATTTCACCGATAGTTCCGGATGGATGCATGGCTGATTTTATGCTTTGGCTGGGCTGCAACGCAAGCGGAAACCTGACCCGAGGTTTCGCGGGCCCGACGCCGCAGCACCGGCCCTGATTTTCAGCAGTAGCGTAGCACGCAAACGACGTAAAAGCAGCAAAAAAGTTCATTTAGATGGCCTCCCGGGGCGAATTCTGGGAGAAAGATCAGCGATGAAAGCCATGCGCTTGATCGAGCCGCGCCATCCGCTGGAGGCCCGGGAAACCCCCCTGCCAACGGCTGGGCCGCAGGACGTGTTGGTGCAGGTGAGAGCCGCCGGAATCTGCCACTCGGACGCGCATTACCGGGCAGGCAGGTCGCCCGCGTATCCGCTCCCGCTGACCCTGGGCCACGAGGTCGCGGGGGAGGTCGCCGCGATCGGGACTGAGGTGACGGAAGTGCAGCCAGGCGATCGGGTATGTCTGCATTACCTGGCTACGTGCGGAAAGTGTGAGTACTGCGCGCGTGGCACCGAGCAATTTTGTCCAGCGGGCAAAATGATCGGGAAGCACCGGGATGGTGGCTATGCTGAGTTTATCGCGATGCCTGCCCGTAGCGTGTTTCCGTTGCCGGCAGAAATTCCTTTTCCCCAGGGAGCGATCATGATGTGCTCCTCGGCCACTGCGCTGCACGCCCTAAACAAGGCGCGGCTCGTGCCGGGCGAGAGCGTGGCCGTGTTTGGCGCGGGTGGGCTCGGGTTTTCGGCGATTCAATTAGCGAAGGCAATGGGGGCGAGCCAGATTCTCGCGGTGGACATTACTCCGCCCAAACTGGCAATGGCGCGGCGGTTGGGGGCGACGCCGATCAACGCCAAGGAGCAGGACGCGGTGCGGGAGATCAAAAGGTTGACGGGAGGCCGTGGGGCGGATGTCGCCCTGGAGTTGATCGGCCTGCCCCTAACTATGCGGCAAGCTGTCCAGGCCCTGGCCATTGGCGGCCGGGCCGCGCTGGTCGGCATTACGGACAAAACCTTCGAACTGGCACCCTACAGTGAGCTACTGAACAAAGAGGCCGAAATTATCGGCGTGTCGGACCACCTCGCGCGAGAATTGCCTCGGTTGATCGAATGGGTGCGGCAAGGCAAATTGGATTTGTCGGCAGCCATCAACCGCACGCTGCCCTTGGAGGCTGGGCCGATCAACGAGGCGCTCGATAACCTGGAAGGGTTTCGCGAGGACGGCCGCGTGGTAATCGTCCCCTAGTCTGGACGCGTGAGGTTTGGCAAACGAAAAATTTCGGACTGGGGCTTGACGCAGACGCCGTCTTCCACTATAGTTTGGCTCGTGATCGGAAACATTCGGCAAATTGCCCTGCTGCTGGTCGTCGTAGTCGTACGCGACGCCGCCGTTGGCGTTTGTCGAAAGTGAACGAAGTTTCGATAAAAACCCACGGCTGGCAGACCGGTCGTGGGTTTTTTTTCGCCCGTGTTTGGCCAGTCACAACCTGATAGGAACCGATAGTATGATAAGAGCAACCAGGAAAGCGCCAGCGCCCAAGAGGGCGGAAGTCGGCCCGTCCATGTCTGGCAGCGAGATTCTTGTGGCCTGCCTGGAGCGGGAAGGGGTGGATACGATTTTCGCTTACCCCGGCGGGGCGAGCATGGAAATCCACCAAGCCCTCACCCGGTCGAAGATTCGCACGGTGCTGCCACGGCACGAGCAGGGGGGGGCCTTCGCGGCGGAAGGTTACGCGCGCGCCACGGGTCGCGCGGGCGTCTGCATGGCGACCAGCGGTCCCGGCGCCACCAACCTCGTCACCGGCATCGCCGATGCTTACATGGATTCCGTCCCGCTCATCGCGATTACGGGCCAAGTCCCCCAAGCGATGATTGGTAAAGGGGCATTCCAGGAGACCGACATTTATGGGATGACCCTGCCGGTGGTCAAGCACAGCTACCTGGTGACGGACATCAACGAAATCCCTCGGATCGTCAAAGAGGCCTTTCACTTGGCGCAGAGTGGCCGGCCCGGCCCGGTGTTGATTGACGTACCTAAAAATGTTCAGCAAGCCCGGACGCAGCCAGTGTTCCCCAAGCAGGTTCATCTGCGCGGCTACACAGCCGAGAAACAGGCCAGCGATCTCGAACTCAACGAAATCATCGGACTGATCGAGAAATCCGAGCGCCCGTTGTTCTACGTGGGCGGAGGTATTATCACGGGCAATGCCAGCCAGGAATTGCGCCGTTTCGTGCTGGCGACGCAAATACCGGTGACCTCGACGATCATGGGATGTGGAGCGTTTCCCGAGACGCACGAGTTGTCTTTGCGCTGGCTGGGCATGCACGGGGCCGCGTTTGCCAATTGGGCGGTGAGCGGGGAGTTCGAGCCGCGCAAGGATGGGTCCGAGACGCCGAAGAAAATTGCTCCGGGGGCGGATTTGCTCCTGGCCTTTGGGGTGCGCTTCGACGATCGGGTCACGGGCAAGGTGGACAAGTTTTGTGAGGGTGGGACGATTGTGCACGTGGACGTTGACCCCTCGGAACACAATAAAAACAAACGGGTTCAGTTGCCGATCGTCAGTGATGTCAAGTATGCGCTGGGCCGGCTGGCGGCGATGGTGCAAGAGCGGCCCCTGCAGAAGAAATTCACTGCGTGGCACCGGCAAGTTGCGGCCTGGAAAGCACGGGCCCCCTTCGGTTACCTGGTGACCGAGGAGGTGATGAAATCGCAACACATGCGCGAGCATCTCAAGGGCCGCGAGAACGAAGTGATCCTTCCCCAAATGGCCATTGAAGCGCTCTACGAGCTGAGCGGCGGCGATGCCATCATCACCACCGGCGTGGGACAACACCAAATGTGGGCCGCCCAATTCTACAAGTTCAAGTCGCCCCGCCAACTCTTGACGAGCGCCGGTCTGGGTGCGATGGGCTACGGCTACCCAGCGGCGCTGGGCGCGAAGGTCGCTTGTCCCGACAAGGAGGTGATCGACATTGATGGCGACGGCTCGTTCCTGATGAACATCCAGGAATTGGCGACCGCGCATATCGAGAAAATTGCGGCCAAGGCGATGATCCTGAACAACCAACACCTGGGCATGGTGATGCAATGGGAAGACAAATTTTACAAAGGCAACCGCGGCCATACCTACCTTGGCGATCCGAACAAGCGCGACCAGATCTATCCCGACTACACCGCCGTCTGCAAGAGCTTCAATGTGCAGTGTGAACGGGTGATGTACAAGAAGGATCTCCGTCCGGCGATCCAGCGCCTGCTGGACGCGCGCGAGCCGTACGTCCTGGACGTGATCGTGCCGTACACCGAGCACGTGCTTCCGTTCATCCCCGCCAACCGCACCGTGGCGGATATGATCTGGCAGCCCTGAGCGAGCATTGCCAAAGGGGCGATTCGATCGGACCGATCAGTCGGATCGGATCAGCCTGCTTGCTGCCGGACGGGGCTTTGTTATGCTCGGCCCAGATGCGAATTGGATTGTTGTGCATGTTGCTGGCCTTATCGGTAGGGGCGGCGGAGCGCAAGTTTGAATTCGGGGAAGTCCCCGAGAACCAGACGCCGCCCGGCTTTCGCAGCGCGGTCACCGGCAAGGGCAAGCCCGGTGATTGGAAGATGATCATGGACGACGTGCCACCGTTGCTGCCGCGGCTTTCGGTTAGCTCGACGGTAGTCACTAAAGAGCCCGTGCTCGCCCAGCTTTCCCAAGACCCCACCGATGAACATTTTCCTCTGCTCATTTTTGAGGGTGACATCTACGGCGATTTTACGTTGACGACCCGTTTCAAAACCGTCAGCGGTTCAGTCGAGCGCATGGCCGGCATCGCCTTCCGGGTCCGCGATGAAACCAATTATTACGTCGTGCGCGCCAGTTCGCTGGGGAACACGTTCCGTTTTTACAAAGTTCTCAACGGCGAACGCGGTCCGTTGGTCGGGCCGGAACTTCCCATCCCCAGCGGCGTGTGGCACGACCTAACAGTCGAGTGCAAGACCAACCAGATTCGCTGCTTACTCAACGGCAAGGAGTTAATTGCTGTCACCGATCGCGTCAACCCTCTGACCAGCGGCAAAATCGCCTTCTGGACTAAGTCCGATTCTGTCAGCTACTTCGCGGACACGAAAATCGTCTATAAGCCTCGCGAAGCGCCGGCGCAGGGTTTGGTCAACGAATTGGCAAAAAAGTATTCACATTTGCTAGGGTTGCGAATCTACGTCGCCGGCAGCAGCCCTCAGAGCACGCGCCTGGCCGCCAGCAAGGACGAATCCGAAGTGGGTCAACCCGGTGGCAAGACGGAGCAAAACGTCATCAGCAAAGGCGGAACTTACTACGCTAAAGGCAAAGGCTCCGTGACTGTGACGATGCCGTTGCGCGACCGGAATGGTGAGCTCCTGGCGGCGGTTTGCGTAGTCATGAAGTCCTTCGTCGGCGAGACCGAGCAGACGGCTGTCGTTCGCGCCGGCACCGTTGTCAAGGACATCCAAAGGCGCGTCTCGTCCCTCGAGGATTTAGTCGAGTAGTGCTCAATTTCAGGACAGAAAGCGAGCCAGTTTACCTCGGTTTTGAGAAATCTGGCACTTCCTGCTGCAATTTGGGAACCGGGCGTGCTTTATGCTTCTCTTATAAGCATGAAGAAGGGTGTCTTTATCGAGAGAGATGGCATTCTTAACCAGGTCCGGGTTGAACATCAGAATCCAATCAGCCCGCTGACGCTGGAAGAATTCCAGGTGAATGCGGACGCGGCGCAATGGCTCAAGAAGCTCAAAGACGCCGGACTGGTGCTGATCGCCACGACCAATCAACCGGGGCTGTCGCGCGGTAATCAATCGCGGCGCGAACTGGATCGGATGCACGAGGTGTTGCGCCGCAGTTTGCCGCTCGACGATATTATAGTTTGCCCGCACGATGAAAACGACCATTGCACGTGCCGCAAGCCCAAGCCAGGTTTGCTGGTCGAGGGCGCCTACAAATGGCATCTGAGCCTGGACCACTCTTTTGTTATCAGCGACAAATGGCAGGATGCGCAAGCCGCCCGGACGGTTGGTTGCACCTCATTGCTTCTCCAATCGCCCTGGGTCGGAAGCGTGCACCGGGATTTCGTGCTGCCGGACCTTGCCGCAATCGTGGCCAAAATCTTGCACTTGTTGAACGCCAATCGCGCCGCAGCCAAGGCAGTGTTCAAATGAGTTGGGCGCCAGGCAGACTTCACAAACCTTCAGACGTAGAAACGAGGAGGCTTTGGGCTTGGTGGAAGGTCAACTCCGTCGCAGGGTGGAATCGTTTTGACGCCATGTAATCCATTAGGCTGGCGCGCATTTGACGGGAGACCGGGTCGTCGGCGTCGCGCGTGAGATCAAAGCCGCACACGACGATTTTGCCCGAACCAATTTTGCCTTCGATTACCAAGCCAAGAGGCCGGGCGGTGACCCAGTCATCGATCACGCGCACGATGGGCTGAAGGCCTGGAGGCAAGTGATCGAGGCGGAGAGCGCCGGCGCGGTGAATCAGGTACCACCATTGCCAATTGCTGTAGTAGGAGGTGGGGAATTCCTCCAAGGCCGGGTGTTTGGGATCGCACAGGATACCCAGCGTGGTGGGAGCCTGACGGTGAGTCCAGGAGGTATTCCAGAAGATGCTTGAGAAGCCAAGCTGGACGGGCGCCGCTTCAAAATTGCGGACTTGCTGGCCGGGAATGGTCAGCAGCACTTTGCCGCCGGAACGCAGGAGGGCCTGGACCCGGTCATCGAATCGCGAACTAACCAGCACGTCCGCGTGGGACAAGCTCCCAACTAATTTCTCGGCCTCCGGATAGACCCAGACATCCCAGTCGTTCTCACAGCCTGAGTGATCGGCAGGGCTGGAAGCTTCTCTGACGCTAACAGCCAGTTTATATTGGGCAGGGGTCGGCACTGAGCTTAGATCGAGGTTCACAGTCCCGAGGTGGATCGCGTTTCCCTGCGAGATGAGTTTCAGGGCGGGTTCCGAATCCCAGCTTTCATTCCTGGTGACCTCGCCCTTAGGGCCCAATAGCTTCCAAGTTACTACCGCGTTCGTGAGGGGAGCAGGTCCGAAGTTGGCGAGTTCGACTTCAGCGACGAGGTGTTCGCCGGTGGTGAAGACGCGCTTGGACAAGCGCGCCAACGGGACGATCGCGTTGCAGAAACGGCGGTATTCCGCCGCAGTGACGTAGCCCTTATCGTCCCAGAAAGGATCGACCACCCCAACGAGGGCAGTGCCTTGGCCGGGAAAATCGTGCAAATCGAGTAATTCAAATCCGGCCATGCCTGGCGTCCGTAACGCCGACTCGATGTCCTCTTTGTAGCAAAGGGTCTGCAGTTTTCCGCTGGCCAACAGGAAAGGCCGGCTGAGCCCTCCGAGACCATGCTCCGCGAGGAAGTCGCGAAAAATCTCGAAGTTCTTCGGCTTGAGATAGCCGGTGTACTTGGGCATTTCGTCGAAATTGGGATAGACGCACCATTCACCGATTTCATGGCTGATCACTGGCACGTTTCGAGCAGCTATGTATGCCCGGTAATCGGTAGTGGTTTCCGGAGGGTTGGCATTGATGCGGCTTTTAAGGCCAGCACCCCAGGATTGGATGCGCGGGTCGGGTGTGACATGGAACTGGTTCTGCGGGAGCTGGGGCCAGCCCGAGCCACTGGTCCAATATTGGCGGGGGTCGCGGGCTTTGAAGTGCGTCACGTATTTGGCGAGGTACGATCCAGTTCGCTCGCCACCTGGCTCGTTGCCGTAAGGCATCAGCAGGAAGCAGGGATGATTGCCATAGGTTCTCAGAATGCGTTCGGTTTCCTCATAGACCCATTGGTCAACCGGCTTGCCATCGCCTAGGGTCGTGGACTGATTGGCCCAACAAGTCTCGATTTGGAAGTACATGCCCAGCTCGTCAGCGGCTCGGAAGGCTGCTTCCGGTGGGCAATAAGAATGGAAGCGCAAAAGGTTCAGGCCATGGGCTTTCGCGACGCCAATGATGCGTCTCCACTCCTGCTCCTCCATTGGCGGATGGCCGGTCTTGGGAAAAATGCCGCATTCGAGCGTGCCGCGGATGAACGCCTTGCGGCCGTTAATGAGGAACTGTGTGCCTTGGGTGGTGAGGTCGCGGAGGCCGAAGCTGAGTTCACGCCAATCGATGTTGATCGCATGAGCAGCGTCATCGTTGGCGAAAAGAACGACCGTAAAGTTGTGCAGGGCAGGCTCGAACTCGTCCCAAAGCCTCGCGTCGGCTCCGAGACCAGCGGTAATGTCTATGGTGCCGCCGCGCGCGTCCCATTCCACCGGCTTTCCTAGCATCCGAATCGGGTTTGCGGGTGAAAAGACGCCCTTGACGAAGGCGAGCGAACCGTGGCCTGGTTTGCCGGTAGCGTTGCCGACCTGGACAACCACCCGCGCCGTTTTGTTCGTGGTGTCGGTAAAGACCTGCGCATCCTCAATCCACACGGGCGGTGTGGCGCGCAATTCGATTCTGCCTACGATGCCATTCCAATTGCCTTGGGTGTGGTCGCTAATGCAATGCGAGTTCTCGCCCACATCGACAATGCGCCGATTATCCACGCGGATGGTGAGGGTGTGCTTGCCTGGCGATAGTGAGCTCAGATCGTACTGGTGAGGAGTGGCGAGCGAATTGTTCGAGCCGATGAACCGCTCATCCACCCAGACCCGTGTTTCCCAATGCGGGCGCTCCAAGAAGAGCACCACGCGCTTGCGTTGCCAAGCGGGAGGCACATCCACATCGCGTTGGAACCAGGCCACCCCGACGTAATACTTTTCGGGCTGAAGCCAGAAAGGAACTTTGATTCGGCCCGGTTCGCGGTATTTGGCGAACTCGGGTGCAGTAAAGAACGAGCGATCCACGATGCCGCCGGTCCACGGCGTCGCCAACGTGATGTCGTCGCCGATCCCCTGCTCCGGCAGCGAACCCGGCAGCCTGATGCTGCCAGACAGACGGCCAGCGAACAAGCGCCGATCAAATCCCGCGTCGGGCCGGTCGAGTTCGAATCGCCATTTGCCAGCCAGGGGAAGATTGTCAGCGGCGCAAGCGCAAGCCAGGCTGGCGAAAGTGAGAAGGGCTGCGAACTGATTTTTCATAAACATGCTCGTGAGTAGAACGGGCCGTCTCGGTTCTTGGATGGTGACCGAGACATAGCAGAGGTTGTGCGGCGCCCGCCCAGGGCGCAAGAGCTTTTCGGGGCCACTTTCTCGGGTCCCGCTACGCTTGGCCCCGGGGCTGGCACGCTGCACGCCGTTGGCGTGCCTGTTGGTGTTGGCGCCAAGACAACGGAGAATTTCGACGATTTGCTGCCCGTCGTCTGGGTTATGACTCGTCAAGTAAAAAGAAAGCAGGAAAGACCGGGGTTGCTCCATTTAGGATTTGAGCGATTTGAGTGGCCGGGGACGGTCAATCCCGGCCTTCGGAGATCGTGCCGCTGGCCGGGAATAGGGCATAGGCCCCATATTCACAAGGCGGAGTTCCGGATATAAGGGCTAGGTTCAATCGCTTTTGGCCTGGAATTGAACGTACGCACGGCCTAATCAACTAATGAAGACAAACAAACTTCACAACCTTCGCCGGGCAAAAATCGACAATAACTGCCCTGCCCTGCGCTCATTAACGCGCCGCGATTTTCTCGGGAAATCGGCGGCGTTCGCAGCCGCGGGCCTGGGCGGAGTTCTGCCCGGGGCGATGGCTGAAGACCACCATCACCACAAACTTCCCAAGCCGAAGCATTCCGGGATCGAACACATCGTGCTGGTCATGATGGAGAACCGCTCCTTCGATCATTTCCTGGGATGGCTGCCGGGGGCTAACGGCCGGCAAGCCGGCTTGACGTACACCGATGCCACGGGAACGTCCTACAGCACCTATCCCCTGGCGCCGGATTATCAAGGTTGCGGCCATCCTGATCCGGACCATTCCTACACGGGAGCCCGCGTGGAGCTGGACCATCGGGCCTGCGACGGTTGGCTGCGCGCCGGAACGAACGATGTGTACTCGATTGGGTATTACACCCAGGCGGATCTGGCGTTCTTGGGTAATGCGGCTCCGGCCTGGACCACTTGCGACGGCTATTTCGCCGCCATTCTCGGTCCAACTTTCCCAAACCGCATTTACCAACATGCCGCACAAACGGATCGCCTGGATGACACGCTGCTGCCGTTTTCGACTCTGCCCACGATCTGGGACCGGTTGGCCGAATACGGTTTGACTGGCCGTTATTATTATAGCGATCTGCCAATCCTGGCTCTCTGGAACACCAAATACGCTTCCATTGCCGGGTTGTTCTCTGAGTTCCTGGATGATTGTGCCGCCGGCACTTTGCCGGAGGTGAGTTTCGTCGATCCTCGATTTGTGGGCGAGGACCAAGGGCTTTCCGGTGATGACCATCCACATGGCGACATTCGCAATGGGGAAGCGTTCCTCAACACTGTTTATGAAGCCGTTACTTCGAGCCCCAACTGGCCGCAAACGGTGCTGGTCATCAATTTCGACGAGTGGGGCGGCTTTTTCGAGCACGTCCCGCCGATGCCGGCGCCCATCCCACCGAGTGACGCCGCCTTGGGCAGCGACGGTCTGCGTGGATTCCGCGTGCCCGCGTTGGTCATTTCGCCCTGGTCACCGCGCCAGACGGTAGCCCATGGCCTGTATGATCATACGTCGGTGCTCAAGATGATTGAATGGCGCTGGGATCTGCCGCCACTGACAATCAGGGATGCCACGGCGAACAATCTCGCTGAGGTCCTTGATTTTAAAAGGCCGAACCTGCGAGCGCCCGCTTTTGCCGTGCCACCTGGTCCTTTTGGCGCCGCGTGCGCCTCGACGTCCGCGGCATCCGAACAAATCCAAGAGCTGCGCGCGGTGGCTGCGAGCCTTGGCTTCCCTGTCCCGGCAACGAGTGCCCTTCAGGGCCAGGACGCGCGGTAGAAGCGGTGCGGGCCTGCGGGAGCGTTGGAATCAGGCCACGCAAAGCCGCCGAGAGCATCGGCGGTTACAAAGGCGAGATTCGACCAGAGAGCCGGTGCGAGAGTGGTGGCGGCCAGGATCCGGTGCGAGAGGAAAGGAAAGCCGCTGAAGGTCAGGAGCAACGCGCCATCGGAGGCGCGGCGTGCCGGCGGCAGTGCCGAGATTTGATTGTTGGATCGGCGAGGGGAGGGCGTAACGAGGTTGAGAATCGCGGGGTCACCATCGGGATTGCTGCCGCTGCTGCCATCGGGCGGCTGGGGCGCAAGGTCCACGGCATCGACGAGTTGGCCGAGGTTATCGAACAAGGCGATGACCTGCACTTGCGCCAGAGAGAAGTTGACGTGGAGGTCGAAACCGGCGCCGGAGTTTTGGTTGATCAACCCGTCGGTCCAGACGAGGAGGAAACCCCGCGCGGGCAGGAGGTAGCCCGAGGGGATTTGAAAGACGAACAGGTTGGTAATCGAGCCGCTCAGGAAATAGCCGGCAAGATCCACATCGGTGGCTCCCGCATTGTAAAGCTCAAACCATGGTTGGAATTGGTCCCCGGCTGGATCGGGCAACGTGTGCGTGTTGTCCGCCATCCATTCGTTAATACGAACCGGGGCGACAGTCGAAGGCGGCGCATCTGTGTGAACCTCGAACTCATAAATCGAGGGGGCCGAGTTGAAATTCGTCAACAGCAGGCGCACCTTGGTCGAAGTGACGGTGGCGAACGTATCTGAGGCGAACGCGCCCATGGTTCCACCGTTGACGTCCGAAGTCCAACCGCTGCCGTTCCAGTGCTGGATTTGGTAGCCGAAAATGCGGTTGTCGAATTGCGAGTAAGTCGTGCGATTGAAAGTGGCGGGGGTGGGGAAATCCAGCTCGATCCACTCGTTGGAAGCGGTTGGATAAGCGGTATTCCAGCGAGTAGTCGGGTCGCCGTCGTTGACCATGCTGGCGGCGTAGGTTGGGTCGTTTTGCCAAACGCTGGAGGCGCTCGCAATGGCTGTCCGGGCCAGGTTGAAATCTACGCGATGCAAACGGCGCACGGTGAAATTGTCGAACTGCGCCGTATGCCAGCCGCAACCCATCGCCGCCATTCCGTGGGCGTAGGTGTAGTCCAGGAGGTTCGTCACTAGCACATTGTCCACGTAGCAACGCAACGAAGCGCCTTGCATGGCGAGGCGCAAGTTGTGCCACGTGTTGGTCGGGATGGTTGCCGCGCCCGAGGCAAGTAAATTTGACGAGCTATGAAGCTCCCATTGGGCCGTCGCGTTATTCAATGCCAGCCAATAGCCCCGCGGCAAAGGGTCGGAGAACCCAGGTACAGTCCCCACCCGGCCCATGACAAAGACGAATCCGCCGTTTGTTTCTACCAATACGTTGGCGCCGACGTCGTAATCGGTCCAACTCGCGTCGCCAATGAGGGTATAAGGCGACCACTCGGCGGTCCATCGAATGCCTGGCTGGGTCAGTACTTGCCGCAGGCTTTGGCCCTGTCCGTCAGCCCGCACGAAGGTTTCGAAAGTCCCGGCCTGATCGGAGAAGTATTTTGGCGTCGTGGCTACCGGGTAGCTTTCAAAATCGTCTTTGAACGGCACGGGAAAGGGGGCGGCCGAGGGAGGGGTTGCGCCGCCTTTGGATTGGCCTGTGGTGGTGGAGAGCGTGTAAATGCATTCGGGCTGAAAGGTATAAGTGAATGAGCCGTTCATCGGCGTTAACTGCCCGATCTGGATGAACTGGTTTGTCTGAGTAGTCTGCCAAAGATTGACCACTGCGGACGAGAGCCCATTAGTCAGATGGAACGTGATGGTTTGTGCGGCCGAGGCATCGAAGGTTTCAATAATGATGCTATAATCCGGCGAGTTTGAGGAGTGCAAGGTGGCAATGCTGCCGCCCGAAGGCAGCAACGCGCAGGCGCCGCCCTCGAGGTAGGTCCAACCCGGAAAAGCGAACTGGGCCGTGTGCGCGGCCGCCCAGATCGCCGGCGCGACCTGGTAGTTTCCCGACCAAGGCGTGTTGGCACGCATCAGACCGGAATCCGAGGCGGCCAGGATGTCGTAATAGCAGGTGACCGGGCTCCAAATTTCCGTTTTGGTCATCTTGCCGGTGACATAGTTGCGGTTAAAAAGCTTGCCCAATTTGCGAGCCGCGGCCCAAGTGCTGCCGCCGATGCCGTCCTCGCTCGACCACAAAGGCTTGCCGCAGGCTTGCGCGGCGAGGGGGCTGCTGGAGCCAGGATAATGGGCCCCGATGCGGGCTACAGCGTTAGAAAGGGCGGAATCCACGAGGAGCCCGTAAGCTGGATTGGTGACGATGTTCCAAGACCCACCCCATTCATCGGCGGCCACGAGCAGGACGCTTTGCCGCCCACCGGCATCGAGCGCGGAGCGAAGCTGCTTAATCCAAGCGGCGTTGACGGCCGCTTCATTATGAGTGCCAGTGAAATTGAAGTCCAGGCCGTAGGCCCTTTGGGCCCCCTGGACGAAATTGGTGATATAGTTGCACATGTCCTGGGAGTAATAATTGCCTCCCCCAATCCAGCCCGGTGCGCCCCAAGCCAGGCAATCGAGCAGGATGGTGGGGTTGCGCGCCTTGGCCTGCTGCATCAACCACCACTCGAACCCGCGATTGTAATTCTGATCCGCCGGCGAGCGCATGTGCGTCGGTTCGGTTCCGTCGGTAGAATTGACGCCGCCGCCGATCTCGACCTTGAGGTGTTGCAACGCAGCTCCAAAATGGGGCTTGAAAAGGTAATCCAGGATTTGCCCGCGCTGGGGCTCGGGATAGTCAATCAGCAGGCGCGAGGAGGCGCCCGCACTCACCGCCCCGATGCCTTCGAAGGTTCGGCCCGGCTGGTTGGGATCCAACGTAATATCCAAAGCCAAGACCTTGACCTGGAAGCAAGCCAGGCTCAGGAGGAAGAGGTACTTCGACTTGATTTTCACATCTGCTCGCCTTCGCCCCATCTTTCACAGGAGTCTATGCTGCCCGGCGTACCGGCCGAACGCCACGGGCCTGAGGAGCATCGCGCTTAAGTCGCTTCGCGCGACGTCTCTGGAGAGGTCGCGTGGCGTTCGGACGTTCTCGGGGTGAAGCGGGGTGAACTTCAATCGATCGCGCGCCGGCGCCGCGCTTGGTTCGCCGGTTCTGATCCAATTCTCGGACCAAATCAGCCGCCTTGGGATGATTCGGGTCGCGGCGGAGCACCGCGGCCAGCAAGGAGCCAGCGCGGGCTTTGTGCCCCAGGCCTAAATGGGCCTGAGCCTGGAGAAAGAGAGCCGTGGTCTGTTGGCGGAAACGCAAGTCGTCGTCGAACAGGAGCATGGTCGGCAAGGAAGTGGCAAAATAATCGATCTTGGCTTCGGCTTCGTGCAATTTGAGAGCGTAGGCGAGCAACTCGCGCAGGAGCTTCTTCGCGCGGGCTTTCCTGCCCAAGCGTTCCCACGCTAAGGCCGAGTAGTAGGTCATCTCGCTGAAGGCGCGGACGCTCATTTCCTGGAAGTCGCCTTTGAACGTCGCGGCAGCCTGCCAATGGGAGCGCGCGCGGCAGTGGTCTCCCGCTTCGTGCCAAGCGATCCCCAGCCAATAGTGGATGTCGCTTTGGTTGGCGAGCAGGTGCTTGGCCTCGCCCAAGTTCAGCGGCGCGTGCAGTGCGGCGGTAAAATGCTCTGCGGCCTTGCTCGCCTCGCCGTGGGAGAGTGCCTCACGACCCAACGCCAAGCGCGCCCGCACGTGCTGGCCGAGGGCTCCGCCTTCCCCGCCTTCCCAAGGCTGGAAATTCCGCGCGCTCAGCAGTTCGAGCGCCCGGGCGGGCTGGCCGGTTTGGTTATACAAGGCACACAACTCGACGGACAAGTCATCGCGCTGGCGAACCAGTTCTGGATATTCTTGCAGTTCTGCCAGCCTTCTCTGCGGGCGTTCGCCAAGCCGCTTCCAAAGCTGGTCTCGTTCGAAGAGCACGCGGGCCGAAGCAACGTCCGCCTTGAAGGCCTTGTCATAGGCCAGCCGCGCCTGGTGCTTCTGGTTGCGGATGTTGAAGTAACCGATGCCGAGGTTGCGCCAGACCACGGAAAATCGCGGATCTAGCCTAGCGCTCTGCTGCCAGCGTTGGATGGCCTCGGGGTGGCGACGGCGGTCATAAAGCAGGTTGCCCAGGTAGTAAGGAGCGTGGGCATCCGAGGGATTGGCGCGAATGGCCGATTCAAGAATGGCGATTTCTTGAAGGCGGGCGGGAAAGCAGTAATCAGGCGGTTCGAGGGACGCGCGTTTGAAACTGACCAAGGCGGCCTTGGTGTCGCCAGCCTGTTGGTGCAGCCAGCCAAGAGTGTAATGAACCATGGGCGCGGCTCCCCAGCTCTGATCCGGCAAATCACCCGGCGTGGCCACTGCCCGCTCCAGCACGGCAATGGCCTGGCCATAGAACCCGGCGCCGGCAGAATCGTGAGCCACATCGAGACAGACCTGCAAATCACACATAATCGGTCCGCCTGCCAGCGAGCGTGCCCAGCAGTCAAGGGGGTCCATGGCCAAGGTGTCGCGCAGGAGGGCTTCGGCCTCCTCAGGGCGGTCCAGTTTCCTGAGGACGATGACTTTGAGATTGCGGGCACCGGTATTCGTCGTGTTGAGGCGTAGGGAATGGCTGAGGTGATCGAGGGCGACGTTCCAATGCCCGCGCTGACAATCCATCTCCGCCAAGGCGTGAAAGGCTGCGGAAGCCCAACCCTGGTTCCAGGTCGCTTTGTAGAAAGCCGCGTAGGCGGCTTCGAAACTGGAGGCCGAGGGCTTGGCGGAGTGCTGAAGGCGCAAACTCAGCCCAAGATTATAAAATGCCTCGCCTTCCCGGGGATTGCTGTTGCGGCAAGCAAGCCGCTCGATGGCCTTTCGAAAATGCCCCTCGGCCAACCCGAATTCTCCCCGGCGCAGGCGCCAAAGCCCCAAGGCATTATTGCACCGCGAATCGAGCGGGTCACGTCGCAGGGCCTCGAGCCAATAAAGGGTGGGGCAGCGCGTCGCGTGCCGGTATTGCTCCAGGTGCAATCCGATGAGATAGAGTTCCTCAGCGTTGGCAATGTCCGCAGGCGCCGGGGGTTCGGTGGCAGGCGGGGGACCTTGGCCTTTGGCGAGGACCTGGGGTGTGTAGGAAATGACTTCCTGCCCATCAGCATCGCTGACACGTAGAGTCAGATCGGTTTCCTGCGAGCCCCCGGGCAGCGGGAGTTCCTCGAGGAATGGCCGGCCTGGCGCCAACTCGCAGTCGCGCGTCAGCAGCGTCTTGTCATGGTTGAAAAGGATGACTTGGGCGCTGGGGATCGCCCGTGTGACGGCGACGCCGACCTGCAGCGTGGCACGGACTTGGTTGCGGTTCTGGCGAACTAACGAGACGGCGGCGGCGAGGTTGGCCTGCTGGGCGGGGCCGATCTTTTGAATCGGATACCAGAACTGGCTCCAGGTCTTGGTCTCGCCGGGTTGCAGGAAGCTGAAATCAGGTTGGTTGTCTGTGTACACACCGGCCATGATTTCGATGTAGGGACCGTACTGGCCGTTGGAATCCTTTTCCGTCAGGTTGCGATCCCAGGCATAGCCAAAATCATGATTGCCCCAGGTCCATTGCTTTTTTCCGGGGGAAAGGTGGTGGTTAGCGACGTGAATGATGCCTGCCTGGGCGAAATGGTCGTAGCCGCCGAAGAAATCGTGCTGACTGCCCGCGCACATATAACTGCACGGAGTGGGAATGTTGGCGTAGAAAGAAAGGTCGTTCGGGGCGTAGGCTAACTCTGATTTGCGACTTGACGCGTCTTCCTGCGCAGACTCCGCCCGACAATGGGGTGGGATGAATTGCGCCGGGACCTCATTCGCCGGCACGCCTTTGCGGCCACGTTCGCCATAGTTCACGCCATAGTAAACGCCCTGGGCTAACGGATACTCGCTGACGGAACGGCGGGCATGGTCGGCCACGTAATGCACATCGGGCGGGAAAAAACTTTGGTAACCCTCATGGACTCGAGTGGCCACATTGGCCCACCAAAGGAACGTTTGCACGAGCGGGGTTCGGTTGTACGCGCGCACTTTGAGTTCAAGCACCGCGCGCTGCGGACGAAGGCAAACCCCGTGCATCCCTTTCATGCGCGCCATAGGATCGTGATCGCTGCACCAAATGGTTTTGGACCCGTCGGCGTGGGTTTCGACCGCCACCTCGACCGGCAGAAAGGTCGCCGGGCGATGGTGTTGCGGCCAATTGAACTCGATGCCGCCGCTAATCCAGGGGCCCGCCAAGCCCACCAGCGCCGGCTTAATGACGGGCTGCCGGTAAATGAGGTCGTAGCCGTTGGTCTTATCCTCAATGGCGTGGATGCGTCCGCCGATTTCCGGCAGGATCAGCACGCGCAGAAATTCGTTTTCAATCCACAACGCCTTCCATTTGCGTTCCACGGGCTTTTCAGAAATGCGATCCGTAAAGGGCAGCGGATAAACCCTGCCGCTGCTCCCCTGGTACACGCGCTTCTCTAGGAACATCGGGTGTTTGTCCGGCGCTGCGGGGAGGTACGTGGGGAGGACCAACTCCTCCTGCCGGACCGATACGGGCCCACGCCAATCCTGAAAGGGGCTGTGCAGCGTGACGCCCGGCAAAGCAGATTGATTCTCGTTCATGCTGGTCCGCTCACTTTGCATACGCCTTAAGGCGGACCAGGCATACGCCATGGCGCGGAACCGAAGCTTTGAACTTACTCCCGAACACACCGATATCCATCTGCCGCCACAAATCGCGAACTGCCTGCCGGCCAGACACCTTAATCAGCGACCAGGTCGCGGACACCTCCTCCGGCAATTCGCCTTGGTTAAAAAGCCCAACCGCTTTGCTGCCGTCTTCGAGGTTCTTAACCATGATGAACGTCCCCTCGCTTAACCGAGTCAGAGTGGCGCTCTGGCCCAAAGCGTCCTGATCCACGTCGATCATTTCGGGATTGCAGAGCACGTTGATCGTAAAGTCGTCCAGTCGGCTCATATCGCCACTATAGAAGAGCGGCGCAGCCATCAGGCACCAAAGCGACATGTAGGAATACTGATCGTTGGGCGTCAAGTCGCACGGCTGCGGCATTCCGTTGGCCCTGGCATTGCCGATATAACCGATCTGGATATAGTCCGGGTCGTTCCAGCTCCCTGGCCGGGAGAAAGTGCGATGCTCGGCATTCTTAAGCGCCACTTGGAAAAATCGGTCCAGCTCCATCCCCAAATCGCCCGCCGTCCGCCACGATTGTCCGCCAACCTCCGCGCCCCACTCCCAGACCTTGCCCATGCCGTATTGGCACAAGTTGAAGACCATGTCGCGTGGTTGGCGCGCCAGTATTTCGCCCATCAATCGGTAGGGCTTCTGGAGACTTTCCAAACTGTGATCGCCCTTGACGACACCGTCGTAGGAGCACCAATCGTATTTGAGGAAATCGAAACCCCAATCGGCAAATTGCGCGGCGTCCTGTTCCTCATGCTGGTAACTGCCAGTGAAACCGCCGCAGGTCTGGGGGCCGGGCGAGGTATAAATCCCGGCCTTGAGTCCGGAGGCATGGATGTATTCGGTGAGGGCCTTCATGTCCGGAAAGTGCTGATTAGGGAGTATGCGGCCCTCGGCGTCCCGCGGCGGGCCGACGCGAGCGGGATCAGCGCATTTCTGGGCATTCATCCAACAATCGTCAATATTGACGTACTGATATCCCACATCAGCCAACCCGTAACGCACCAGCGCATCAGCGGCGGCGCGGACCATGGCGTCGGTAATGCGATCGTAATGAGCATACCAGTCATTCCAGCCCATGGGTGGAGTGAGGGCCAGCGTGTCCCCCGAAATAATTCGAAAGGACCGGGAGACGTGGCCGCGGGCATTGGTGGCTTTGAAGGTGAGCCGGTATTCCCCGCGCTCAGGCGAACTGCCGGTGATGATGCCGGTGGCACGGTCGAGCTGAAGGGTGGAAGGCAACCCCTCAGCCTCGAATCGGATCGGTCGCTGGCCCTGGCACGGAATGCGATAGAGGAAAGGGTGACCAGGGCGGCAGCCATAGACGCTTGGGCCGTTGAGGCGCGGCCCCGGTTTTGGTTTTGGCGTAAGAACGACCGCCGGCTCCGGCGGCAGGTGAATGGTCTGCGGCTTTGCCCCACTCACCAGGAAACCCGCCTCGGCCCAATCGGCATGATCGTAGCTTATCCCATCCCCAGCATCGCCGACCACCAACTCCAGCGTATGCAGCCCTCTGAGGTTGACATCGACGGCTTTGGCTTTCTGGCCGGACTTGATGATGCCCGAGTCCCAGAGCAAGTGGCCGTCGCCGATCACCTTGAATTCGACCGAGCCGGCGCCATGCACGTCATCATCGATGCCGACGAAGGCGTTGAACCGCTCGGAACCGCGGGCGAGATCAATCCAAACCAAGCTGTTCGCATGAGTGCCGACACCATGCGCGAACTTCTGGCCGGCAATCGACAAAGGCTGCTCGGTGATGGAACGCGCGACCTGGGCGTTGCCCCAGTCCTGGCGCATTTTCGTCAGGTCCAACTCCTCCAGCCGAACGGTCTCAGAAGCCAAGCCGCAGAACTGCGCGAGCAACATTGCTCCCAACCAGCAATGTCGCTGCGCGCAATTCAAATCGGACCTCAATGAGCCTGTCACTGCAGCGGCACGCGCACCCGGTAATATTGCATCGTGCCGCTCGGGGCGTTGGTGTACGGGCTGGTCGCCCCGGAGATGTCCGTGTACGGACCGGTGACCTGGCTGGCGTGTTGGAGCGTGCCCATCGGCCAACTCAGGACGATTTGACCGCGCGATTCAGCGATTTGGAGTTGGAGCGGCGGGAACGCGGCCAAGTAGAGCGCATCCAGTTCACTGGCAGCCAAGGTGCGTCCGATAATCATCGGTTCGTCGATCGACCCGAAGAACCGCCGGGTGGTGCTATTAGGCGGTGAGCCACCCAAGTCGTTATCGTCCCAGCCGACGTAAGTGACATCATCGAAGGGGACGGCGCCATGGGGCGCCACGTTGGTGGCCGTCTGCACGTTGAGACCGTTATACAGGTATAGCGTTGCCTGGTTGGGATCGACGGCCAGCGCAACAAAAACCCATTGGTTCGTCGGCACGTCCAGCCCGCTGGCAAAGCCGTAATACAGGTTATCCCAGTGGTACTCGAGTTCGTCGAAGGCGGGATTGTTGCCATCGGCCGTAACGCCGATTCCGGAGGCGAATGCCTGACCGATGGGCCGGTGGAAGATGATGCCGGCATAGTTCGTTTCCAACCCGTTCGCCCCGTCCTCGTAGATCCAAGCCGCCATCGTCATGGAGGGACCGGAATTCGTATCGAGGTTGAGGGCCGGGATGCTCACATCGACGGTTGCCCCATCCAGCACTAAGGCCATATTGGTGGATTCGAAGTTGGGGAAGGCCGGAGGTTGCGGCCCCGGGCCGTTGGTGAAGGCGCCCTCGTAAGTCCCATTGTAGGCAGAACCCAGGCTGCCTAGGTTCAGTGCGCCAGTCCCATTCGTCACGTCACTGAAGCGGTAATAAACCAGCGGACCCGAATTCAGGACTGCGGCGGGATAGCTGCCGGCGGGCACCGTTAACAACGTGAGCGTAGCGACGGCGCTGTTGGTCGCCCCGTAAGCGTTGGTAACGGTCACTTGGTAATTGCCGGCATTGGCGGCAGTGACACCAGTCAGAGCCAGGGTGCTATTCGTCGCCCCGGCGATGGGGTTGGTCGTGTTGCCGCCACTCGCTTTAAAGGTCCATTGATAGCTCAGGGGCGGCGTGCCCGACACCCCGACCGTGAAGTTGGCCACCTGGTTGGGATAGACGCTCTGGGATTGGGGTTGCGAGTTGATGACCGGTCCGCTGGTCGCCAGCACAACCAGGCTGACGTTGCCGCCCTGGGTCGAACCGATCGCGTTGGTCGCGATCAGGTAATAATTGCCTGATTGGCCGAGCGTCAGGTTAGACAAGACCAGCGAAGTGCTGGTTTGGTTGGTCAACAATTGGTCCGGCGGGCCAACTTTATACCATTGCACGTTGAGAGGAGGCTGCCCATCCACAACGGCCGAGAGCGTAACGCTCAGGCCCTGATACTGAGACACATTGGTCTGGAGCATCGTCACTACCGGAGCGCCAATGGCCAGAATGGCCAGGTTCGGCGGGCCGTAAATCCCATTGGCAGAGCTCAGGTTGAGAGGAGGCGTAGGCCATTGAGCGCCGCCGCCGCTGTAAAGCGCGTTACGGGTGCCCGGACCATTCGTGCCAACATAATAAGGGTTCCAATCAGACGGTATGAACACGTCCGGCCATACGTCGCCATCGCCATTGTGAACATCGCCAGCGAGGACGTAGGTAGTGTTGTTGCTCAAGACCAACGGTGTGGGCAACGCCACCCAGGCGTAACCGTTAGTGGCATACACGCCGGCCGGACTTGGTCCGGAGGGAATTACCACCGAGGCCAGCAGCGCGCTGCCACTGGCGTTGAAAACTCCCACGTTATGCTGGCTGTTCAAACCAACACTGAGGTTTGTGCAGTAGTATCCCAAATGGGTTACCGTGGCGTTGGCATTGCCGACGGTGAAGTTCCCGCCCAGAGTGCCCTCGTAGTTGTTTCGGTATCCCGGGACGTAGCCGTACAAAACCTCCGACAAAGGCGCCTGGTTGGGAATGACGCTCAGGGTGGCGTTGCTGCTTGTTAAGGTGTGGCCGGAGCCGTTCGCGAAGTTAGATACAATGCAGGAGTACAAGTCGCCGTTGTTGGCCAAGGTCTGCGGGCCTGTGATTAGGCTACTGTTCGTCGCGCCGGGCAGGTTGGTGCCGTTGTGGTTCCATTGGTAGAAAATAGGCGGCGTACCGGCTGCCCCAATGGAGAAGGCCGCCGTGTAGCCTTGAAATACGGAGGTGTTGGTCGGCTGCTGTGTGATAGTGACGGGGGATTGGTTAAAGACCGTGAGCGTCACGACGCTGCTAGTAGCGGTATTGAGTGAGTTGCCGGCGACCACGTAGTAATCACCAGCGTTGGTGCTCTGCACGTTGGGAAAGACCAGCGAGGAGCTGGTTTGTCCCGGCAGGAGCGTCCCATTGGGCGGGTCGCCCTGGTACCACTGCAGAGTCAGTGGGGCCTGCCCATTGGCCAGCACATTCAAAGTAATGCTCAGGTTTACGTACTGCGTTACCGCGGTTTGGGGCATGATAACGACTGCCGGCCCAATGGGGAACGTGGCCATGTTAGGAGCGCCGTAAATCGTGGGCGAGCCTTGCACGCCTGTCGCCCCTGAAGGCCAAGACCCGCCGTAGCGACCTTGGCGTGTCGAAGGGCCATTGGTGCCGACGAAGTATGGGTTCCAGAGCGCGGGGGTCCACAGATCAGCCCAGGGATCGCTATCGCCGCTGACAGTTTCGGCCTCCAGAATGTAGTATGTGTTGGGAGCCAGAAAGAGTGGGGGATCCAGCGCCACATAGGCATAGCCATTGGTGAGGAAATCGCCCGTAGTGAAATTGCTGACGGTGACATAGCCCAAAATGGTGCTGCCGTTGGCATTGAAGATGCCGACCCGATGGTTCACGTTCAACAAGTGGCCCTCATAATCATAATAGCCTAAATGAGTGACGAGAGCGCCGGCCGCTCCCGCTTCGAAATAAGAACCGACAACGCCGGAATAATTGTCTCTCGCACTGCCGGAGGCCGAATCCTTGGTTTCATGGTAAATGGCCACTGGAGCCGCCTGGTTAGCCACGACCGTTAGTGTCGCACTGCTGCTGGCAAAGGCGGCCGTGGTGGCATTCGACACCGTGCAGACATAAACGTCCCCATTGTTGGTCAGCGCCACCGCCGCCAGACTGTAGGTATCCGTGGTCGCGCCCGGGATGGGAACGGCATTGCGGCTCCACTGATAGGAAACGGCCGGGCTGCCGGAAGCTTCGACATAAAACGTCGCCGGCCATCCCTGGTCGATGGTGGCATTTTGCGGCTGGGTGATTATTCTCGCCGCTTGCGGCCCGGTGTTGACGGTGTTCGGGCCCACTTGGAAATTGCCCAGCACTTGGCCGGGGGTCAGGACGTTTGTATAAAGGCGCACTTCGTCGTACTCACCCGCGAGGTCCCGGTCGCTTAGGCTGTGGGAGCGTCCGAGCCAGAGATCCACGTCATTAAATGCACTCATTGAATTGCTGGCCGTGATCGAGGCAACCTGCAGGCCGTTTTCGTATGCGGTAATGAGACCGGTGCTCTCCTGCCAGGTGACGACCACGTGTCGATCGGTTTGATAAGTGCCCATGGTTTGGACATTGAGCGTGATCGCGCCGGCATTGGTGGTGCTGCCCGCGGGCAAGGTGTCGTGCTTTTGCCACCCAAGCTGGCGTTGGTTCACGCAGCTATATCCGGCGCCAACTTGGCCGGCGTAGATGAAGTAATCGAGGTAGGTGCCGTTCGGATTCGGGTAGTCCCCCGGCGCTGGAACGGCGGAACCTTGCATGGTGTTCGTAGTTCCGCAAGAGCCAAAGTCGAACACGCGACACCAGGATTCCTCGCCGGTACCGGTGTAGCCTTGCAAGGGGTACCCGCCGGTATTTTTCCACCAGATTTCGACGCTGAACTCGCCGCTGCCGCCGTTGTTGGTGCTATTGGCGGAAAGAAGTCCGCCGGGCAACGCCCCGTAAGCCGCGCCGTAGTCCGCATAAATCGTCTGGATCCCCCCCGTCAGCACCAAGCGCCGTCCGGAGAACTGCGCTACCTCATTGTACTGCGAGCTTTGCACCGAACCATCGGCTGCGCCGACTGAATCGTGGAACGTTAAACCCGTGGCATCGTTCGTGGCTGGTTCGCTGAACGAATATCGGTGAGCGGGTCCGCTTGACAGGTAAGCAGGGGTGACCGTCGGCGGAGCGAAAGTGGCGGCCTCGTAGTTGTAATTGTTCAAAACTTGCGCCGCCGTCAGTACGCCGTCATGGACGCGCACGCGGGCCAGCGACAGGGTGGCGAAACCAGGGCTCGTGCTGATGGCTGTGCCCGTGTTGGTCCACTGGGCACCCAGGGCGATGCTAGCGTTGGTGGCGACGTTAAAGGCGGGAGGCTGAATGCTGTTGGCGAGCACGCCATCGGCATACAAGTTCTGGTTCGTGCCGTCGAAAGTATAAACTAAATGATGCCAGTAGTTGTTCAGCGGGCAGCCGCCGCCCTTCGGGTCCCAAACCATATCGTTGCCATTGTGCTGGGCGCCGCCGGAAGAGCCGTTGCCATACTCGAAGGCCATGTTTTGGCCCGCCGCGCGTTGGCCCCAAGCGACCATAGGTTCATCGCCGGCAACTTGGGGATTGAGCGCCCATACCTCGATGGAACAGGTGGCGTTGGGACCGACCAGTCCGCCGGGGGGCGGGATCAAGCCACCGCCAGCGCGATTGGTCAGCACCAGGTAATTGGTCCCGCCCAACACGACCGCGTTCACGCCGGCCGCAGTTCCGACCGAGGTTTCGGTGTTTGCTTGAAACACCCCGCCCAGCGCACCGGAGTTGGTGATGTAATTGTTGGCCAGAGGGCCGGCTGTTAGAGCCGTGGCGTCCACGTTAATGAACAGAGTTCCTGCCGTTTGGATTTGCCCTTGGGCGCACGTCACGACCGCTACGGCGGCTACGGTGCTCAAGGCCAGCTTGAGACTCGCGAGGGGGGCGTCCAGTCGATCCGCTTTTCTTAGGAGGGTTTTTTTCATAATAGGGAGGGTTCTGGTTCGATGTTATGTTGTTCCATTTCGCATCAAAAAACGGCAGCCCCACACTCGGTGCAGGGCCCGCCAATTCTCTTACAGGTCAAGACTCAAAATTATCAAAAAGTCCTGCCGCTTTGGAATAGACAAAACGATGTTTTCCATGGAGAATCCGCTGATCAATCGCTGAGAGTCGGTTAGCAGCGCGCCGGGTCGCGTATTACCACCAAGTGACTGCGGGATGGAGTGGGTCCCCCCAGGGGTTACCAGGCTGTCCATCGTCGTAAACCGTGCGGGGCGGATGGGAGGGAAAGAGGAAGTTTTCGACATGATGGTCCCCGAACAACATCAGGAAGACGGGCTTCCCCCGGTCGTTGTGCCACGCGCTCTCCGGATTGTTGATGTCGCGGTCTCCGAACCATGGCCAGTCGCCCAGAATAATCTTATTTGAGGCCCGGACCGCGATCCGGGCAGATTTGATCGGCGTCGCTGCATAAGAACCCGGCGTGTCCAATTTGTCACCTCCCACGTGGGTGACCCGGTATCGGTCATCCGCCCAAGCCATCAAATAGCTGTTGCCCCAGGCTGTGAAGCAGCTCATCCCCTGATCGCCCGGCAGTATGCGAAGCACGTCCCCTTTGTCGGCCGGACAGTGATACAAGTTCAGTTGATTGCCGGTATATTTATTGAGGACCCGGTTGGTCCAGCTTTCACCGCCTCCATGGATCGCGTATGTGTTGGAGCCGGTGCCGCCGCCCCAGGTCGCCCAATTATCATAGAGCGGATAAAAGTCGCCGCTGTCATCAGAATAATTGTGCAAGGCAATGCCGAGCTGGTGCTGGTTGCTCATGCACTGCGCTCGTAAGGCCTTGGCCTTAGCCCGCCCGAGAGCAGGCAAAAGCATCGCCGCAAGAATCGCGATGATGGCGATAACCACCAGCAACTCGATGAGCGTGAACGCGGAGCCGAGCACACCGCGCCGCCGTCCAATGCCCTGCGAGTTTGCAGATGCGGGTTTGGTCATTCGAATTTCACGATTTGGCACTGATTCTGAACCTCCAAGCTTAGGCTGCCGGGACGGCAGTTTGGAATAGACGAAACCACGATTTACATGGAGAATCCGCTGATCGGCACCTGTTATGAACCAACCCGAAAAAGGCGAAGGGTTCCCGGGGCAACGAATCGTTGTCCTGCCGCGGCCGGTGATCGCCCAAGCCCGCAAGCATCCCCTCCTGGCTGGGCTGTTGCCAACCGATGTTGGCTATTTTCCCAAAGCCGCCGGCCACTTGCGGGAACGCGTCGCCGGCGTGGACCAAGCGATCCTCATCTACTGCACCAGTGGGGGCGGGTGGTGCGAACTGGGAGGCCAACGCCACCCAATGCAAGCCGGGGATCTCCTGGTTGTTCCCCCCGAGGCCCCGCACATCTATGGAGCCAATCAACGACAGCCTTGGACTATTTCCTGGGTGCATGCCGCGGGATCCAATGTCGCCCTTTACCTGACCGAGCTTGGGATCTCCGTCGAACACCCCGTCATTTACCTGGGCGACGATCCCCAATTGCTGGGGCTTTTCGAAGAGTTAGTTGAGGTCCTGGAGCACGGCTACACGCCGGCCAACTTATTTTATGCTTCCCAAACCCTGGCCCATTTGATTGGCGTGATCATCTGGCACCGTCACGGCCAGTGGCGCGAGGCCCCCAATCCCCAGCAGAAGATCGCTCAAAGCATCGCGTTCATGAAACAACACCTGGCCCAGCGCCTACGGGTGGCGAACCTGGCGGCCTTGACCAATCTCTCGCTCTCTCATTATAACGCCGTATTCAAGCGGCACACGGGTTACGCACCTGTAGATTATTTCATTCGGCTGCGCATGCACCAAGCCTGCCAGTTGCTCGACACCACCCAGCTTAGCGTCAAAGAAATCGGCGCCATCCTCGGCTATGAAGACCCGTTTTACTTCTCCCGCCTCTTCAAATCGGTCAATGAGGTTTCCCCCGCTCAGTACCGCCTGATGAACAAAGGCTAGCGGGACGCAGCCTCTGACCAGGCAGGCGGGCAGTCCTCTGGCCGCCGACGAGCCGGTCTGGAGGGCGTTTGTTTGGGAACGCACGAACGGCGCGCACGGAGTGACGCGCGGCACAATTGGACTTGTCTTCAACGTGTTTCGAGATTCAAAGATTCAAGCCATTCAAGCACTCTAGTCTTGAATCCTCGATAGAGGGCACCTACCATCTGGGCACTATGTTATGCAAAAGATTTATTCTTTCCGGTTTGGTTCTCGCCACTGCCGTTCTGGCAGGTCCTGTGACCTCTAACGCCCAGCCTAAAATACCTTCGGATTGCCGCGCTGGTGGCTTCGCCATTGGGTGTCAAGCCTACACGTTCAACCATTTCACGCTTTTCGAGGCCATTGAGAAAACCGCCCAGGCCGGCGGCAAAGTAATTGAGTTTTATCCTGGACAGAAACTGAGCCCGGAGATGCCGGGCGTCGTCTGGGACCACAACGCGTCCGCCGAGACCATCGAGAAGGTCAAAGCCAAGCTTGCCCAATTCAAGGTCACGCCGGTCAATTACGGGGTGGTGGGCGTGCCCAAGGAGGAGGACGAGGCACGGAAGATTTTTGCCTTTGCCAAGACGATGGGCCTCCGGGCCATCACGACCGAATCAGTGGATGCCATTGATACCATCGAGAAAATGGTGAAGGAGTTCGATATCTGCGTCGGCTTTCACGACCATCCCAAACGCGCGGATGACCCCGGGTACCGCATGTGGGACCCCAATTACGTGCTCTCGGTAGTTAAAGATCGTGATCCGCGTATCGGCTCTTGTGCGGACACGGGGCACTGGGTGCGTTCCAACCTCCGGCCAGTGGACTGTTTGCGGATCCTCAAGGGGCGGATTATCAGCAGCCATCTCAAGGACCTGAACCAGATGGGGCCGGAAGCGCACGATGTGCCCTTTGGCACCGGCGTGAGTGACATCCCTGCCATCCTCGACGAATTGAAGGCGCAGGGCTTCGAGGGCAATCTCTCCATCGAATACGAATATCATTGGGAAAACTCATTGCCAGAGGTCGCTCAATGCATCGGGTTCGTCCGAGGATTTGGCGCGGCGAAGATGCGGTAAGCAAAGCGGTTTGTGTACCTAATAAGATAGCGCGGCAGTTCGGGCGCGCCGTTCGGGCGTCCCCGAACAGATGCAGTCCTCACCAGTTCGGCGGCGGGCAGGGGACTGCCCGCCCCTGGAGTTTGGACATTAACCAAAGCGGCGATTCAAGGGCCACGCCAACGGCGTGCGGACCGGCTTGTGCACAAGCCTGCCGGAAAAATGTCCGAACTTCAAGTGGACTGGAAGTCGAAGGCTTAACTTCAAAAACATCGCTCCGCGATGAACGAAACGATCGGGGTGCGGGGTGGTTGGCTGGGTTTCGGGCATCCCCGGCGTTCGAAAGCGGCAGCAAGCTGCACGCACTCCAAGCGCTTCGCGAGGTTGTTAGCCGCCGTATGACCCGACATGCAGGCAGGCTCTCACGTCCATAAATAGGTCTTGTCGAAGGCGACCTCATATTCCTTAGGATAGTGATTGAAACATAGGATCCGGGTTGGCGGCGCCCTTGCAGGGCGCAAGATCTTTTTTGGGCCTTTTTCCCAGGGCGTTGCCCTGGGCTGGTACGCTGCACGCCGTTGGGGTGCGGGACCGGCTTGCGCGCAAGCCTGCCGGATAATGTCAAAACTCCGGCGGCGGGCAGGGGACTGCCCGCCCTACCTTGGGCGCGGCGGATGGCAGGGCGAGGCTCCTGCCGAGCCGGTGGCCTGCGAAGCGAAGCGGGAACGGCTCCGCGGGAGCGTCGCCCTACCATGGCACACCTTACAGAGCAATCCACTGGATAGACTACGACCATTCGAGAATGCCCCGTCGCTCCGCTCCGCCCAAAGCGGTGTCGCCGCTGCGCTCCCTCCTTCGCCTGGCTTCGGCAGGGCAGGCTGCCACCGCACTCCAAAAGACTGGCGTCCTTCCACGTTGTAGTGCATCCCGCGGATTCCTCAGTAATTCGATGCGGGGATGATCGGTGGGATGCCGGGCGGGGCGGGCAACGGGGGTGGCGGTATAAACTTGGGCTGGTTGAAGCCGCGGGTGGCGACCTCGCGCAACGAAAACAACAACTTTTTCCGCGACCAGACGATAAATCCGACGTCCTTGGCCAGGGCGCCAGCAGCGCCCACTCCGGCGTTCAGCAGCGGCCACCACACAAACCAGACGCCTGGTTGGCCCGGGTTTAGAACAAGGTGCTGCATCAGCATGCCCACGAGCATCGTGGTGCCAAAGGTGATGACCATCCACGGGATGACTTGGACGAACAGGAGCGTTTTCAAGGTGGCGAGGTTTGCGGTCCTGGAGGTCAGGCCCATCCACATCCCAAAGCAACCAAGTGCCAGCAAGTTGGCGGCCGAAGTCAGCACGGTGGCAGTCGCCCCGGCCAGAGCCATGGCTAATTGCTGTGCGTTAGTGCCTGGCTGGTAGCGAGTTCGCGCAGGGGCGGCATTGGTCGTCCCTTGGCTGGAAATGACGATGGTGGTGGAAACCGGGCCGCTCTGGTTGGTGACGACCGTACTCGTCGCCGTGCCAGCTTGGGCGGCGATATTTTGGAACGAAAGCTGCGAAAGACTCGCAATGGCCAGTTGAACGCCCAGCAGCACCAGCACCGGAAGGCCAAACATTCTCAACAGGGCCTGGCCTTGGCCACCCACGATTTGCCGTTCGCTGATTGGCGCAACCAGGAGCAGCTCGAGAAACCCGCTTCGGCGGGCCTCGCCCAAAAATCGGCAGGCTTGCGAGGCCGCCCAGAGGTACAAAACCAAGACGAGGAGTCCGCCCAGATAGTTGCAAAGCATCCAGATTTCCCTTTGCGGGTGACGAAGCAACCCAATGACGAAAGCGCCGGCAATAACGATGGCCAGGGTCCACACCCCGAGAGATTGCCAGCGCTCGCGGCAGGCCAGCCAAGCCATTGGCCGGCGCTCAAGCAGTTTGCGGCGCAGCCGTTGCCGGCGCCGCACTCCACCGTATTTCCAGGCGTAGATCCAGCCGCGGCCGGCTCGCGCGCCAGTCAATTTTCTTTCCTGCCAGGTGCGCGGGGCCAAGCCGCAGGCCAGTGCCAGCATCCCCCAACCGAGCAACTGGGTTAGCGCGAACGCTTCCCAATAAGGGGAGCGTCCCCAGGCCCCCGCAATCGCAAAGGCATAGGCGGGGCTCGACAGGCTCCAGAGCGGCGTGAACGCGCGCTTTTTTACGCCGGCGATAATCGCGTCTGTCACCGGCCCACCGATGGCCAGCGCCAGCAGCAAAAGCAACGTTGCGGCCAAAGCCTTTTGCGAATCCCGGCTGAGCGCTGAGATCAGCAGGCCTGCCGCGAGGGAAAAGAACAGGGCGTTTACCAGCGCTAGCGAAGCCTTCCAGTACTGCGCGGCGGCGACTCCGCCCATCAAGTAAGTGATCGCCAGGATCGGGAACACCGCCAGAAGCGCATAAAACCCGCGCAGGGACGTTGCCAGCAGCTTGCCCAGGGCGACGTCGTACCCCCGCAGTTCCGTGAGGAACAGCAAACCCAAGGTCCCTTCCCGCTTTTCCTCGCTCAGGCAATCGGACGTGAAGAACAGGCCGGCTGACAACCCGGCCACGAGGCACCCCCAAGTCAGCAGCTCGAAGAGCGCGTTGCCCATTTGCGCGCTGCCCACCGCTTGGAAGGAGCTCAGAAGCATGCAACCGCCGCCGAGCACCAGCCCCGCGATGGCGGCCGCGACCCGCAACCAGAATGTGCTGCCTTTCCTCGCCGCGACGCGTAACTCGCGATCCACAATCGGCAGCCAGTTCATCCCGCAGACTTTACAAGCTGGCGCGCCCATGGCAAAGCGTTTCGGTCTGCAAGGGCTTGACCGGCTGGTTTCATTGACGGAGAATCGGCTACGTCATGCTGCGCTTCCTGAAGTTCGCGATCGTGATTCCTTTTCTGGGCCGTGCGGCCTCGTTAGTTGGGGCGGATGAGCCTGGCGCGGCGGCGCCAAAGAGCGGGGTCCGAATCGAGCAATTGGCGGATCGGCTCCGCGTCGAGATCGATGGCCGGCTTTTTACCGAGTACTTTTTCAAAGATGTGCCCCGCCCTTACTGCTACCCGCTAATCGGCCCGGGCGACGCGGCGATGACGCGGAATTGGCCCATGAAGGCCACCCCGGGTGAGGAACACGATCACCCCCACCACCGCTCCTTATGGTTCGCTCATGGCTCGGTTAACGGGCACGATTTCTGGTCCGAGGAGAAAGGCTTTGGCAAAATTGTTCACGAGCACTTCCTTGCGATCGAATCCGGAAAGACGGAAGGGCTGATCCGATCGGCCAATAACTGGATTACTGCTGATGGGACGCTGGTATGCACGGACGAGCGCACGTTACGGTTCTACACTCCGCGCAATCCCGCCGAGCGCGTGTTCGACTTCGAAATTACGCTACACGCTACGAACGGCGACCTGACCTTTGGCGATACGAAGGAGGGGACGATGGCGGTGCGCCTGGCCGAGACGATGAAGCTCAAGGGGCATCCGAGCCAGAGCCGTATCGTCACCAGCACAGGGGCGCGCGATGACCGGACCTGGGGGACGCGCGCGGATTGGTGCGACTATTCCGGGCTGGTGGATGGGAAAACCGTCGGCATCGCCATTTTCGATAACCCCGGGAACCCGCGCCATCCCACGTGGTGGCATGTGAGAGATTACGGATTGTTCGCGGCCAATCCGTTTGGGAAGCATGATTTCGAGAAGCTGGCGGACAAGTCGGCCGGGGACCTCAGGGTGCCGGCGGGCCAGAGCGTGAGCTTCCGCTACCGGTTCTATCTGCATGAAGGGGACGAACAACAAGGCCGGGTGGCCGAACATTATCGCGACTACGTGACGCCCGGGAAGGAGAAACTGTAACCAAGCCTCGATAGGCGTCGTCCATGGATCAACGAGGCCCAGCTCGTAAGTAACATTATGAAAAAGCTCAACCGCCGTCACTTTCTCAAAACCTCTCTTCTTACTACTGCTTCCTTGAAGCTGCTGCCCCAGTTGGCTGCGGAATCCGAGGCGCCGGGCACCAGTGCCGCGCCGGCCCACGCGCGGGTCCCGGGCGCCAATGGGGACATTCGTTACGCCGTCGTGGGCTTCAACGGGCGGGGCAAAGACCACCTGGCAGGCATGGGTGAGGTCAAAGGCACGCGCTTGGTGGCGCTTTGCGATGTGGATAGCAGCGTGTTGGGGCGGGAAGCGCAAAAGTGCCGGGATGCGGGCCAGCAAGTCGAAGGCTATACGGACATTCGCAAGCTGCTGGAGAACAAAGACATCGACGTGGTGACGATTGCAACGCCCAACCACTGGCATTCGCTCGGGGCGATCTGGGCGATTCAGGCCGGCAAAGATGTGTACGTGGAAAAACCCGTTTCGCACGAAGTGTGGGAAGGCCGGCAACTCGTGGTGGCAGCGCACGCTCACGACCGCATCGTTCAAACCGGCACGCAGTGCCGCTCGAATGGTGGAATCCGCGAGGCCATGGCTTGGTTGCACGAAGGGAACCTGGGCAAGATTCTGCGCGCCCGGGGCCTCTGCTATAAACGCCGGGCCAGCATCGGCAAAGTAGCCGGCCCTCAACCAGTGCCGCCATCGGTGGACTACGACTTGTGGTGCGGCCCGGCGCCCAAAGGCCCGCTGATGCGCAAACACCTGCACTATGATTGGCATTGGGTGTGGCCGACGGGCAACGGCGACGTGGGCAACCAGGGGATTCATCAAATGGATCTCGCGCGCTGGGCGCTGGGCGAAACCGAGCTTTCGCCGCGCGTGCTCAGCGTGGGCGGGCGCTTGGGATATGTGGATGACGGGACTACGCCCAACACGCAGATCACTTTCCACGATTACCCGGCTGCCCCGCTTATTTTCGAAGTGCGTGGGCTCCCGACGCGCGCGGGCACCGAGCACATGGATAACTACCGCGGCGCGAGCATAGGCGTGGTCGTGGATTGTGAAGGTGGCTCAATGGTCATCGCCAGCTACAGCGGGGCGAGAGTGTTTGACAAGGACGGAAAAGAAATCAAAAAGTTCGAGGGCAGCGCGAGCCATTTCGCGAATTTCATCGACGCGGTGCGCAGCCGGAAATGCGCGGATTTGAACGCCGATATTCTGGAGGGCCACCTTTCAAGCGCGCTCTGTCACACCGGCAACATCTCTTATCGTCTGGGGCGGACGCACACCCCGGAAGAGATTGGCGACGCGGTCAAGGACAATAAGGACCTGAGCGAAGCCTTCGGCCGCATGCAGGAACACCTGGCGGCGAACAACGTCGAGTTGCGTCAGACGCCGGCCACGCTCGGAATAGCGCTGAAGATGGACCCCAAAACCGAGCGGTTCATCGGGAACCACCGAGCCAACCAAATGTTGACTCGCGAATACCGTGCCCCTTTCATCGTGCCGGCGAAGGTTTGACGTTCAGAAAACCTGATTCTCCTCCCATTCTAAGCCAGGTGTCAGTTTGCCTTTTGAATGTGGCGGGCAGAACTAGCACCTATTATTTTGCCTTGAAAGTCACCCAATTCCAGGTAAAATAGTGATGTCATGTGCGACCCTCTTCACAGGCGGCCAGAGCGAAATCCGAACTTCCTCCTCCTCCTCCTCTCCTTATTCTGCCCACTTTCCGCCGGGGCCGGTTTGCCTTCGGGTTGGACGGATGCCGACATAGGAGGGCCGGGCCTGGCGGGCTCGGCTGCCTATACGAACGGCAATTGGACCGTCACCGGCGGCGGCTCGGATATTTGGAACACAGCCGATCAATTCAACTTTGTCAGCACAGCCTTTCTGAGCGACGGGTCAATTGTTGCGAAGGTTACCAGCCTGCAAAACAGTGACCCGGGTTCGGGGTGGTCAAGAGCCGGGGTAATGTTCCGAAACGACACGACCGCGGGCTCGGCGAACGTCGCGGTGATGGTTTCCGCGGAGAATGGAGTCGTGCTTCAATGGCGAGATATTGCGGCGGACACCTCGGTCGAGACCACTATTAGCGGTGTGGCCGCGCCCGTCTGGCTGCAATTGGTTCGCTCGAGCGATAACTACGCCGGGTATTATAGCTACGACGGGAGCAACTGGCTGCAGATCGGGACGGTGCAGTTGCTGCTCAACGGACCCTTGCTCGCGGGATTGGCGGTGACCGCGCACAACAATTCCGCGCTCAACACCGCGACGTTTACCAACGTAAGCCTTACGTCGCAGACCTTTGGTGTTTACCGAGAGATGTGGACGAACTTGAATTCAAGCCTCGGGGACACGCTAGTCGCCCTGACCAACTCGACCTATAATACCAATTGGCCCAACCATCCCGTGGCGTCCTGGACGCACGTTTTCACCAATTTCGAAACGGAAATTAACCTGAACATGAATTACTACGGGCAGCGTGTGCGCGCGTTCGTGGTTCCGCCGGTCACCGGGCCTTATATTTTTTGGATTGCCAGCGACGACACGTCGGATCTCTTCGTGAGCACGGACGAAAACCCGGCGAATATGGCCCCCATTGCCTCGGTTTCCTCGTGGACCTCCTCCGAGCAATGGACGGAATTTGCCAGCCAGCAATCGAATCCCATCATGTTGCAAGCAGGATGCCGGTATTTCATCGAAGCCTTGATGCAGCAAGGCGGAGGCGGCAACAATTTGTCGGTGCGCTGGCAATTGCCCAACGGGACGTATGAACAACCGATGGCGGCGGTGAGTTCGGCCGGCACGCTGATGATTCCTTCTACCGGAGTCAATAGTCTGCCGGGCATTTACAGTCAAACCACCAATACGACGGTGGTGGAGAACCAGAACGCTGTCTTCGCCGTGCTGGCCACGAACCAAGCGGCGGTGTCCTACCGATGGTTCAGCCAAGGAATTAGACTGACCAACTCCTCCGCTGGCCAGGCCGTTTACACCCTGAGTAACGTCAGCCTGTCGCTTAACAACGGGCAGACCTTTACGTGTGTAGTGTCCAATTCGCTCGGCACGGTCACGAGCGCCCCGATTGTTCTGACCGTTCTGGCGGACACGGTGGCGCCGACTGTCCAGGAGGTCTATAACGTTGGCACGACGAACGTGGCCGTGGTGTTCTCGAAGGGGGTGACCGCAGCTTCCGCCACCAACCTCGCCAACTATGTCTTCACCAATGGGCTGGCCGTCACAGCCGCTGCTCTAGCTTCGGACAATGTCACGGTCACGCTGACCACCGCGCCGCTAGCCTACTACAGCAACTATTGGATGGTCATCAATGGCATCCTCAGTCGCGCGGCGACGCCAGTAATGATCGCCAGCAACACCGTGGCTTCCTTTGTCGCCTCTCCCTACGTGGCGGCGGATATTGGCGCTCCGCCCATTGCTTCCACCACCGTGGCATCGACTAATGGCGTCACTGTCGCCGCTGCGGGCGGCGGCATCGGCGGGTTGGATGATCAGTTCAATTTTCAATATGAGCTGGTTTCCGGGAATTTTGATGTGAACGTTTGCCTGGCGGGGCTGGGGCTGTCAGACGTTTGGGCCGAGGCGGGGTTGATGGCGCGCGCCGGTTTGAGTCCAGGCGCGGCTTTCACCGCCTCGCTGGCCACACCCAATATGGCGGGCTGCTTCTTCGAGGATCGTGCTTCGTCCTATGCCGCGGC
>Ga0209517_10000862_pt1 | contig 49374 bp, 42 predicted proteins | sample PeaSoiMetSII2010_FD_187695 | JGI IMG/M metagenome (GOLD analysis project Ga0209517, IMG submission 187695) | Peat soil microbial communities from Weissenstadt, Germany - SII-2010 (SPAdes) (version 2) | ecosystem: Environmental > Terrestrial > Soil > Wetlands > Peat | place: Germany...
TTTCTCTCGGGCGTGCATCACGGCAAGACGATCGGCTCGCCGATCGCGGTGATGCTCGAGAATCGCGACTGGCAGAATTGGAAAGAATCGCTGCCGGTGGAGACGGGCGATCCGGAGAAGCACAAGCGCGTGGCGTCGCCGCGCCCCGGCCATGCCGATCTGGCGGGAGCTTTGAAGTACGATTTCACGGAAGCGCGCTATGTTCTGGAGCGCGCCTCGGCCCGGGAATCGGCAGCGCGGGTTGCGATTGGCGCGCTCGCCAAGCTGCTGCTGCGCGAGTTGGGCGTTGAAGTTCTGAGCCATGTGATCGCGGTTGGCGCGGTGTCCATTGCGGAGCGCCAAATCCCGTGGGAGCAAATCGAGCCCCTGTCGCGTAAGAACGAGGTGCTGCTGGCTTGTGCCGATGCCGAGGCCGAGCAGCGCATGAAAGAAGAAGTCGATAACGTTCTCCGCACGGGGGATTCGGTGGGAGGAGTTTTCGAGGTGGTAGCGCACAATGTTCCACCCGGTCTCGGCAGTTACGTGCAATGGGACGAGCGGCTGGACGCGCTGCTGGCCGCGGCGGTCATGTCGTTGCAGGCGGTGAAAGCGGTCGAAATTGGCAGCGGGATACAGGCAGCGCATTCGCCAGGATCCGCCGTGCATGACGAAATCGGTTATCAAAGCGACGTGGGATTCGCCGGCTTTACGCGCACGCGCAACAATGCCGGAGGGCTGGAGGGCGGCGTCTCCAACGGACAGGAAATTCGGGTTCGCGGTTATCTGAAACCGATCTCCACGCTGCGGCGTCCATTGCAGTCGGTGGATTTTGCGACCCGTGAGCCGGTGAAGGCGGCGTACGAGCGCTCGGATGTATGCGTGGTACCCGCCGCCGGCGTGGCCGGCGAGGCTATGGTTGCGCTCACGTTGGCGCGCTGTGCCCTCGAAAAGTTCGGCGGCGACTCAATGAAAGAAACGAAACGAAATTTCCAAGGCTATCTGGAACAACTGAAGAACTATTAGAACCAGTCAATAAATGGTTTTGGGAAGGTTTTGGGAAGGGCACGGCTTCAGCCGTGCCACTACCGGCCAAGAAGAATGCGGGCTTTAGCCCCTGAGGGCCAAGCCCTCCGAGATGAAAGGCGTCCATCTGAAACCAGTGTCGTGTCCCACAAAGTGCACGGCATGAAGTTACAACCCGAACGAAAATATGATTTATCCCATTGTGAAATTCGGCGATCCGGTCCTCGACAAAGCAGCAGCCGAGGTGACCAGCTTCGACGACGATCTTAAGAAACTTATTGAAGACATGTTCGAGTCGATGTACGCGGCTCGCGGCGTGGGTCTGGCGGCCCCGCAGATCGGCCTTTCGAAACGAATCGCGGTCGTGGACGTGACCTTCAAGGAAGACCCCGGCGCCAAGCTGGTGTTGATCAATCCGGTGATTATTAACAAAGAAGGGCGCCAGCGGAGCAGCGAAGGCTGCCTGAGCATCCCAGAATTTCGCGAGGACGTCACACGCGCGAAAACCGTAACCGTGCGCGCGCAGGATCTGACCGGCAAGTTCTTCGAGCACACCGGAGAAGATCTGTTGGCGCGGGCCCTGCTGCATGAGACCGATCACTTGAACGGCAAGCTCTACATCTCGCACGTCAGCGCGCTGAAGCGCGACCTCATCAAGCGCAAGATTAAGAAACTGGTCAAGGCGGGAGAGTGGTAGAAAGGCAGGTCTTAGGTGTCAGGTCTTAGGTCTCAGGAAAAGCATGTGCTGCAAAATGCTGTTGTGGCCTTGAGACGGTGCTTCCGCCGATATCATCCCTTAGCGGATAACGAATTTCCACATCACAACGGCCACGAAAACAACTATTCCGACCGCGTAAGCCCATCCCCGTCCTTCTTGGAGCTTTTCCTGATCTATCATTGAACCACCTCGCAAGACAGAACTACTATGCCACAAGTCCGGACGCTAAAGCGAGGCTGTAGTGCGGAGTCCTGAGACCCGACACCTATGCAATTGGTTTTCTGCGGCACGCCTCGATTCGCTGTCCCGACCCTTGAGAAATTAGTCGAGGCCGGATATTCCCTGTCTCAGGTAGTCACGCAGCCCGATCGACCCCGCGGGCGCGGCATGGAAATGGCTCTCTCTCCCGTGAAGGAAACGGCAATCCGCTTGGGTCTCTCTGTGCTGCAGCCCGCCGCCATCAAGAACAACGATGAATTCCGCGATCAGCTTACGGCACTTCGCCCGGACGCTATTATCGTGGTCGGCTACGGCCGCATCATTCCGCAGTGGATGATCGATCTTCCGCGGCTCGGAAATTTGAACCTGCACGCATCTCTGCTGCCAAGATATCGTGGCGCGGCGCCTATTCAGTGGGCGATTGCCAACGGTGACTGTGTAACCGGAGTTACCACCATGCGCATCGACGCGGGGCTCGACACTGGCGACATCCTCATGCAGCGCGAAATTCCGATTGGTCCGGAAGATACCGCTCAAACGCTGGGCCCAAAGCTCGCGGCCATCGGCGGCGATCTGATGGTCGAGACCCTGCGTGGACTTGAGAACGGGCAAGTTCGCCCGACTCCGCAGGATCATTCGCAAGCCACGCTGGCGCCGATTCTGAAGAAAGAAGATGGCCGCATGGACTTCGCTCGCCCGGCGAAAGACCTGTTCAATCGCCTGCGCGGTTTTCAGCCGTGGCCGGGGGCGTTCACCATCTTCAAGGGCAAAACGCTGCAAGTGCACCGCGCTCAACCCGCGCAACCGGCCGTGACATTGGCGCCAGGACAAGTCGCGGTCGAAGGAACGCGCCTGCTCGTCGGTTGCGGCAAGGATAAGGACAGAGACAAAAGAACTGACACGGCGCTCGAACTCATCGAGATTCAACTCGAGGGCAAGCGCCGCATGACCGCGCAGGAATTCATCAACGGCTACCGGCCCCAATCCGGCGACCATCTGGGACAATAGTCTGCGATGCCCGTTTCTCCTGCTCGCGCCGCGGCTTTCGAAATTCTTCTGCGCGTCGAGTGCGAAGACTCCTACGCCGCCGAACTGCTCCATTCCGCTCCCCTCGCGAAGCTTTCCGATCGTGATCACGGGCTCGCCACTGAGTTGGTGATGGGAGTTCTCCGCTGGCAGTCTCTGCTCGACCAGAGGCTGGCCGTCGCATCGTCGCAAAAGGTCGAGCGGCTGGATGGCGAGGTTCTGGCTGCGTTGCGTCTCGGCGTGTATCAATTGCAGTTTCTCTCTAGAGTTCCGGTACGCGCCGCAATCTTCGAAAGTGTGGAACTGGTCAAAGCGGCGCGAAAGCGTTCGGCGGCTTCGTTCGTGAATGCGGTTCTCCGGAAAATCGCCAAGGATAGCGCCGAAGACATCTTCGCGAAAATCGGCAAATCGTCCGACGCGATTGCGCTGGCTGAGAACGCGGCTCATCCCCAGTGGTTGGTGGCACGCTGGGCCGAGCACTATGGACTGGAGGCAGCCCGGCAGATCTGCGCCCATGATCAGACGGTGCCGGGCACGGTCATTCACATTCGCGGCGATCGATCGAATGATGGCCAATCTAATGACGGCCAGTCGCGCGACGATCCATCTCGCGACGATCAATCCGAGGCCGAACTGGCGGAAGCTGGCGTACAGCTCGCGCCGGGTCGACTGCTATCGGCCGCGCGAAGCGTTCTCGCGGGCGACGTGACCGGAACGCCCGCCTATCGCGAAGGCCGCATTTCCATTCAGGACGAAGCGTCGCAACTGGTCGGGTTGCTGGCCAGCGGTGGGGAATTGATCCTGGATTGCTGTGCCGCACCCGGCAGCAAGACTGCGTTACTCGCCAGGCGCAACCCGCGCTCCAAAGTGTTTGCCACCGAGTTGCATCCTCATCGCGCGCGCTTGCTGCGGAGCCTACGTCGCTCGCCTAATGTTCACGTAATCGCGGCGGACGCGCGTCATCTTCCTTTCGCACACGCCTTCGACCGCATCCTCGCCGACGTTCCTTGTTCCGGCACCGGCACTCTGGCGCGCAACCCGGAAATCAAGTGGCGCCTCAAGCCCGAAGACCTTCACGATCTTCAGTCGCGGCAGGTGGCCATCCTGAAGTCCGCCCTGGCCCAGCTTGCGATTCGCGGCCGGTTAGTTTATTCCACGTGTTCGTTGGAGCGCGAGGAGAACGAAGCGGTGGTGGAAGCTGCGCTCGATGCCACTGCGGAATTCAAGGTCGCCGATTGCAAGGGAGAATTGGAGCAACTGCAGCAGTCCGGAGAAATGAGCTGGAAGGATATCGCGTCGCTTCTGGCTGGACCCTATCTGAGAACGATTCCCGGCGTGCATCCTTGCGACGGCTTTTTCGCCGCAGTGATTGAACGGAAGATGATCGAACGGAGATGACCGAGGATCGCGTAGGCACAGCCGCCCCCGGCTGTGCGGGCGTGCGAAACTCGCCAGTTCTATCGGACTTCGAAATTCACCGCGCTGCCCCCCGCAATTTTCTGTCCAGGCGCCGGAGCCTGAGTCACGATCATGCTCGCTGCGCTGGGCTCAGAGACCGCGGACGGCGCAACCGGCGCGGTCTGCGGCTCGCCGGGCGACGGCGACGGGGGTGGAAGCACGCTGACTTTGCCCACCTTGATGCCGGCATCCTGTAGCGCCAGCATTGCGCTGCCCAGCGGTTGTCCGGTAAGGTTCGGCATTACATAGACTGGGAGGTCCGGACCGTCGCTGACCAGCAGACTGATCTTTGGCGCCGACACGCCGCTGGCATTCGCCGGCGGACTTTGCGAGATGACCTGGTCGAGCGGCGCACCCGGCAAATGGAGGTGTGCCATCGAACCCAGACTGAGCCCGCGCCGCCGTATGTTCAACTCGGCGACGCGCTCGCTGCCTCCCGTCACGTTGGGAATCGCCACCCGCTGCGGCCCCAGACTTTGCGCCACGCGGACGGACCAGCCTCGCCGCACCCTGGTTTCCGGTGGCGGCATCTGGGTCATGATTCTTCCTTCAGGAATGTCGGCGCTGTAAAACTGCCGCTCGACTACAACTTGCAGGCCCGAAGCCGCGCCCGCGCGCTCCGCCTCGAATGGGGTCATGCCCACCAGTTTGGGGATGGTCACCTCGCGCCCGTGGATCGCCAGCCGCATGGCCGTGAGCGCCGAGATCAGCGCCACCGTCATCAAGACCAAAACCAAAAGCAGCATGCGGAAGAACTGTCGCATTGCTGAGGATTATAACGTCCGCGCGCAAATGGCCTCGCGATCAGTTTTGATTCGCGCTCGACGCGGGGCTCGATCCTGGCGCTTGCCCTGTCTGCTGTCCCACCCATTCGTGGATGCGTGTGCCGAGCACGTCCATCGGAAGCGCACCGCCCGCCAGAACTTCATCGTGAAAAGCTCGCAGATCGAATTTTCCGCCCAGCTGGTCTTTCGAGTACTGGCGGAGCTTCAAGATTTCGAGCTGTCCGATTTTGTAGCCGAGGGCCTGCGCCGGCCACGCCATGTAGCGGTCGGTCTCGCTCTGTACTTCGGGTTCGTCGATCGCCGAGTGATCATGGAAAAAATCAACCACCTGTTGCCGCGACCAGTGTTTGTAGTGGAAGCCGGTATCGACGACCAGGCGAATCGCCCGCAGCATGTCATCCTGCAAGTGGCCGTAGTAGCTGTACGGGTCCTGAAAAAAGCCGGCTTCCTTCCCGAGACGCTCCGCATAGAGCGCCCAGCCCTCGGTGTACGCGGTGTAGTTTTCTTGCTGGCGGAAGGGCGGCAGTTCGGGCAACTCCTGTGCGATGGCAATCTGTAGATGATGGCCGGGAACCCCTTCGTGATAGGCAGTTGTCTCAATGTCGAGCGTCGTCCGCTTCGCGAAATCGCCGGTGTTTACCATAACGTGTGCCTTGCGCGATCCGTCGGGCGTTCCCTGTACATAGTGCGTGGAAGCTTCCTTCTCGCGAAACTCTTCGATGGGCATCACTTCCAGCTTGCCCTTGGGCAAACGGCCAAACAGCTGCGGAAGTTTTGTGTACATCTCGTCGATGTACTTCCGGTAGAGATCAAGAATTTCTTCGCGCGAGTGCGCATGAAGCTTGGGGTCGCTTTTGAGGGCCACGTAGAAGGTCTTCAAGTCGGGATATCCGAGCTGGTGAGCGACTCCCAGCATCCGGCCTTCGATCTCCTTCACCTGCTCCAGTCCGATCTGATGGATCTCTTCGGGTGACAGATTCGTGGTCGTGCTTTCTTTGACGCGGAACGCATACCAGGCCGCGCCGTCCGGCAGAGACCACGCACCCGGCTCCGATCGTCCTTTGGGGGCATACTCATCGCGAACGAACGCCGTGAACTTAACGTAAGCAGGAATCACGGAATCCTTGACCGCCGCCAGACCAGCCTCGCGCAAGCGTTTGCGATCCGCCGTAGAGATTGCGTCGGGGAATTTATCGAAAGGTTGCGCGAAAGGGCTTTTTTCGGGGGCCGTCGTGGCGATTCCGTTGGCCTGTGTCACAACTTGCTCGAGCAGAATCCTGGGCGGCATTAACCCTGCGGCCATGCCTTTCCGCATCTGCTCGATATTCTGTTCAAACAGCCGCGGAAGCAGCTTCAGGCGCGTGATGTAGTCTTCGTAGTCCTTCACGCTGTCGAACGAAAGAATACCGACCAACTGAGGCGCGTCGATGTGAATTCCACTGAACTGGTTCACCGGCATCTCCCACGGTTTGAAGCGCGCGCCTTCCAGATCCATTTTCAGGTCGCGAACCATGAGCTGCTTGTTCAACGCTTCCTGCTCGGTAAAGCCGGTGGTGTCGATGGTTTCGAAGCGGTCGACGAAGCGGCGAGTCTGTTCCAGATTGTCGTCGATGGCTTTCTGGGAGAAGTCGTCGAGTTTGTCGTTGTAGCGTTTGTCGCCCAGGATCGAGGCGTAGATTGGGTTGGTGCGCATGGTGTATTCCCACTGCTCGTGCAGCAGGTCGTTCAGCGCTTTGCGCCGCGCTTCGAGATCGGCGGGTGGATTCGCGGCGGCCACGGTGGCCGGTATCAGCAAGGCAGCGGCTAGCAGGCAGATCAAAACTCGCATGGAAACTCCAGATGAAAATTTGTTAGCGTTGAAGCGCACACTCACAGACAGGCCTGTGCTGTTAGACGAATACGCCAGCGGATAGTTATCCGTTCCCGAAAAATCATTTGCCGGCATTGGCACGAGCACGCCGCAATCCGGCAGCAACGCCTTGCCGCACTGCGCGCCCGTATCCGGCGGCGTCCATTGCGGTTGCAGTCGCTGCGGCAATACCGCCAGGAGTGGCGGCCTCTTCGAGCAGCGACTCCAGGGAATGCTTCCCATCGCGCCAGGCGATGATCCCGTCCGCCAAGGCATGAGCGCTCGCCAGCAGCGCCGTGTTTCGATCAAGACCTGCCTCTTGCCCAGCGCGCGCCAGGGTCGCGAGCGCGTGATAGCCGTGGCTGCATGAGTAGGTCACGGTGAACGCATTGAACCTGCTTTCCGGGATTTCGACGACCTGGCCGAAGCTCGAGAAAAGATCCTGGACGCGTTTGCGATCCGCGCGCGGCAAACTCCGGGGAAAGGCCACCGCCGTCAGGCCGTGCCCACTGCGGCATACCGGACTTGGCATGGCACGGGCCCATCGCATGTGCGGGCCGGCTTCCCGGCTCAACACACGCAGCCGTACGCCGGCGGCCAGACTGACCGCGAGCCTCTTTCGTCCGCGCCTCTGTCGTCCAAGCAATGCCCGGTTCATTTTCCCGATCACATTTTCGACCATGCCAAGAAGTTCGCGAACCGAGCTCGGACGAACCGCGACGATCAGCATGTCCGCTTGCCCGACTGCGCGGTTCAGGTCGGGCTCGACCGCAACCGCGTAACGCTTTTTCAGATTGAGCAGCTTGTCCGGATTGCGATCATGCACGACCAGGCGGTGTCTGCTCTTTCCCAGGCGCAGGCCCGCCAGTATCGCTGACGTGATCCGCCCTCCGCCAAGAAAAACGATCGTGCTCATGCCACCTCCTCGCGCCTATCGAATTTGAGGGCAGAGAAGAATTAAGTCGATCGCTAATCTGCCGTACCGCCGCCATCCACTACCAGCGCCGCTCCGGTCATAAACGACGAGTCGTCCGACGCCAGAAACAGCACAGCTTTTGCAATCTCGTCGACGGTCCCAATCCGTCCCAATGGCCGCTTCTCGCAACCTGCCAGATAGGTCCTCCAGTCCAAGCCGCGCAGCCTTGCATCTTCGAGCAACATGGGAGTGTCCACATCGCCCGGGCAAATGCAATTCACGCGGATGCCCTGCCGTCCGTGATCGATGGCCATCGCTTTCGTGAGCAGAACCACTCCACCCTTCGAGGCGCAATACGCCACCGCTTTGTCGCCACCGATCAGGCCCCAGCCCGAACTGTTGTTGATAATCACTCCACCACCCTGCGCGATCATCGGAGTGAGCGCGTACTTTGACATCAGGAATGTTCCCTTCAGATTGATGTCGATCTGCAGGTCCCATTCTTCTTCCGAGCATTCGAGCGCCGTCCGTGGAAAGAAGACTCCGGCGTTGTTGAACAAGATGTCGAGACGCCCGAACGAGCGCAGCGTCTCCTCCACCGCCCGCTGGCATTCCGCGGCCTTGCGAACGTCCGTACGCAGAAAAACGGCCTTCCCACCGGATTCGAGAATGCGCGCCGTGACTGCGTGGCCGCGCGACTCATTGCGCCCGGTGATGGCGACCTTCGCACCCTCGCGCGCAAACAATTCAGCGACGGCTTCGCCGATGCCGGACGTGCCGCCCGTGATCAGCGCAACTTTTCCCGCGACTCTCCCTGCAAGCTGCATAGCTTACCGACTGGCCAGCCCTCCCGCGGTTTCTCCGCCGTCGCATGTATAAACGTGGCCGGTGATGTTTTGCGCATCGTCGGATGCAAGGAATGCGAACAGCGCCGCAATTTCTTCCGGCTGCGCATGACGGCGCAAAGGAATCTTCCGGTTGACCTCTTCGAGCATTTCATCCGTGTATTCGGCGCGCTGCATCGGAGTCAACACGTATCCCGGAGCGACTGCGCACACCCGTACTTTCGGCGCAAGCTCAAGAGCCATCGACTTCGTCAGCTCGATCACCCCCGCTTTGGTGGCGTTGTAATCCGCATAAAATGGATAGCCCATGACGCCGTTGGTTGACGCCGTTTGTAGAATCACGCCGCTGCCGCGCTCCATCATGTGCCGCGCCGCCGTCTGCGCGACATAGAACACTCCGGTGAGATTTACGGCGATCACTTTGTCCCACTCTTCCGGCGTGATGTCGAGGAAGTTATGGCGGATGCTGATGCCCGCGTTATTCACCAGCACATCCACGCCACCCATGAGGCGAATCGTTTCGGCGAAGGCGGCCTGCACCTGCTTCAAGTTCGATACATCGGCATCGAGCGCTGCGGCCACACCGGGCAGTTCGCGCAGGATCTTCCGCCGCGCCTCCGCGTCGCGGTCGAGCAGGCACACCACCGATCCCTCTTCGAGAAACCGCGCTGCAGTGGCCGCTCCTATGCCGCTGGCGCCGCCGGTGATCAGGACTCGCTTCGCTTTCAGCCCGCGCACGCGCACCTCCACCAAATAAAATCGGGCAGATCAGGATACCTGCCTGCCCGCGATCTGGCCATCCTGGCCAACCTTACGTTTCTCTGCGCACTCCGCGATCTCTGCGGTTAACTGAGACCGCCGCGAGTTCGACACGCCTTCAGCTAACCTGCCACACCGTGTCCAGCACCGTCCCATCCACCCACTTCACCACCGCGCATGGACGGTCACCCAACTTCGGACGCGCCGGCTTGCCGCAAAGTTTCTCGACTTCCGCCTTGATGTCCTGAATGGGACGAATAGGCAGCTTCGATCCGATCAAGTTATGGAGCAGGTCCGTGCGCCGCGGATTGATCGCAATTCCGCGCTCGGTCACTACCACGTCAACCATCTCGCCCGGCCCAGTCATCGTCGTAACCTCATCCACGATCACGGGAATGCGATCGCGAAATGAGGGCAGCGCGAGAATGGTGCAGCCCGCAAACAGGCAGTTCTGCCATCCTCCAATACCGTGCAGCAGCCGCCCATCGGAGTGCGTCACAACGTTAGCGTTGAAATTCACGTCCACTTCCGTCGCGCCCAAAACCACGGCATCGATCAGCGAAGCGAAGTTTCCCTTTCCGTGGTAGTTGTACGAAGTGAACGGCGAAGTGGCCACATGCCGTGGATCGCTTGCTAGCGACTTCACGCCATCGAGATCGAACGTCTGTCCATCCAGGATGTAATCCGTCAGCCCTTCCTGCAGCAACTCAACCAGAAATTTCGTCGATCCGCCGCGAACGAAGCGCGCTTTGACGCCATCCTCTTTCATCATCTGCTTTAGATACTCGACGAAGGCCAGCGCGATGCCGCCCGCTCCCGCCTGGAACGAAAATCCATTCTTCATGATTCCCGCAGCGCGTAGAAACTTCGCCACCAACTCCGCGATCCGCAGCCGGTCTGGCGAACGCGTAATCTGCGTCGTGCCGGAAACAATCTTCGCCGGATCGCCAATCGATTCCACTTCTACCACAAAGTCCACGTTGTTGCCTTGAATCTGCCAGGGCACACAAGGAAACGGCGCCAGGTTATCGGTGACGACAATCACACGATCTGCGTAGGTGGAATCCGCCAGTGCAAAACCCAGCGAACCGCAGGCCGACTTCCCGTGCGAGCCATCCGCATTGCCGAAAGAATCGGCGGTCGGCGCCGCAATCACCGCGATGTCAACGTGTACTTCTCCATCCTGAATCGCCTGGTAGCGGCCACCATGCGAACGCAGCACGCCCATGCCGCGCATCTTCCCCTGCGTGCAGTAATCGCCCAGCGGACCGTTCATCGAGCCTTCGATGTGATGGATCACGCCTTTCTCCATCAGTGCAATCGCACCCTCCTGGGAAGGGAACGACGCGCTCGGAAACCACATCAGATCTTTGACGCCGATCCTGGCCGCCGCCTCCAGCGCCATCAGCGCCACTTTATCGCCATCGCGCAGATGATGATGGTTCGAGATCACCATCCCGTCGCGCAGCCCACACTTGCGAAGCGCGGTCTCCAGATTGACCACACGCTTGTCACCCGTATCCGGATAATCTTTATTCGAACTGATTGCGGGTGCCGCCTTCCGCCCGTGCGGCTGGTATTTTCCTACGCCCGGAAACGGAACCTGCGGCTTGCCGTTCACTATCGTCGGCACCGCGCGCCCCACCGCGTTATGCGCCAGTTCTACTCGTTCGACCAAAGTATTACTCACGAATCGCTCCCATCGCCTTCGCCCGCTCCACCAGCTTCAGCGCCCGCTGCACCACGGGCGGATCGATCATCTTCGAACCTAGACTCACCACGGCGAATCCCTTGTTCTGCGCTTCCTCAAACGCGGCTACCACCTTCCGCGCCTTTTCAATCTCGACCGCGGTCGGCTGAAACGCTTCGTGGATCACGCGAATCTGCCCGGGATGAACGCATCCCATGCCTTCAAATCCAGCGGCCCGCGAGGCTTCTCCCCAACGCCGCAGTCCGTCCAGGTCGCCGATATCGCCGTAGACCGAGTCAATCGCCTGCACTCCGGCGGCGTGCGCCGCATTTACCACGCGCGACCGCGCATATTGCGACTCACGCCCTTCCACGGTTTTCACCACGCCGAGATCGGCCGTGTAATCCTCCAGGCCAATCGTCAGCGCCGCCACGTTTTCACTTGCCGTCGCGACGGCAAATGCGTTTTCGATCCCCAGCGCGGATTCGAGGATTGGCATAATCCAGATCGGCCGGATGATTCCGTGACGCGCCTTGATCTCTCCGATCATGCGATCCACTTCCCGCACCTGCTCGGGTTGCTCGACCTTCGGAATCAGAATCAGATCCGGACTCTCGCCCACTACCTCCGCCAGATCTTCGAGCCCCAGCGGCAACTGGTTAATGCGCACCATGCGCTCGCACGACCCGAACTCGACGGCCCGCAGGGTATTTCGCACCAAGATGCGGGCGGCATCTTTTTCTCCGCGATGCACGGAATCTTCCAGGTCGAGAATCACGGCATCCGGCGCGTGCAATGAGGCATTCACGTAGTACTTCGGTTCCGAGCCGGGAAGATAGAGCCGCGATCGGCGCATCCGGTCCTTTGGCGACGGCGGCGGCAGGGGATGCTGTTCCGGCAGCGACCGTTTTCCGAGCGCAATCCCAGCACGCCGCGCAGCAGCTTCGATGCGAGCCGCGATAATAAAGGGCAGAGCGCCTTCATCGTGAATCACAACCCGCGCGTGCTTGACCCCGAGTTCGGCCAAAACTTCCCGCGTCTGTTCCATGATTGCCGAACCGTAATAGGGCGCAACCCGCGACTCGAGTGAGATCTCGACCCCACCGCTGTCACGAGCTTCAAAGGCAACGTGCAAGTCCGACCGCACTTCCTTGCCCCAATGGCCTGCCTCGGCAGAATGCGGGGACGTGGTTTCGACAGCGCTGCTCATAATTCCCTCAGCCAGATTTCCTCAACCAGCACAAGATCCAAAGCTAAGTACAACGTGATCCCCTGTGCTCCCTGTGGTTATTTCAGTTTTTCCAAAATCGCGTCCGTCATCCGCACCGTGGAAGCCGCGCCCTGACCGATCGCCTTCGGACCACCCGTAAAGCGCATCATATCGTAAGTCCGGACCTTGCCTTCGCGCACCACGTCCGCAATCGCCTTGCGGATGCGATTCGCCTTCTCGCCCTCGCCCACATGATCGAGCATCATCGCCGCCGAAAGAATCATCGCAATCGGATTCACGATGGGCGGATTCAGCTCGGCATACTTCGGCGCGGACCCATGCGTAGGCTCGAAGACCGCCACGTCATCGCCAATGTTGCCCGACGCCGCGAATCCCAGCCCTCCCACCAGCCCGGCGAATGCGTCGGAAAGAATGTCGCCGAACAGATTCGACGATACGATTACGTTGTAGTCCTCCGGATTCTTGTTCAGCCACATCAGTTGCGCGTCGATGTTCGTCGACCAAAGCGCAATCACCGGATAGTTCTTCGCCACTTCTTTGGCCACTTCCTCCATCATGCCCGAGGTCTCGCGCACCACATTCGGTTTCTCGCAAATCGTCACGCCCTTGAATCCGCGCTTCTTCGCATATTCGAAAGCCGCGGTCACGATGCGCTGGGCCGCCTTGCGAGTGATGATACGGCAACTCACTGCGATCTCCGGCCCCGGCACATTGGCAAACGCCTTGAACCTGGTGTGGGTGTTCAACGCGGCGCGCACATTCTCCGGAGGGTTCGTCCATTCCACGCCTGCGTACATGCCCTCTGTATTTTGCCGGAATACGGTGGTGTCGATTTTTGGCTCTTCAAAGCCGCCATCTGATTTCTTGCGAATGTAATTCAGCGGATTTCCCGTGAACCCAACGCATGGCCGCATGCAGATATCTAGATTGAATTTCTGCCGCATGGTCACGATCGGCGAGTAATAAACGTAACCCTTCCCCTGCAGTTCGGGCCTAAGCTCCGCCTGCGCCGCTTTGTTCGGCTTCGAAGTAATCGCGCCAAACAAGCCCAACTTATGCTTGGCCAGTAACTCGATTGTCCGGTCCGGCAACGCGTTGCCCTGCGAGCGCCAGCAGTCCCAGCCGATATCGGCATGAGTGTACTCAGCGTCAAAGCCGACCGCCTTCAAAACCCGCAATGATTCGGGCAGAACCTGGTTTCCGATGCCGTCTCCCGGCATGGTGATAACTGTATATTTCGCCATTATTGCTCCTTAAGAATGTCTACCGTCGAGAGCGCCGTGGGTGGCCGAGAAAATCTACAATCAAGATTGTCATCCTGACCCTGAGCGCAGTCGGAGGGGAAGGACCTGCTTCTATCTCAGCGTTTTCTGCGTCTCGCCGGCGAGAAAACTACGCCGCGCCCAACCGCTTCGCTACCAGATTCTCCACTCCGCCGGCGATCACCAGCGACTGCGGAACGCTGCCCAGCGCCGGAAATGTAAATTGTTCCTCGCGCCAACGGATCGTACTCGATGTGAAATCAATGTCGATTTCGTCGCCGGGAATAACTGTCTTTTGCTTCGCCGCGATCTCATTCGCAAACTGCTTGCGCACACGCGCCACAAACTCCGGAACTTCAATGCACAAGAATCCATTGTTGAACGCATTCCGCAGGTATGTCTGCGAAAAGCTGGCCGCAATCACCAGCGGAATGCCTTTCGCCTTCAGACATGTGACCGCCTGTTCGCGGCTCGACCCCGTGCCAAAGTTGAACTGGCTGACGATCACATCGCCCGCTTGCGTGCGCGCGGCGAACTGCGGATCGTAATTCTCCATCACCACCTTCGCCATCATCGCCGGAGTCATGTCGTCGCGATAGGTGTAGTCCTTGCCGTAAATCGCATCGGTGTTGGCGTTATCCTGCGGCATGTACACCAACCGTCCTTTCACGCGCTGCGGAAAGCCCGCCAGAATTTCAACTTTCTCCGCCCCGCCTGAGGCCGATGCGAGTTCGGTGTAAGCGCGCTGCGGCGCCCGATTCGCAAACTCATGCGGCCCGCGAATGTAACCGGCAACGGCCGATGCGGCCACTACCTCGGGGCTCGCCAAGTAACACTTCGCATCGCGCGATCCCATGCGGCCCTTGAAGTTTCGATTCGTCGCCGAGATGCCAACCTCGCCCGCTTCAAGCAATCCCACGCCCAGCCCTATGCACGGCCCGCAACCCGAAGGCAGCGGCTGCGCGCCCGCATCCAGCAGCGTCTGCCAAATGCCGCGCTTCTCCGCTTCTTCCTGCACCCACTTACTTGCTGCGCTCAAGTAGAACTTCACCTCCGAGGCAACTTTCTGACCTTTGAGCACCTTCGCCGCCGCCGCCAGATCCTCCAGCCGCGAATTCACGCACGAAATCAGATACGCCTTCTGGATCGCAACTTTGTTCTTTTCGATTTCCGCGAGCGACTGCATCGCCTGCACGGTGTCCGGCCCCGAGACATGGGGCGTTACTTGCGCGAGATCGAGGGTAATCCGCGCCGCATAGGCCGCGTCCGCATCCGGCGCCAAAGGGTTCTTCTCCCAACCGTCGATGTCTTTCTCTGAAAACCGCTCCACCCCCATCGCTTTCAGCCGCTGGTGAACGCCGCGCAAATACCGGATCGTCACCTCGTCCACCGGAAACCAGCCCACCAGCGGTCCCCACTCCGTCGTCATATTCGAAATCGAAAGCCGGGCGTCCATCGACAGCGACGCCACTCCCGGCCCCGTAAATTCCACCGCCGCATTCAGGCATTCGTCGTGGTTATAGAGCCCGCACAAAGTGATAATGACGTCCTTGCCCGTCACGCCGTCCGGCAACTTGCCTTCCAGCACGACCTGAATCGACCGCGGAATCTGCCACCAGAATTCGCCCGTGGCCCACACCGCGGCTGCATCGGTGCGAACAATCGGCGTTCCGATCGCGCCCAGCGCACCATACATATTGGAATGCGAATCCGATGCCACCACGAACGAACCGGGAACCACATACCCGCGCTCCACCATGATCTGGTGCCCAATGCCCGACCCCGCAGGATAGAAATCCACGCCCTGCTCTTTTGCAAAGGCCTCAATGGCGCGGTACTTCTTCAGGTTCGCTTCATCCTGATTCTGGATGTCGTGATCGAGCGCGAACGTGAGCTGCTGCGAGTCTTTCACCTTCTTCGCCCCGATGCCCTTGAACTTGCTCATCACCGCCGACGTGTTGTCATGCGTCATACAGCGATGCGGACGAATCGAGAGGAAATCCCCCGTCCGAAGCGGCCGCGACGGTCCCTCCGTCATGTGTTTCTGCGCGATCTTTTCAACGATGGTCTGGCCCATGATTCCCGATTACTCAGCCTTTCCGCTTCAACTCAAATCCCAGATACATCATCTGTCCGATGTGATGATGAAGATGCGTTATGCATAGCAGGGCCGCGGCAAACCGGTCGCGCGCGTCCACTCCCACAGCGTTGTAATCCTTCGACCAGTCTTCCGCCGACTGACTGCCGATCGTGCCAATCACCATCTCAATCGCCTGATCGAATTTCTTCAAGACTTCTGCCTTGGGTGGCCGCGCCGTGTCGGAGAATTCTAGCGGACGGTCGCGCAGGTAGCCCGTTCCAGCAATCTGCGCCCCGATGTAATAATTCAGGTTGCCGGTGAGATGCAGCACCAGGTGGCCAAAGCTGTTCCCGAAGGCGAAGGGCTTCGTCCAAAACTGATCGTCGCTCAGCGGCGCCGCCAGTTCGCCAACCACGGCCCCTAGTTTCACATAACGCGCCGTTAAACCAGTCGTGATCGTCGATTTCAAATCGGCCATAAGTTATTCCCGTACACGTGTGCCTATGTGATTCCTGCCTAGCGGCGCTTCTTAACCGGTTTTGCCTTCGCCTTCTTCTTCACATCCGCCTTCATCAGCGCCATCAGCTTCGTGACCGACACGCACTTCTCCAGATTCCAAATCGCGGCAATCAACTTGTCCTGCGCCTTTGCCGAAAGCACGCCCTCCGCCAGCGCCCGGAATTTCTCTTCAATCTCCGCATCGCTCAGCGGATTTCGCGGATCGCCCTTGGGATAGTCCAGCTGTTCCGAGAAATTCCGCCCATCGCTGGCCGTGATGTTCACGATTACACGCTGCAATGCCGGGAAAACCTTCTCGATCTCCGGATCCGCAATAACTTCAACTTTCTTAAGTTGCGCGCGAATCACCGGGTCCATGATCTTCTTCATTTCGAATTGCGCCGGCGTCACTTGCCGGTCCACCAGGGCCGCGGCAATCACGTAGGGCAGCGAATGGTCCGCCGTTTCCTTGGTATGGGGATCGTATTTGCTGGGGTCGGAAAGAATGTCGGCCGCGCGCGCCAGCGACCGAATCTGAATCTTCTCCACCTGATCGGGATGCAGGTCGTTGCTCTTCACCAGGTCCAGTACCGCCGAAATCGGCGCGTGCGTCAGCGCCTCAGTCGGAAAGAACTTCATCCCGCACTGCGTGATGCGCCACGACTCGCCGAGTCCGTCCGTCAGCAGGTTCTGTTTCCACTCCGGACCGTAGCAGTGCACCAATCCTTCCTTGCCGTCGATGACGTGCTCGGGACCGGTGTAGCCGCGCTCGGCTAGCAGCGCCGCCAGAACGCCACTCTGCGTAGCCATCGGATCGACGGTATTCTTCATCATCGTAAGCTTGCCCGCGGTCACCACGCCCATCGTGCAATGCCGCGAAGCTGAAATCCCGATGGCATGTTGAATTTGTTCCCAGCCTAAATGCAGCGCGCGCCCCGCCACGATCGGCGAGACAAACGCCGTTAGCGTCGCATGATGCCAGCCTCGCTCGCGAATGCCCGGAAACGCCGCCTCGCACAAGCGCATTTCGAATTCGTGGCCGAGCACAACTCCAACGACCAATTCCTTGCCATTGCTCTGGGCGCGCTCACAACACGCCATCGCGGCCGGGAAAATATCGGAAGGATGCGACGGATCCTGCTTCCAGTAAATGTCGTTGTAATCCATGCAGCGGATCATCAACGCATTCGCCAGCGACGCCGAAACCGGGTCGATCTTCTTGCCCGTGCCGATCACGGTCGCCGGGCCGCGCCCGGCAATCTCGTTCAGCACTTCGAGCGCAAGGATTACGTCATGCTGCCGATATCCGCCGAGCGCGCAGCCCACCGAATCGAGCAAAAAGCGTTTGGCTTGGTATACCGCGTCTTGCGAAAGATGTTTGTATTCCAGTCCCGCAGCCCAGCGGGACATTATCGCGGTGATGGTTTCTTTGCGGGTAGTGAGTTGTGTCGACAAGGACATCTCCTCTATGAAGTGCAGCTGTCAGCTCTCGGCTCTCAGCTGTCAGTAAAATCCTAAATCCTGAGACCTGACACCTAAGACCTAAGACCTGACCTTCACGTTCTTCGGATTCTTGAACGGCAGAAACGCCATGAAGTCGGCGTGATGCACGATGAACGCCTCGGTCGTGCGCTTCACCAAATCGCCTTCGGCCGCGTGCGCGGCGATGATATGGCACACGGCATCCGGCACGCCGCACTCCATCGCCAGCGCGACTCCGGTAAACGGATGCCGCAACGCTTCGCCGCGCTCGCTTTGCCGGCTCTTGCCGTCCGGACCAATTTCATATTCCAGCAACTTCCCGACATCGGCCAGGATCGCGCCGGCAATTACCACATCGGCGTCGATCGGCAGCGCTCGGCCCATAAAGTCGGTCATCGCCTTCGCGCTGTCACGCGCAATGTGCACCACGCAGCGCTTGTGCTCCATGAACGTGATCGGACAATTCGGAACCAGCAGCGTAAAAGGAATCTGATTCAGGTCATCAGGTTTCAGCGGACTTCGCTCGAGCGCCTTGATCCAGGCTTCGGTCACCTGGGCACGAAGCTTGGCATCCTTGATCCACTGAATTTCCGGCCACAGTCGTTCGACGGCCTCGCGCATCAGGAAACCTCCAATGACTTGTTGAGAATCGACTCTGTAGAAAAAAAGAGGACCCAATAGCTTACCGAAGTCTCCGGAACGCGTCGAGGCATCGCCGCACAAGCGGATGTGATCTGGAAATTGGGTTCAAGGTGATTTCGGGCGAAAGTGAAGATCTCATTGACACCGCATTCGCTCTGACCCCTCTCCATGTGGTCTTTTGAACTCAAAGACTTAGCAACTGGGTCACGCCCAGGTCTTTGAGAAATAAGGACTTACTTGTAAAGTATTTAAGAATCAATGAGTTAGAGGTTACATTTTCTCGGAATTCGATCCAGGTCTTTGAGGAATAAAGACTTATGTCCGGCGGCTCGAGTCGCGGGAGTCTCATGTTTCGACAACCACAAAACGTGGGGGGAGCCGGCTCCCTCCGGTAGTTAGTGTAATGGCGATGTTACGCCAACTGGGCCGTGTTGACCCTAGCTGCGGGGCGCACCGGAGCCGTCATTGCTCTTCCAAATAGCCTTGAGAATGAGATAAAGCAAAGCAGTCAAGGGTAAGCCGAAAATCATGGCAAGCACGCCTGAGCCAATCGAGTGGCCCCTGATATAGCCCAGCCCGAAATCGGCTACCGCGCAGATTGAAAAGAAAACTAGAGGAGTGCGAGGGTTCATTGGTTCTCCTCAGTTGCTCACTTCAATCTCGCTATGGCTTCAGAGATAGAGTTCTCAATGTATGCGGCGGCATAGGCCGAGAAATCGTCAAGATGGCTTCCCCGGAAGTTGTCGAGAGCCCGCATCAATCCGAGATTGCCTTCCTGAACCAAATCCAACATCGAAAGACCACTAGACGTATGTCGCTCTGCAACCGGCAACACTAGGTGAAGAGTGCTTTCGAGTAGCCGTCTTTTGGCAGCCTCTGCCTGCTCACCCGGCTTGCTCGCTTCTTGAAAAAGATGTGCTTGCTCTTCGTCGGTCAAGAGCTCAACTTTGGCGACTTCTCGCCTGTACATCTCCACGGGGTTGTTCTCATGCAAATCCATCACATTTCCCACTGGGCACAATATTAGCAGGGGAATGGTACGCGTTCAGCCTAAGTGTTGAAATCAGTTAGCTGCTCAAAATCCTGCCGCGAGCGTAGTCTCGAATGACGGCCTTATTTTGCCGCCGCTCCTGCCGCGCGCTGTTCTGGCTCAATCGGCAACAACTCGATGGCGCAGCCTGAGGCACCGCAGCTCAACTGCCCGCGCCGCACAATCTTGATTGACGACACATCCGGAAACCGCACGGGAAAGTCCTTCTCGCGCAGTTGCTCGGTCGCGGAACGAAGGCTTTCGTCGCCCTCAACAAACTCGGCGCGCTCTGGACGCGGCGAGCTATCGAACACGAGATTGAACCGCGCTGAAACTGGCTTGCTGCTAATTACGAGCGCAGCGAGCTTCACCGTTCGCGCCAGCACTAGCTCGGCCGGCGCCTGTGCGGCATCTTTCTCCGCCGCAGCGGGATCGCCAGCCAGTTTTGCTAGCCGTGCCCGAGAGTCCGCCACGTCGCTTCCTCCCGCCGCCACGGCCAGCGCATACATTTGACGCGCCTTCTCCTTCTGCCCTTGCTTTTCGAGCACCTGCCCCAACCGGTTGGCAACCGTCCCCGACTGGCTCAAAAGCCACGCGGACGTCAGAAACTGCATCGCCGCTAAATTTTCGCCGCGCTGAAATTTTGCCCAACCCATCCGCGCCCAAGCCAGAGCCACCAGCCGCATCGACGAAAATGCCGACGGCCCCAGCCGATCCAACTCGCCCGAGTCGAACTGATCTCCAATGTCGTAGAGAACCTTCTGCGCATCGGTCTCGGTCTCGGCCGGATCAATGTCGTTCCTTAACGCCGCCGCGTAAATATCCTGGCCTGCATCCGCGCCCGCGCTGCCCGTCAATCCCCGCAACAACTCCTGCGCTTGTGTCTTCTCTCCTAATCGCCCGTACACCTGCGCCAGAGCCATCTTCGTTTCCGGATCGTCCGGTGGTATCGCGGCGGCCGCTTCCAGTTCCGTGCGCGCGTCGGCATCGCGTCCCAGCTGCGCCAGTAACAAACCTAGATTCTTGTGCGCCGCTTTCTCGTATGGAGTCGTTTCCAGTTGTTTGCGATAAGCCGCGATCGCCTCGTCGATTTTTCCCGTTTGCTGCAGCTCCATTGCCAGGTCGCCATTCGCGTGCTTGTGATTCGGATCGAGCTCGATCTGCTTGCGGAACGCCGCGATCGCCTCCGCGTGATGGTTGGCTCCGGCGTAGGCCAGCCCCAGGTCATACCAGCCGTCTTTCACACTTGAATTCGGCAAGCTTGAACTCGGCATTCCCGAACCTGCCAGCGATGAGTCCCCGTCCACCGCGCGCTTCAGCAGGTCAATCGCCGTGCGATAATCCTTGCTTTGCAGCGCTTTCACTCCCGCCCTATGCAGCTCCGCGGGAGTTCCTTCCATCTTCGAAGCCGTCTGCGCCCCCTGCCCCGACGGCGTCACGATCGTGCACGACAACAGCTGGTCCTGATCGTTTTGCGTCGCAGTGCGAAACGATTCGTAGTCCGCGCGCCGCGCCGCCGCCACTTCGTTCACCTTCACGACCAGTTTGCGCTCGCCTTCCAGAACGCCCTTACTCTGCGAATAGGTTGACGAATAGTCGCCGTAATCTCGCGACATTTTCACCGCCGTCGGCGTGTGCACCGTGTAGTTGGAAGGAAACTGCAAGCGGACTCGGTAATCCATATCTCCCGCAGGGCCAATGTCGAGCGGGTCCGTGCTTTTTTCCGACGCCCGAATCGCGGGCATCCCCAGCGGCGGGATGGGGCGAAAATCTACGCTCGCCGACGGCACCACAAAATATTGCTCTACGCGGAGGCGATACTTCAGATGAAAAGGCTTGCTCGTATCTTCGAGGGGACCGATCTCGACGTCATCAACGTCGCCCGGCAAACCCCAACTCGCCGAGAGGGCTTTCACAAAGTCCTTCCACTCCGCCTGCGACGATCGCCGAAAGGCGGCGCGCATCGGCCAGTCGCGATCTCCCTGGGCCGTGACTTCAAGCGTCGCATCGAGCGCGCCAAACTCGCTGAATTTGCCGTCGAGGGTGAAGTGCATGAAGGTCTTGATCGGCGAATCCGCCGGCGTCCGTTGCAAGCCACCCTCGCTGTCCTCCGACGCCACCACCGCTTGTTTGTTTCGCAGTTGGTAAAGAATCAGCCCAAAGGGCGTCACTTCAGGAGTCGTATCCAGCCAGGTGAGCCCCGTTCCCGTCCCCAGTCGAGCCGCCGTAATCACGTGATCGAACTGTGCCGGCGAGGGAACGTCCGCATCCAGTTTGCGATCGCTGCCAATCAGCACCGGATAACTCTGAATTCCCTCCGCCCGCAGCAACGCGGAAAACAACGTGTGTTTATCTTTGCAATCGCCGTATCCATTCTGCAGAACGTCCGAGGCCGAGTGCGGCTGATAGCGCCCCACTCCGAGCGAGATGCTTACGTAACGCACATTCCGCGCCACAAAATCGTAGAGCCGGCGCGCTTTTTCCGTGGGCGTATCCGCGCCTCGGGTGAGCTCGTCGGCTTTTTTTCGCACGCCGTCGTCCACCGTCATGCGCTCGCCTTGCAGCTTCGCATACCATTGCGCAATCTGCTTCCAGTCCGTGAAGGTCGTCAGCTGCACATCGGGACCGGTTGCTTCGTCCATCTCATCTTTATCTCTATCTTTGTCGCGCTCGGGCCGAATATCCTTCACCACCCAGGTGTAAGTACGGCGGTCGCCAGTGTCCTGAATCTCGGGCTGGCGCGTTGGCGTCTTGAGCTTCACCTCGCGCGCCTTTGGGATGTCAATCTCCAGCCGGTTTTCAGTGACCGCGACACCTTTCGGAAACGTGTATTCGTACCAGAAGTTTCCCGCGGCCAGCGGCGTGAGAACCCGCGTCACCGTGCGGTATTCCAGCGTGTCCCCCGGTTCGAGCGCCGCCACGGAAATATGCCGCTGCCGGTAGTCGCTGTACATGGGAGCTTCTCTCAGCACATCGGGAGCGAAATCCTGCGCCGTCGACTCCGGCGTCCCGACCACCCGCCCATCGGGCTTGCGCACGCGGACGTATTCCACCTCCAACTTCTCGGTCGCCGAGGAGTAGCCGAAAACCAGTTGACCGAATGCTTCCACTCCCGCCTGGCTCTGAATCCGAATCACGGCCTCGGTCTCGCTGACTTCGGTTCCGTCATTTTCAAAGCGCACACGATTGAAGATGCGCTCAAAGACCGCAGCCTCTTCGGCGTTAGCCGTTTTCTGCTTGGAGGAAGAAGAGGCTTGCGCCAGAGCATCCGCGGTCATTACGCAGACAATCAAGCAGACGAGCGACCAGACGAGCAAGAAGGCAACGAGAGCGTGCGACCTACGATAAGACATATGGCAGTTTTTTACGCCCCGCCCAGCGTAAAATCAAACGAACTGTGATGGGCGTCACTCCAATCCTACGACTCGTTCGACTCGGCACGATCCTGATTTGTTTTTTCGGGATGGCCGCCGCGCAGGCTCCTCCACTCGCCATCGTCGAGGGATCTTTGCCCCCACTCGAAGCTGGGGTGGAGTTTCACATGCTTCTTCATGCCAGCGGCGGCGTTCCGCCCTATGTCTGGAGCGTAGCCAGTGGCGATCTTCCCGAAGGAGTCACCTTCACCCCGGAAGGATGTCTCTGCGGGCGGCCCAACAAGCCCGGTACGGTTACGCTAACCGTAAGAGTCGAAGACTCCGGCCATCCCGCGCACACCATTAGCAAAGAGTTCACGGCGGTCGTCTCCGCTCCGCTATTGATCGAATGGCTTCAACCGCCCAAGGTCCACGACAACCGAATCGACGGCTCGGTTCAGGTTTCCAACAGCTCCAAGGAAAACTTCGACCTCACCGTCATCATCGTGGCTGTCGCCGACAACGGGCGAGCCACGGCAATCGGCTACGAGCGGTTCCCGCTGAAAGCCGGCGCGAACAGCGTTGAAATTCTTTTTGGTAACACCCTGCCACACGGCGGCTACGTAATCCACGCCGACGCCATTGCCGAAATTCCCGCCAGGGGCGCCATCCTTCGCCAGAGACTGCAGACGCCCCACCCTTTGCAGATCGCGCAGGGTCCGTAGCGACTCTTGGCTGTCCGGGCAGAGCCAGAGAATCGCAGATTACAAATTTCCCTTGAAGTGCTCCCACCCCGCAGCCCGGAACGGGTGCTTTTTCCCATCCGGTCCGATCAGCCGCATCCCCGCAGATGAGGTCGTGTGGCCGATCTCGGTCACTCGTACTCCCGCGATCTGGTTGGGGACCGTTGCGGCGGACGTGAACAGCAGTTCATAATCGTCGCCGCCGTGCAACGCTAATTCGAGCGCGACCCGCTTTTTGCCCGGGTCTTTGCCCAGCCCAACCCGGCCCAGTCCAAACCGCGCGCGCGGAATCGCCTCGGCTTCGATCTCGGCGCCCACATGGCTTTCCTGGCAGATGTGATCGAGGTCGGTGGAAAGCCCGTCGCTCAAGTCGATCATGGCCGTAGCCACCCTGTGCTGGCGCAGCCACTGGCCCACGGCCACCCGCGGTTGCGGCACGCCGAGCCGACGAAAGTGCCTGGAAAAGCGCCGGAAATACTCCGCGCCCACGATCCGCGCTTCCGCCAACCGCGCCAGCGCCGCCGCCGACCCGCCCAACTCCCCGGTCACATAGATCCCTTCGCCCGCTTTCGCTCCCGACCGCAGCACCGCCTTTCCCTTCGGCACCGAGCCCACCACCACGATGTCTGCCTGTATGCCGCCTGCCGACTGCGCCGTGTCGCCACCTGCCAGCGGAAGCTTGAATTCTTTCGCCAGATCGAGCAGTCCCTTCAAAAAGCGATCCACCCACTTCTGCGGAACGCCGCCTGGAAGGGCTAGCGACAAGAAGGCCGCTCGCGGCTCTCCACCCATCGCCGCGATATCGCTCAGCCCGCGCGTCAGGCACCGCCGCCCCACCAGCTCTGGACGATGCCAATCTCGCCGGAAATGCACCTTTTCGATGGTGAAGTCGGTGGTCACGAGCAGTTCGTGTCCCGGAGGAACCCTCAGCACCGCGCAGTCATCGCCGATGCCAGTCACCACCGACTTGTCTTTATCCCTGCGGGCAGAACGGCGGATCTGCTCAATCAGCTTCTTCTCGGCAAGCGGCATGTCGATCACTATACCTCGGTGGCCAATGCCGCGAGGCAATCGCAGCCAAAGGCCCTACTTCTCGAAAGGCGCGAAAAGGCGCACCCTGAACCCTGGAGACGCCCTTACCACGGTAATTTGGCCGGTTGGGCACCGCAGATTACCCTGCCTTGGTAACCTTCCAAAAGTGCGTAGCGCGGTTGACAATGGGGAATCAAGTTTGTTACGTTTAACTGCCGTTCACAGTTAATTTGCCGGACCAAGTGCCGCAGCGTGAATCAGTTGCGGCAAACTTGGATTGCGGCGTGCCTGGTTCTGGAATGCCAGCCTGCTCCTGACGCGGCTGGTGGAATCAGGATTCCGAGCCCGAGCAAGACAGTACCGCTCTGGCAGGATTCCGAACAAGAATCTTTATCCGGAAGTAGACATATTGCGTAAACGTTTCTACATCTTTTTCGTAGCTCGCGACGAAGCTGGACAGCTTCGCAAGATCTCCATTCCCGTCCAGTACGCCTACGCCCTTGTGGCCGGGTTGGTGATCGGGGCGTTCTGCCTCACGGGAATCGTCGGCTCTTATACCCGGATGCTGGCGAAGGTTTCCCATTACAACCAGCTGCGCACCGACCATGCCCAGCTCAAGGACCGCTATTCGCGTCTGGAACTGGTCGCCAAGGAACGTGACATTCAGGTAGCTTCTCTCGGTTCCCTGGCCAGCGAGGTTTCCGCGCTTTACGGGCTCAAGTCCGATCCGGCGATGGTAGCCGCCTCGACCGAGCAGATTCAGGAAGCGCAGGTGCACTCGTCGCTCGACCAGCTTTACGCGCTGAGGCACACGGCGCTGACCGGCGCGGCAAGTGTCGGCATCTCACTCGGCCTCACCAAGAACTCGACCACGGCCGACTGGATCCGAGCCAATTCCGCTCCGAACCTATGGCCGGTCGAAGGCCAGATCACCGGCTCCTTCGGCGAGCGCATCGACCCGTTTAACGGAGAAGGCGCCTTCCACTCCGGTGTCGATATCTCCTCGTATGTTGGCTCGCCGGTGATGGCTCCCGCCGACGGCCTGGTGACCTTCGCCGACTTCATGGGCGGCTACGGACGCGCCGTCATCGTCGACCACGGACACGGCATCTCGACCCGCTACGGACATCTGTCCAGCTTCGCCGTCACCGCCGGACAGCACATCCAACGCGGCGACACCATCGGCTATGTCGGCTTAAGCGGCCGCTCGACGGGGCCGCATCTCCACTACGAAGTCCGCATCAATGACGTCCCCGTGAATCCCTACAAATACCTGCGGCTGACTGTGGCGCACCTCGGCGGATTTGCGGCGGGATCGTAAGCCTCCAGTCGTTCAGTCCAATCCCTTAAAGAAATTGTCATCCTGACCCTGAGCTTGTCGAAGGGGAAGGACCTGCTGTTGTGTGGCGCGGACACTCTTGTCCGCGTGATTCCCAGACCCTAAAGAGGCTGTTGCTTTCGAGGAGCTTTCGGCATCGCTAATATGTGACGACTTGAACTAGACCTTGCCGACACTGCTGGCGTGGTTCCGGGTATCGGACACAGCGATTCCGTCCCTGCCTCCCGGCTGCCCCCTTTTGCCCGACGCGCCAGTGACCGACGCAATTGGGGTTTTGAGCGTTATCGCGATATTACGTCAATTGAGAATTCGGACAATTAGCTGCCAGACTAGGCATCTGCCGTATAATCAGGCGCGTCGAACATTTTTAACCCGCCAAGCTATTGAGGTGCGTGATGTTGACGTGTGCCCGTCGGCTATCCTCTCGTCGGCAAATCAGCCTTTTGATCTTGGCGCTGTCACTGTGTCTCGGATGCGGTGGCAGCAATTCAAACAACACTCACGTGGTCGCCCCGACGACGATTGTGTTTAGCTCGAACCGCGCTCTCGACGGCTCGGACGCGGACAATAACGGCGTGTTCAACGTCTGGGCAATCAAATCCGACGGGTCGGTCGCAACGCCGCTCACGCACCTTACGACGGTGGCGTATCCGGGCGAGACCAGCAATCCGGTGTTTTCCCCCGACGGTAGCAAAATCGTATTCAGCTCGGGCGCTGCCCTCGACGGTAGCGACAACCCGAACGGCGCTTATGGGACCTTGAACATCTGGGTCATGAACGCTGACGGGTCGGGGGCCAAACCGCTGACCAAGGTCACCTCCGCACAGATGGACTGCCGATGGCCCGTGTGGTCGCCCGATGGCTCAAAAATTGCCTACTACTCGCAGCGCGCTTTGGACGGCAGCGACATCATCAGCTCAGATCCGTACAACATCTGGGTGCTCAGTGCCGATGGTTCCAACGATGTGCCAATAACACAGCTGACCGCTTATGCGGCGGACAGCCTCTATCCGCGATGGTCGCCCGACGGCACAAAGTTCGCGGTCACCTCGAGTCGGGCCCTGGATGGAAGCGACGCCGCAAATGGCTCCGAGCCCTACACCGCGAACGTCTGGGTCATGAACGTTGATGGATCAGGTGCGATCCCGATCACCACGCAGATCAATAACTTCAACGACAGTCAAAGCGTTCTCTGGTCTCCGGATGGGAGCAAGGTAGTGTTCAGCACTCTGGGTATAGGCGGCGCGGACAACATATGGATGGCTCATCCGGATGGATCCTCTCTTACAAACATCACCAATCTTTCCGGCGGCTCCTTGAACTCCGTGGACGGCTGGTCTCCGAACGGCGCTCAACTGACGTTCACCTCGACTCGTTCTCTCGATGGAAGCGATGGCGCGCAGGAAAAAGAGAACGTTTGGAGTATGAACGCCGACGGGACCAAACCCAAGCCGCTCACTCGGCTGACAGTCGTCGGCGCGGCGGATGGAGTCTGGTCCCCTGACGGTACTCGCATCGCATACTATTCTCCACGCGCCTTTGACGGCAGTGACAACGGGGATTCCGGCGATGTGTTGAACATCTGGCAAGTGGATCCAAGCGGGGCAAGCGGGAGCCCGGTGACAAAGCTCACGAAGGCAATCAGTACGACACCACAATGGCTTCCTTGATCTGAACTCATCGAGACGGGCGACTGTCGGCAATTCCCTCTTCAACATCAGGGAATCGCACAGTCAACTGGCGAAATCAGGCGTGGCTGTTGAACAACTCTTTTCAGGCAATTTCAGCAGCGAAATTCGTTCGTAAGTTATTGATTGTTCGTTTGCCGTGGACGCGGAAATTCACCGAAATTACTAATCTGGTTCCTTTTTCAACAGCCACAGGCGTTAGCGCTCAAACCCCCTGCCAAGAGTCTGCCCGACAGTAGCGATCTCATCCAACAGCATGGCGTGCAGGTTCAAGTCGTGCCTGTCGCAGCTAAAGCGATGCCCTGATACGAAGCCTTAGTCTCCTTGAAACCTTCAAACTCTGAAACCCTGAAACCTGGCTTCTAAGCCTTCGCCTTTTTCACTTCCTCAATCAGCGGCGGTACGATGTCAAACAAGTTCCCGACAATGGCACAGTCCGCAATCTCAAAAATCGGCGCCTCGGAATCTTTGTTGATCGCCACAATGCTCTTCGAACCCTTCATGCCGACCAGATGCTGGATCGCCCCCGAAATTCCCAGCGCCAGATACAGCTTCGGGGCGACCGTTTGTCCCGACGAGCCGACCTGGCGGTCCATCGGCAACCATCCGTTATCGCAGATGGGACGCGACGCGGCGAGCTCACCGCCCAGCGCGTCCGCCAACTGCTTCGCCAGTTCGATGTTCTTCTGCTCTTTGATCCCGCGCCCCACCGAAACAATAATTTCAGCCTGCGTCAAATCCACTGCCTGCTTGGATTCCTTGAATACTTCCTGCGGCTGGTTGCGCACGACGCCATCCGGAACGTCGACGTTGACCGTCTCGACCGGCGCCGCGGCTGCGCCCGATTCGACTTTATCGGCGCGGAACGAACCGTTTTGAAAGGTCACGAAACAAGGGCCCGAGCCGGCAAAACTCACGTCGGCCACAAACTTGCCCTGAAACATTTGCCGCGTGAACAGCAGCTTCCCGCCTTCGTACCGAGCGCCGATCACGTCGCTGATGGCCGTGGTCTGCAAGGCCGTTGCCAGCTTGGGGACAAAATCCCGTACCTGATACGTGTGCGGCATCAACACCAGTTTCGCCGGATGCTTCTCCAAAAACTGCCGCAACCCATGCGCAAACGCGTCGGGAGTGTAGGGCTCGAGTCTGGCCGACTCGATGTCGTACACCTTGGCGACTTTCTTCTCCGCCACTTCGCCCGCGATCGCAGCTACGCCGGAGCCCACCACCGCGGCCTCCAGCGTCCATCCCGTCTGCGCGGCAATCGCCTGTCCGGCGGCAATCGTCTCCCACGAGACGCGGTTCAGTTTTCCTTCACGCTGTTCGACGACGACAAGAATTATGTCAGACATTAATTCCTCGTAGAGACGCGGCTTGCCGCGTCTCAGCCTGTGGAGAAACTTCGGCTGTTAAGGCCTTCCCGTAAAGGGCGTTTGTTTCCGAACAACCTACGGCATCGCTAAAGCGATTCCCCGACGCGAAGCCGCAGTCCTTCAGCAGCCTGAGACGCAGCAAGCTGCGTCTCTACACCGACTGCTCTTCAGATTACGCGCATTTCATTCTTCAATTTTTCCACCAGCTTCTTTGCCACTTCCGCCGGTGGGCCTTCCAGAAACTCTGTATTCTTCGTCTTCTGCGGTACGTACAACTTCTCGATCTTCTGCAAATTCGCGCCCACGGCCGACTGCACCTCGGCCATCGTCACCTTGCGCAGAGGCTTGTTCTTGGCCTGCTTGATCCCGATCAGGGTCGCGTAGCGCAGCTTGTTGATGCCCGACTGGATGGTCAGCACCGCCGGCACAGGCATGTCGACAAACTGGAAGAACCCGGCTTCCAGTTCCCGCTTCACCCGGATGCCGCTGCCAGTTTTTTCGATCTGCATGATGATGGTCGCGTGCGGCCATCCCAGAATCTGCGCCAGAATCACGCCCGTCTGCGCGTATCCGTAATCGTCCGACTGCAAGCCGGTAAAGATCAGGTCGAACTTTTCATCCTTGATGGCCGCGGCGATGGCTCGCGCCGTGTTGTAGGCATCGAGGCCGACAAAAGCGTTGTCCTCGAGATGGATGGCCCGGTCCGCGCCCTTCGCCAGCGCCTCGCGCAATACCTGCAAGGCTCGCGCCGGACCGGCGGTGATGACCACCACCTCGCCCGTGTGCTTTTCCTTTTGCCGCAACGCCTCTTCGAGCGCGAAGGCGTCCGGCTCATTCACTTCGTAGGAAACATCTTCGCGAATCCACGTCCCCGCATCGTTCAGCTTCAGCGGAGCGTCTTTCTGCGGCACCTGCTTCATGCACACTAAAATCTTCACCGATCGGCTCCCATCCCTGGCGTCGTCAACTGCCACAGGCCAAACTGGGTAGTATAAACGAGCGGATGGAACGCGGACAGAGCCTGCCCTGAGCGAAGTCGAAGGGAGTGTCCGCCGCTTATCTCTGCGCGACACCCGCTACGCACCGCCGTAACCTTGACCGCGCTCTTGCCGCTTGCGATGCTGACTTATTGTGAAGAAGTCTCAGAAGTCCCACACGACTACGCGCCCCCCTCGCATCCGTGTTCCCAACGGCGAGCGCGCGCTGTTTACCGTCGACGATACCCGCTTCGTTGGCGTCCTTCAGCGCCTCTCTCTCACCGGAGGTTCCGCCGTTCTCTCCAAGGGTCCGATTCCCCATGGAACCATGGGTGACGTGGTGATGAAAACTGTGTTCGGCAAAGTCAGCGCTCATATCGAATTCCTTCAGACCGGCGCCGATGGCGTCCCGCTGGCCCAAGCCTTCCGCTTCTTGGCCATGGAAGACGCAAGTGCGGCGCGCTTGGCCGCCGCGGCAAAACAAATGGAGCAAGAGGGCTTCAGCGATGCGCCGCCAACCAAACCATCTCCTCTTGCTTTACCGGCCTCTGAAGCCCTGGGTCTGCTCCTCCACAGTGTCCGCCGCCTCGCCGCCTCGCTAGTCGCTCGTCGCTAACCGCTCCTCCGTAAGGAGCTAGCTGCCGTCTGGTCGATTGGTTTTCCGGAATCTCAAAAGGCTGGATGCTTCTCGACCCCCTCGCGGTTGTCAGTTCGCTACTGCAGAAACGCGACGCTCTGCACGCCCGTGATCTCAAATCGTTTGCGGCAGCGCATGTTCTTGCACATCATCATGTCATCCCGGCGCAGCATGTAAGACTGGGCCTTGGCGAACTTGGCCCGATCGCGATCGTCCGCTCGCGGCGGCAGACTCTTCTTCTTCGTACGCACCAGCCACTGGATCTCATATTCCGCCGACTGATGGCAATGCGGACAACTTAGATTCGACGGCTTCTTATCGGACCGTTCGTCAAAAAATTCGCGCTCATCCATGAATCAGGCCTCGGCTTTAGAACAACGCGGCGGGTGCCCCACTCATTCGCAGTCTTTTTGCGAATGAGTGGGCCTCCGCGCCAACCTCCGATTATTGCACTTTTGCGCGTTGAATGTGCGAAGATGCGAGCATTACGACCATGCCCCGCAAGCGCAAGAAAAGGGTTTTCTCAGCCGCGAGGATCGTTCGCGAGATGGCCCGCGAACGCGTCGGCAGTCCGAAACCATCCAGTCTTGTGCCGGGAAAGAAGAAAAAGGCAGAGAAGCACAAACCTACGCTGGGCAAGCTGCTCTCGGATGAGTAGCTGTGTCGTGCATTTTTATTAGAACGTTGCACTCACGGCAGTACCGCCAGCGGGTATGGTAACCACGCATGTGTTGCCTGATGGAGCGGCGCAATTTCCCCAGGTCACAGTGACCGGGCTCGCCGTAAGCAGGACAGAAGCCCCCACGTCGTAAGTTGAAATGCACGTTCCTGGACAACTGATCGCTGCTGGGAGACTCGTCACTGTCCCCGCCCCGACAACGCCGACGGCCAATGTTGCCAGCTTGCCGCCTCCCGGGCAGAGCACGTCGTTAGGATTGTCTACTGTCACCGTCGCGTAGCCAATCACGATGTTCGACGCACCGCCGGTACCCTCAGGGAGACTTGCAGAGATTGTCCCTCCGCCGCAACCGAGCTCCGGAGAAGGAGAGACCAGGCCGGCGTTGATCGCGACTACGCCATCGTCAACCTTCCAAGTCGCTTGGCTGGTAACGTCCTGCGTCGACGGAGGATGGATATAGGTTGCAGTCGCGGTGTACTGTTCTGTGCCCGCCTGCGTTAAAAACGTAAAGGTCTGCGGCTGGATCTGAAGGCTCACCAGCTTTTTGTTGAACCCGCAACTCGGCAGGCTCAACGCTGCTCCTATTGCCACAAGCACGCCCATCGCGAGCCCAATACAGCTTCGCTTCATACCCACCACTCCTGGGAGGCAGGTTATTCGGCTTGCCTGCCTGTCAAATCCATGTTGTCAAATCGAGGAAAGATGAAATCTAGCGGAAGAAACTTCAAAAAGCAAGACAGGGGGGCGACTGCCACCCCTAAACGGGGCGTCGAACTTCGAAGAGTCACGCGATAATTCCGCCCCCGCTGGTGACTTTCGTTACCTGCCCTTGGTCACCCCCCCGGACTAGAGTAGACCCATGAGAAAAGTACTCTTACTCCTGGCGTTCAGTGCCGCGATCTTGCTTCCAGCTTTCGGACAGGGGAATCCGGCAGCTCGCAAAATCGACAACGATTTCGTGCAACAGCAGTTTGGCGCGGACTTCACGCTGGTGCCTGAGGTTGCAGCCGTGTTCGGCGATCTGGATGGCGATGGCGTGGAAGACGTGGTCATTGCGGCGCGTTGCAAGAATCCGCTGCCCAATCAGGCCGAGCACAATTACACGGTCATGGATCCTTACTACGATTTTTTTGGCTATGGCGATCCCAAGGTCACCACCACCTTCAGCGAGGCCGATCCGCAGCGGCGGGGATTGGTGGTCCTGATCATCTATGGCGCGGCGGCCGGCGGCTGGCGCTCCGCCACTCCGAAAGCCAAGTACGTGATTGTGAATTTGCCGTATAAGACCCTATCCGTTCGAAAAATGAACCTGCGGAAGAAAACCATCGAAGCGATCTACGTCGAAGAAGCCAGCGATTTTGGAGAAAGCTCTGCCTTGTTCTTCGATGGGAAGAAGTTCCGCTATGTGCCCATGGGCGGGACCATGCAGTAGTCCCGCGTGTAGAGACGGGGCTTGCCCCGTCTCACTCCGCCGAGCCGCGGCGAGCCGCGTCTCCACAGCCACTACCTGACGCACCCAGCGGAGGTCGCGACTCGCGGGCTGATGTAGTAACCTTCCATTCTGCATTGCCTCACCATTTGAAATATCGCGTCCTCGGGGAGCAGTTGGCAGTCTGCCGTCTCCCGTCCGAGGCCCGCGTTCCAGCCTGGGTGCTGGAGGGCGGATTCTTCTGCGTGGTGCGAACCCAAGATGAGCTCTCCATTGTCTGTACGGAAGACGCCTGCACGGAAGACGCCTGCACCGTAGATCGAATCCCGGACGGTGCTCCGGTCGAACGCGGATGGGTGGCGCTGAAACTCGAAGGGCCGTTTCCGTTTTCGATGACCGGGGTGCTGGCCTCGTTCTTGCAACCGCTGGCGGAAGCCAAGATCCCGATCTTTGCGATGTCGACGTTTGATACGGATTATGTGCTGATCAAACGCCAGAACCTGGAGCAGGCGGTGGCAGTACTGGGCGCGGCAAAACACGAGAAGGTTGGCTGATTGCGGAAGCGCCATGCGGGAATTGCCGTTCACCCCCCCTTTTCCGCCGAATACTGGCCGAAATTGGACGCAGACCGAGCCGAGATGTTCAAATAGAAGATTAGATTTCTATGGCTTCCTCGCTCATCAAACTACGCCGCAAACTCAGGGCCGCCGAACGCAACGTTCATGGATTGTGGCAAATCCTCAAGGCCGTAGTGTCGACCGACCATCCTCTGCTCGCCCATCTGATCCCCATCCGGCGCTGCAATCTGGCCTGCACTTACTGCAATGAGTTCGATGATTTTTCCAAGCCCGTACCCACCGAGCAGATGTTGCGGCGGGTGGATCTGCTAGGCGACCTTGGAACATCCGTCGTCACTATCAGCGGTGGAGAACCGCTGCTGCATCCGCAACTGGACGACATTATCCACCGCATGCGGAAACGCAGGATCGTGTCGGGCCTGATCACCAACGGCTATCTGCTGACCGCGGATCGCATCCAGCGGCTGAACCACGCCGGACTGGAGTGGCTGCAGATTTCGATCGATAACGTGAATCCCGACGAAGTCTCGAAGAAGAGCCTGAAGGTGCTCGACCGCAAGCTGCAACTGCTGGCCGAGCACGCCGATTTTCACGTGAATATCAATTCCGTGGTGGGCGGCGGCATCAGCCATCCGCAGGATGCGCTTACCATCGGCCGGCGCGCGCTGGAACTGGGCTTCAGTTCGACGGTCGGAATCATTCACGACGACTCAGGGCAGGTGCAGCCCTTGAACGACGAAGAACGGCGCGTGTACCACGAGATGAAGGGACTGGAAAAACGCAGCTTCACCCGCGTGAATGCCTTTCAGGACAACATCGCGCTCGGCCGCCCCAATCAGTGGCGCTGCCGCGCCGGCGCGCGCTACCTCTACATTTGCGAAGACGGCCTGGTGCATTACTGCTCACAGCAGCGCGGCTATCCGGCCATTCCGCTGGAGAAATACACGATCGCCGATTTGCGCCGCGAGTTTCATACGGAGAAGCCGTGCGCCCCGCATTGCACGGTGTCATGCGTGCACCAGGTATCGGTGCTGGATGCCTGGCGCGCCCCGCAACGACCGGCGCCGGCGTCCGAGCCCGCCAGCCGACTGGTGCACATCGAGTAGCTGTCAGCTCTCAGCTATCAGTAAAGAATCTTTCACCGCCGAGAACGCCGAGCGCGCGGAGAAAAAGCCTTGGCGAAAAGCAAAAGAAACAAAAGCCCCTGTCATCTCTGCGATCTCGGCGTCCTCTGCGGTAAAAAGACTTTGACGTTACTGAGAGCTGACGGCTGAGAGCTGATAGCTGCCCTTAGAACGTTGTGGCCACGGAGAAGCGGAAGGTCTTGCGTGGTTCCCGGAGGGTGTAGTTCGAGCCCAGGGTAGCCTTCTCCAGGCCATAGGTGTAGTCGCCGGCGGCCTTGTCTCCACCGTTACAGCCATTTTTAGGATCCACGACAGGGCAGGGGAACATGCCGCGGTTGATCTGTATCTGCGGCGATGCGCTGCTGTCGAGACGCCTGGCATTGTAGGCATAGTAAATGCGGAAGGGCGCATTAACGACCGGAAGCATAGTCTGCAATTCGATCCCGGTCGACATTCGTACAACCCAATTAGTGCCAGGAACCGGTTTGAGATATTGCGAGAAGGTGCCCACGGGAAGTCTGGCTCCGTTCTGGCAAACGTACCCGTTGCTAGGGCTCGGCGGAATCGGACAGCCGAAAATGGTGCTCTCCAAGTTTTGGAATTGGATCGGGTTGACCTGCAACTGTGAGTTGCGCAGGATCGGATCCATCCCCGCGTCGACGAAGGGCGCGATGGCGACTGGCCCAGCGATGGTGATGCGGTATTCGGCGTTGGCGTTCAGACTAAAGTCGCCGCCGGGAGTTACCAGTTGCAGGTAAGGAACCGGGATATTCACGCAATTACTGACACAGGCTCCGGTGCTGCTTACCTGTACTGGAAAGTGGTAGTTGGCGGGAACGTACGTTCCATCGCCGTTCCTGAGGTTCACAATCTGTGCGCTGGGCAGATACGCGATGGGAGAGATGGTGCGGAAGTCGAAACCGCGGACATCGTTCTCGCCCCCGAGGTATGCTCGTTCAAAGGGAGGCGCAACGATCCCGCCGTATCCCGTGATGAACGATCCCTGAAGATTGTAGCCAAAGGCATTGCGGCGCTTCTGCATCGGGAAAAATTGCTTGTACTGAATAATCGGCCGGATGGTATGAACCGTGCCGCCGATGCCCGCGAACTCCCCGCCGATGAACAGGCTCCTGCCATGGTGCGGCGCGTAAGCCGCGTCCAGGGTGTTCATGGTGAAGCTGGGCGTGATCTTGCTGGTCACGATGCCGTTGAGCGCATTCGGGCCGGTGATGCCGCTGAAGTTAAGATTGTCGAACAATAGCTTGGAGGCGGCGCTGACGGCGATTAGCGAAGAGCGGTCGAGGGAGTAACTGATGCCCAGGCGCTTGAAAGAACGGTGCAACGGATAGCTAACGCTAAAGCTCATGCCGGTACTGGACTGCGAGTAGTCCTGCAGATTCTGCAGGTAGGCCGACGGCAGGTTTAGATTCTGCCCGGTGGAAATCGCATACTGCCGCGCTTCGTTAAAGTTGGTCTTCCGCAGGTAGACCTGGAAGCCGGCCTGGATGGGCCGGTCGAACAAGTAGGGCTCGGTAAATCCGAACATGATGTCGCGCTGGTAGGCGCCCAGGCTGGCCTGCACCGACAGCGTCTCGCCCAGTCCCAGAAAGTTGTTGGTGCTGTAATTGATGCCGATGAACGCGCCGGCCAGGCCGCTGACCCCGCCTTGCAGTCCAATGCTGTTCTTCCCCTTTTCATGGACCTTCAGCGTGAGATCGACGGTGCCCGCCTTCTCGTCGAGGTGGCGTTCGGTTGTGTTTTGATCGTCGGGCTTGAGCTGCTCAAAGTAGCCGAGTTGGTTCAGGCGCAGCAGGCTCAGCTCCCAGTAACGCGAGTTGTAGATCTGGCCTTCTTCCAGCGCAATTTCCCGGCGGATGACTTTGTCGCGGGTGGTCGTATTTCCCTGGAACTCGATGCGCCGCACGTAGAACTGCTTGCCTTCGTCCACGTCGATTTCCAGATTCACGGTCTTCTTCTCGTCGTCGAACTTGGTGTCGGGGACGGATGTGAAGTTGATGTAGCCAGCTTCCCCGTAAGCTTTGCGCAGGTTCTCCAGGCCTTTCGCGACTTTTTCCCGGCTGAAAATTTCTCCGTCCTTCATGGGGAAAAGGCTGCGCAGGGCGGCGGCTTTCGAGATGGCCTTGTTGTGTATGAAGGTAATCGTGCCCAGGCGGTAGCGGTCGCCCTCTTCGATGGGCATGGTGATATCGACGGATTTCCCCAGCCCCGGCTGGAGGCCTGGGACGTGGAAGCCCGTGTGTCCCGTGTCGTGGATCTCGGTTTTGGGGTCGTCGACCAGCACCTTGAAATAGCCGCGGTTCTGGAACTCGGCGCGGACGCGTTCCGTGTCTTCTTCAAGTTTGGTGGCGTCGTAGGTTTTGGAGAAGAGGTTCTCCAGAAAAATCGAGTGCGGGATGCCGATGGGCTTCAGGTTCTTCATGGCCGCGCGCAGGGTGCGGTCATTGACGTGTTTGTTGCCCCGGAAGCGTATCCGGCCTACCTTAACCTTCGGCCCTTCGCGAACCACGAACGTGATGCCGACCGCATTGGGCGGAATCGGGCGTACCTCGGTGCGAATCGTCGCGAACTGACGCCCGTGCTCCGAGAGCAGTTGTTTCAGCGTAACTTCGGCCTTCTTGATCTTGGTCGGGTCGTATTGGTTCTCCACCGAAAGTCCCACCTTGCGATCCTTGAAGCGGTCGAGCACGTCGCTGGTGGAAACCGCATTCAGGCCGGTGTAGTTGATCTCGCGGATGGTAGGCCGCTCTTTGAGGTAGATGTGAAGAATCCAGCCTTTGGCGCTCTGTTCGCGTTCAAAGCGGATGTCCTCAAAGTAGCCGGTGTTCCAAAGGGCGCTGAAGTCGCGTTCGATGGAGGCCGTGTCGTAGACGTCGCCGACCTTGGTAAAGATGCGGGCCCTGACCGTGTCGGCCGGGATGCGTCGGTTGCCGTGGACGGTGATGCCGACAATCAGATCCTGCTGGGCAACCACGGGCACAGCCAGCAGCAGCAGCGCCAGCAGCGCGAACCGGTAATTCCGCCAAGAACCGTGCTTCCAGCCTCTTGTAATGGAAGAAGATAGAGACCAGAACGGGTCTCTTTGCGGGCCGAGGTCCCCAGCACGCCCGGTTTTGGCGTGATGGGGTGGAGGGCCGATGTCGTGGGCCAGTCGCGCGGCCCACACGGAGATAGCATGATGACGGCGATGAATTGCAACTACCTCGAAAAACTAGAGTTAGGAAACTCCGGTTAAGTTGGTCTTGGGATGGCTTTGAAGAGGCATGGCTGACCATGCCGTCGAAACCCGCTACAGAAGCGGCTCTAGCCGCTGAGGGTCGCCCTCTCAAAGCATCCCGTCTCGCCAGCGAAGACTTAATCGGACAGTCCTTGGGAAAACGGTAATTATACGGTAGAGAGTGGGAACCGTCCAAGGCGGGAACAAATTTCATCCCCCGATCTCACGCCCGAAAGAGTTCCACCTCAACACAGACGGAATAAAACGTCGCCGCGTTGCCCATGTCGGTAAGTTTTTCTGAGGTGAGCGCGTTAATATTGGCGCCGCCGGGGCTGAACCGCGCCCAATCGAGCCGGGCGGCAACGACTCCCGGAGGCACCGCACCATCAACCCGGGCCTGAAGGACGATCTCACCGCGGGAGTTGAAGGCGCGAACCCGGTCGCCATCGCCGATGCCGCGCGCCTCAGCGTCGGCCGGATGCATCTCCAGATTGCCGATCCCAGGTTCCATCTTGCGGACCGACGGCAGGTTGGCAAACGACGAATTGAGATGGTTGTCAGGTTTGCGGGCAAGAAGTTCGAGCGGGAAGCCGGAGGATTTAGATCCATGTCGCGATTCGTCGGGCGGAGTGAAGGCAACAACCGGATCCAGCCCCTGACCCTTCAGCGCTTCACTGTAGAACTCCGCTTTCCCGCTCGGGGTAGGGAAGTTGCCCTCAGCGAACGGGAGGAAGGGCGCTGCCGAGCTGTGCTCAGCTTGGACGGGCGAGACGCCCGTCCCCACACTATTCGAGGCGCCGAAGTTCAGCCGCATGCGGTTCTCGCGTTCCAACCGGTCGCGGGTAATCCCTCGGAGCCACGGATTGGGCGCGTCCAACGCGCGGTCGATCATGGAATCCACCGTCTCGCGAAAACATTCGTCTTCAAAACCCATGCGCTCGGCCAGCGCACGGAACATCTCGACATTCGACCGGCATTCGCCCACCGGTTCCATCGCCTGATTCGAGACCTGAAGGTAGTAGTGGCCGTACCCGGTCTGCAGGTCCTTGTGCTCGAAAAACGTGGTCGCGGGCAACACAATGTCGGCGTAGTCGGTAGTATCGGTGAAGAACTGCTCGTGCACCACCGTGAATAGGTCGGAGCGCTTTAATCCGCGGACGACCTCATTGTGGTTGGGACACACCGCCGCGGGATTCGAGTTGTACACGAACAACGCCTGAATGGGCGGCGCCTCGATCGAGTTCAGCGCCCTGCCGAGTTGCACCATGTTGACGATCCGAGCCGGGCGTCCGAGCGCCTTCTGCATCAACTCCGGCATTTCGAGCGCGCCCTTATTCAAACCGTGAGCGCCGCTGAGCGAGAGCTGGAGTCCGCCGCCAAGTTCTTTCCACGACCCGATCAAACAGGGCAGCATGGTGACCGCGCGCATCGACATGCCACCGCGCTCCGAGCGCTGGATGCCGTAGTTCACGCGAATCACGGACGGACGCTTGGTTGCGCATTCACGCGCCAGTTTGCAAATATCGCTGGCGGATATGCCGGTCCAGCGAGCCACCCTTTCCGGCGGATACTGCAGCGCGCGAGCCTTCAGGTCTTCGAACCCAACGGTGTGGCGCGAAACGTAGTCGGCGTCGAAAAGATTTTCGTTGATGATGACGTGCATCAGGCCGAGAGCGAGCGCGGCATCGGTGCCGGGATTGATCGGCAGGTACCAGTCGGCGCACTTCGCGGTGCGCGTGCGGTACGGATCGATGACCACCAGCTTTGCGCCCTTGCGGCGAGCCTCTTCAATGAAGGGCCAGAGGTGAACGTTATTGCCGTGAATGTTCGAGCCCCAGGCGATGATGTGGCGCGCATGCGCAAACTGTTCCGGCCCGGTGCCGAGCTTAATGCCAATCACCGATTTCAGGCCTTCTTCGCCCGCGCTGGAGCAGATGCTCCGCTCCAGTTGCGAAGCGCCCAGGCGGTGGAAGAAACGGCGGTCCATGGAAGCACTGTTGAGAGCCCCCAGCGAGCCTCCGTAAGAATAGGGCAGGATGGCTTCGCACCCGTATTCGGCAATGATCCGGCGCAAGCGATGTGCAATTTCGTCAAGCGCCTCGTCCCAGGAGATGCGCTCAAAAGCCGAGTCACTCGCTTCTTGTGTGGCGCGGACACTCCTGTCCGCGTGCTCAGTGAGCGCTCCAGGTCCCTTAGGCCGCACCCGTCGCATCGGATACAGCACCCGCTCCGGCGAGTACACGCGGTCCAGATACTTGGCGACTTTAGCGCAAAGGAACCCGCGGGTCACAGGGTGCTCGGGATCGCCCTGAATCTTGATGGCGCGCCCGTCTTCGACAGTGATCAACACGCCGCAAGCGTCAGGACAATCGTGCGGGCAGGCGGCGTGGACGACGCGCTTCATTCGCGAATTATAGTAGAGATGGGGCTTGCCCCGTCTCCCGCTGCAAAAAAAGAGGCGGCCCGTTCGGCCGCCCCGTCGTTTCGGTTGACACGAACAGAGTAGCTTCCAAGCTACCAACTATTGTCCAGCCGGAAGCACCCGCACCCGGCCAGCCACCACCACCGGCTTGCCGTCGGCCGGATTCTTGAAGACCAGCCCGCGTGAAATCAGGTTCGGTGTGCCGGCTTGCTGCAATCCGGCCAAGCCGTTGATGTTCACGAAGAAGGTCTTGTCCCCCGTCAACACCGTAAACGGCCCGCCCGCCGAGTAGCTCATCAGGGCATCGTTCTGCATCTGAAAGTAGCCCTGATTGCTGCCCGTGCCTCCGGTGACAACCACACTACCCGACACCAGTTGGCCGACCACGCCCTGGCGCCGCAACGAGACCATCTGCGGAGTGAAGACGCCGCCGGCGATGGAGCCACCGATGAAGATGCGCTGTCCAACCACCAGCGACGCGTCATTGAATACCTGCTGCGTCAGGATGTTGTCGAAGAAGCAGACATCGTAAGTCGAGACTTGGCTCAGGTCGATGGTCTGGACCGTATCCACCGGAATGACGCCCGACGTGCCGAGTTCTTCTCCGACCCACATGGTCACGCTCTGCACCGGACCCGTCGCCGGATTGACAGCGAGAATGCGGCCCGAGATGAACGCCTGGTTCGTGCTGATCAATTCCACGCCGCTGGCCAGAATGCTGCCATCGGCCTGCATCCTCCCAATCACGGAGACAATTCCGTTCACCACCAGCGTGCTCAGGCTATTGCTGCCGTTGTAGAGCGTGCTCGAATTCACGTCGATCGTTCTCGAGAAGCCATACGGCCCCTGCATCACGAACGAATTCGCACCCGTGTCTACAGAAACAACGTTGCCGGTGAATTCGGTGATCTCGCCCAGATCTTCCGAAGCGGAGACCGCCTGTACGCTGATCACGGGGTTGATGACGCCAGTCATGTCACCGCTGCCATTGACCGCCAACGAATCACGCAAATTGAAGTCGATATGCAAACCCGCCAGCCCGTTGTTTCCCACTACGAGCGGCTTGCCCGAAGGGAATGGGACGGTGACAGTCGCTTGGGAAAACGAGCCCGCCAGCGGTTGCACGGAAATCGGGCTCGCGTTCAGATCCACGTAGTCGATGACCGGAGCCGGACTCGAGTTTTCAAACACGAACGTCGCGCTGTTGTATGTGCCCGCCGCAGCCGTGTTGAACGCCAGCAGGGAACGAAGCCCGATGAGGCGGCCAAAGTCGACCGCGGTAGGCGTGGAAAGCACCTGTACGCTCGTCGAACTGTTGTTGAGGGTGATGCTGTTGATGGTGACATTGAAGGCCACCACCGAAGATACGGGAGCGTCTTCGCCGACGACAAAGACCGCGCCAGCCTGGTTATTAGTTTGGCCATTCGTGGCTCCGCCACCGCAGGCCATCAAAAAAAGAAGCGGGGCAAGCAAGGCTAGAAGTGTCGCAAAGCGCTTCATGATAAAGACTCCGGGGTACCGGCGATTGTTGGGGGAGCCAGCTTTCTGCTCAGTACAAAAGCGATAACCCGGAACTCGGCGCAGAGTTGCGGAGTTCTTTGGTAACCGTTACCAGCGGAATCCGGCTCTGGGGGCTGGTTTTGGAGGAATGGGCGAGGTCGGTGTAGAGACGGGGCTTGCCCCGTCTCCCCTGCGGATAGGAGCCGCAATGTGCGGAAGGAGACGCGGCAAGCCGCGTCTCTACCACAACTTTACTTGAACTCCAGAACTTCCTTTTCTTTGGCCTTGCTCATCTCTTCCATCTTCTTGATCTCGTCGTCGGTAAGCTTCTGGATTTCATCCAGCGCGCGCTTCTCGTCATCCTCGGTAATCTTCTTGTCTTTCAGCGCCTTCTTGATAGCGTCGTTACCGTCGCGACGAACATTGCGAATCGCAGTGCGATGCTCTTCGAGAATCCGGTGCAGGTGCTTGACCATGTCCTTGCGGCGTTCTTCGGTGAGCGCGGGCACGGGCACGCGCACCAGTTTGCCGTCGTTCATCGGGTTGAGCCCGAGGTCGGCGCTGCGAATAGCTTTTTCGATAGCCCCCAACTGCGACGGATCGAATGGCTGCACCGTGATCATCTGCGGCTCGGGCGCATGAATCTGCGCAATCTGGTTGAGCGGCATCTGCGACCCGTAGTAGTCGACCGAAACCGTGTCCAGCATGTGAACGTTCGCGCGCCCGGTGCGAGTGGCGGCCATTTCGCGGCGGAAATCTTCCACTGCTTTGTCCATCCGCGTCTTCAATGTTGCGTAGACTTCTTTCAGGGCAGGATGAGCCATCTCTCTCAGCTCCCAAACATAGCGATAGCAGAACCGTGAATTATAAACCCGAACAAGTTGCCAGTTGCCAGTAACCAGTTGCCAGTAACCAGTTGCCAGAAAACCCCGTGGTGACCACTGGCAACTGGGTACTGGCAACCGGCAACTGATTTCAAGCGCTGACCAGCGACCCGATCTTCTCACCCAACACGACGCGGCGGATATTGCCGCGCTGGTTCAGGTTGAAAACGATGATGGGGAGATTGTTGTCCTTGCACAGCGAGATGGCGGTCGAGTCCATCACCTTGAGGCCCAGCTTCAGAACGTCCATGTAAGTAAGTTGCGAAAACTTCTTGGCATCCTTCACCGTCATCGGATCGGCGTCATAGATGCCGTCCACTTTGGTGGCCTTGAGGATGGCATCGGCCTTGATTTCCATGGCGCGCAGCGAGGCGGCCGTGTCGGTCGAGAAATACGGGTTGCCGGTGCCGCCAGCGAAGATGACGACGCGCCCTTTTTCCAGATGCCGTATGGCGCGGCGCCGGATGAAGGGTTCGGCCACCTGGTTCATCTCAATGGCTGTCTGCACGCGGGTGAAGACGTTCTGCTTTTCGAGAGCGTCCTGCAAGGCCAGCGAGTTGATGACGGTGGCCAACATGCCCATGTGATCGGCGGAGACGCGATCCATGTCCTTGGCTTGGTCGGCAACCCCACGAAAAAAATTGCCTCCACCCACGACGATGGCCATCTGGATGCCGAGACTGTGTACATCGGCAAGTTCAGCCGCGACTTCATGAATGCGTTTGGTGTCGACGCCAAAGCCTTGTTCGGCGGCCAGGGCTTCGCCGGAGATTTTCAGCAGAACGCGCTTGAAGATCGGAGTGGGCATGAAAAAGCAGTGTAGCACTGCTATGGTGCCGTTCAGGGCTGGAATAGTGGAGCGCCGGGCGTCCCCGCCCGGCCGCAGCGCCCCCGAATGATTCGGCTGCTACTTGGCAACCGGAGCAGACGCCGCGCCACCCTCGTCGGGCGGGTTGTCGGGTTTCGTGCTGACGAAGGCTACGGTAGCCGTTGCATCGCCGATCTTGAACCGGGCAAAACGCCGCACGGCTATGTTCTCGCCCAGCTTGCCCACCTTGGCGGCGATCAGCTGCGCAATGTTGATGGTTTGATCCTTGATGAAAGGCTGCTCCAGCAGGCAGACCTCTTCGTAGAACTTTTCCATCATGCCGGCGACCATCTTCTCGGCGATGTGTGCAGGCTTGCCGCTGGCAATGGCTTTCGCGAGATAGATGTCCTTCTCGCGCGCGTAGTCTTCCGGCGTGACGTCCTCTTTCCGGACATACTTCGGATCGCTCGCCGCAATGTGCATGGCGATGTCGTGGACCAGCTCTTTGAAGTCTTCGGTGCGCGCCACGAAATCGCTTTCGCAGTTGATCTCGACCAACACGCCAATCTTGCCGCCGGCGTGAATGTAGTAGCCGACCGAACCTTCACTGGTCACCCGCGCCGCTTTCTTGGCTGCGACCGATAAACCTCGTTTACGCAGCCAGACGATCGCCGCTTCCAAGTCGCCATTCGAGTGCGTCAGCGCCTGCTTGCAGTCCATCATTGGTGCACCGGTTTTGTCGCGAAGTTCTTTGACCTTTGCGGCGGAAATATTCGGACGCTTGTTATCGTCAGGTTCTGGACTTACTGGGGTAGCCATGATGTTTTGAGTTCCTTTGTCTCTACAAAACTCGACCCGCGCACAGTCGAACTGCGCGGGTCAGATCTGGTGCCTGCGAGTGGCCAGGAGCTAAGAAGCCAGTAGCCCGTTCTAGAACCGGCGCGTCTCGGCCTGGAGCTCGTCGATGTCTTCCGTGGCGGCTGAAGGACGCTTCCGCGTGCCCTTGCCCAGCACGTCTTCCATGCGGATCTCTTCACCCTCAGGGCCCGCAGCGGGAGCGGCAACTCCGCCTTCGGCTGCCACTTCTGCCACCAGCTCCTCCGCGATCGGGGCCGCGGCCACGGGTTCCGGCTCTGCCGCCGCCTCAATGTCCGCCATCCGCTTATCGTCCCTGGCGTGGACGCCCTCGGCAATCGACTCCGAAATCTTCGAGGTGAACAGCCGGATCGCCCGCAGCGCGTCGTCGTTGCCCGGGATCACGTAATCCACTTCGCTCGGATCGCAGTTGGTATCGACCACCGCGACCACAGGGATGCCCAGTTTGCGCGATTCGCGCACCGCAATCTGCTCTTTATTCGAATCGATGACGAAGATCGCATCCGGCAACCGCGTCATATTCTTGATGCCGGCGAGATTCGCCTGCAGGTGCTTACGCTCGCGCTCAAGCTTGATCACTTCCTTCTTCGGAAGCAGATCGTAACGGCCATCGGTGGCCATTTCGTCGAGTTCCTTGAGCCGCTTCACCGATTTCTGTACCGTGACCCAATTGGTCAGCAGTCCGCCCAGCCAGCGCTGGTTCACGTAGAACATCGAGCAGCGCTGCGCCTCTTCGGCAATCGCGTCCTGCGCCTGTCGCTTGGTGCCCACGAAGAGCACGATTCTGCCTTCGGCGGCCAGGTCCTGCACGAATTTCGACGCCTCTTTGAACATCTTCAGCGTCTTCTGCAGGTCAATAATGTAGATACCGTTGCGCTCGCCAAAAATGAACTCCTTCATCTTTGGGTTCCACCGCTTCGTCTGGTGCCCGAAGTGAACGCCCGCTTCGAGCAACTCCTTCATCGTAATGTTTGCCAATTAACCTCCTCAGTTGGTCTGCATCCGGACACTCACAGGCCCCGGATTGCCATTCCCTTCCTCCCCATCTCGGGGAGGTGGGGGGGATGAATTTTACTGCCTTACTGTAGAGACGCGGCTCGCCGCGTCTCCATTCGTGGCGGAGACGGGGCAAGCCCCGTCTCTACACGTCCTATCTCTTCGAGAACTGGAAGCGCTTCCGTGCGCCCTTCTGTCCATACTTCTTGCGCTCTTTGGCGCGGGGGTCGCGAGTAACCAGGCCCTCGGCCTTCAGCTTAGCCCGGAATTCAGCGTTGAATACCATCAGAGCGCGAGTGATGCCCAGGCGCACCGCATCGGCTTGTCCGGCCACTCCGCCGCCGCACACGTTTGCCAGCACGTTGAAGTTGGCCGCAGTGTCGGTTGACACCAGAGGCGACTTCGCGCTGATGCGCTGCGAAGGCGTCACAAAGTATTCATCGAACGCCTTGCCGTTAACCTTGAACTCGCCGCTGCCAGGACGAAGAAAAACCCGCGCAATCGCCGCCTTGCGCCGTCCGGTTCCGTAGTATTGAACAATTTCTGCCATGGTTAGCATTTAGCACTTAGCCCTTAGCCGTTAGCTAAAGCACCGCGTGCTTCAACCTTTCGAAAAATTCTGCGGTGCCGGTTTTCCTAAGACCTAAGACCTGACACCTAAGACCTTGTTTGCTACGCAAACACCTTCGCTTCCGGTTTCTGCGCTTCGTGCGGGTGCTTGTCGCCCCGGTACACCTTCAGCTTCGTAAACATCTGCTTGCCCAGTTTGTTCTTGGGCAGCATGCGCGACACCGCGTCTTCGATGATCAGCTCCGGCTTGCGAACCATGCGCTTCTTCATTTCTTCCGAGCGCAGTCCGCCGGGATATCCCGTGTAGCGGTGATACACCTTCTGATCCGCCTTCATGCCGGTGATCTTGACCTTCTCAGCGTTGATAATGACCACGTGATCGCCGGTATCGATAAACGGCGTGTACTTCGGGTTCTCTTTGCCGATCAGAATGCGGGCTACGCGCGAGGCCAGGCGTCCGAGCGCAAGCCCGCTCGCATCCACCACAAACCACTTACGCGCAATATCTCCCTCTTTCGGGAAATAGGTTGACATCGGAAATCTCCCAGAACTTAAAGAACGTTAAAGCAAATGAAGACCGCTGAATGCCCAAATCAATCCACGCAGAACGCGCGCAAGGTGTTCCCGGCGGGCAGCCGCAGGACTTCCAAAGGCTTTTAGAATAGCCCAGCCGCGACACTATTGTCAACGAAGAGGTTCAGCAGCAAGGGGTTACCGGGGGCATGTCGGGCCAACGGACGAACTTTCGATAACCACAGGGGGCACAGAGAAACACAGGGGAGTTCGATTGAAGCGGGTTTCCCCTGTGAACCTCTGTGTCCCCGTGGTGAAGAATTTGACTTACTTTCCACCCACCGACAGCAAGCACCGCCCGTAAAGTTCCAGCAGATGGGCGGCATATTCCTCAGGCTTGTCGGTCGCACCACTACCCTGGAAGCCGACTCCGGCACCGGCGGTCTTGCCATAGCCGGTGGTCATGGCAATGAATTTCATAAGGTCAAGCGCGATATCTTCGTTGCGGCGGGAGCCTAGAGGAAGAGCGGCCATTTCCATGATAAAAACTCCTCGTAAAGGATCAAATCCGCCGGTTTTCCCGGCCCAACCGCGATCATAGCAGAACCCTAGCGAATGGACTGAGCCGTGGAACGGTCAGATTTCGCATCGAGGGCTTCGTATCAGGGTATCGCTTTAGCGATACCTCAAGTCTCCGAAATCACCCGCCCCTTCAGGGGCTACCTTTACGCCCCCCAAGCAACTTCGTAACCGCACCAACGCCACCGCCAGCCCCATCGTCCCAGCAATCCAGATCGCCATCGCCGTATTCACCACCCATCCCGGAGCCACTCCAACCCGGCGCAGCAGAAACGGCAGAAAATTCCACGTCGTAATGTGAACGTAATCCCACGTGTCCTGGGTCATGGCTCCGGTGATCAATCCCCAGGCATCCATCTTGCCTAAAGCGAAGGCAACGATGTTCTTGAACCGCAGAGCAATCACGAACGTCGGATGCCCAAGCGTCTCCATCTGGTAAATTTCCAGCGGCAGCCAGAAGGCGAGCGATGCCAACTGAATCGCCAGGCTGACCGCCGTCAGCGCCCATCCCGCGCGCCAGATCGCTCTTCCCAGAACCTCCCGATAGCGCATCAGCAGCGGTACGGCAATGAACGCCACCAGCTCAACCGTGGTCGAAACATAGCGGTCGCCCCAGGCAAAGTCTCCGCTCCAGAAGGTGTAGCGCGCGTAAAAGCAGACATAGCCGAGCAACAGCAGAAGCGAGGTCAACCCATAAGCGCGCACCTCTGGAGTCAGGCGTTTCCACAGCCATGCCAGCAGGAAAATCGCCAGCACGAGAAGCGGATCGAAGAGAAAGATAGATTTCTCCGGCTGGAACAGCGCGCCGAGAACGCCCGTATGAAAAGGTGTGCTCCAGGGAAAGTTCGCCGCAAGAGTAGGATCGCGCTGGCGAAATTCCCGCGCGAATATCGTCACGTAGGTATTGGTAAGAGACCCGAAGCGGTAGAACTGGTAGAGGCGATCGAGCGCAAGAAAGAACAGGTAAACGGGACCGGCAACTTCGCAGTAATCGATGAGCCGTCGCAACAACAGGGTTGCCGGTGGAGAGCCGGGCGCCCCCGCCCGGCCGCCAAACTGCGAGATGTGCGAAGCGCCCTTCGCTCCGCGAGCTTCGAACCAAGACACGAGCAAGACAAAGATTCCTGCCGCGATAAGATCCATCCCAGTAGTAAGACGCGTAAGCAGATTCAACCCCAGCGCACAAGAGCCGGCCCAAAGCGCCCGCCGGCTCCCGCTGCGCAGCCACTCGTATTGAAATGAAAATCCCGTCAGCGTCAGCAACAGGATGTAGTTGTTCTCCATCATGTTCTGTGTGTAGTGAAGTTGGGTGGTGCAGAACATCAACGCCAGCACGCCCGCCACCGACTCTCTCATGCCAAAGCGCAACTGACGCAAGAACCGGAATGCGACGAGCGCCGTGAGCACGTTGACCAAAATGCTGGTGAGGTAGCTGACCACAATGCTGCGCACGGCAGGGTCGTCCTCGTAATCGGAGAAGACAGACCAGTGCGCAATCCAGGTTCCCAAAAGGTCGGAAGGCAGCATCAGCAGCGACTGTCCAATGCCATACCAGCTATAAAGACGCCCGCCCCGGCCGTGCAGTCCGAATTCGGGATACTCGTAAGGAAAGACCTGGGGCTCCGAGGTCCAGAGCCAATGCGTGGTTTGCAGCCGATGCGCCGTGTCGGACGTCCCCAACTCGCCCGATTGCACCACAAAAGCGAACAGCCCCGCCGTAAGACACAAGAGAAAAAGCGGGTCACGCAGCCATTGTGCGAAGCGAGAAGTCATCGCCAGGATGGTAATTCGAAAACGATAATTTGAGAAAGTACAGGCGCGCGAAATTCGGCGTAGTTCGGTAACCGCGGATTTTGTCGACAATCCCAACGGACCTATAATGCTGCCATGCGCTACCGGCTCGCGCAGATCGTAGTTTTGGCGACCACCTGCCTGTTGGCGGGCAAGGTATCCGCTCATGCACAACCTACTGACTCACTTCCAGTCACGGTGACCTGCCCAGCGCTGTCCACTTTAGACGACCAGCAGCCTTCCGGCCCCGAAATCTCAATCGCAGAAGTGAGTTTCTCGGGTGCTCTCCAAATGCCGATCTCAGAGCAAGACCAGATTGTCAGTTCAATCAAGCTGCAAACCCATGGGCACTCTGTTGACGGAGTAAACGATGAAGCCTTGGAAAGAGTGCGAGCAGGGTGGCAGGACCGGGGATACTTTAAGGTGCAGGTTAGTGGCAAAACCAAGACAATGCCCAGTAGCCACAGTCGGCGCATCGCGATTGATGTTCGGGTGGACGAAGGGATGCAATACAGGCTGGGCGAGATCACGTTCAAGAACAATAACGCGATTAGCGATGCCGCGGCTTTGCGCGGTCTTTTCCCTATCAAGGACGGCGACATCTTCAGCCGCGAGAAGATCGCGGCGGGGTTGCAGAATCTTCGGAAAGCCTATGGAGAACTCGGCTACGTCAATTTCACCGCTCTCCCAGATACCGCATTTGACGACGAGAAGAGGCTGATCTCCCTTAATGTTGACTTGGATGAGGGCAAGCAG
>Ga0209517_10000863_pt1 | contig 49370 bp, 36 predicted proteins | sample PeaSoiMetSII2010_FD_187695 | JGI IMG/M metagenome (GOLD analysis project Ga0209517, IMG submission 187695) | Peat soil microbial communities from Weissenstadt, Germany - SII-2010 (SPAdes) (version 2) | ecosystem: Environmental > Terrestrial > Soil > Wetlands > Peat | place: Germany...
AGCCTTCCAGCCAAGGCTGTATGCTTTCAGGGCGTCGAGCGACGACGTGGTGGCTTGTAACAGTGGTACATCGAACTTCTGCACCGTCGCCAGCGATTCGCCTAGTTCACCGCGCAGTTTGGATGCCGCATCGCCCAGCGCGTCCAGTACCTTTTCCTTCGCCGCCGCCGTCACCTGCTCCTCGGCCAGCGTGTCTCCGCTCTGGCAGTTCACCGCCTTCAGCCCCAGCACGTATTCGCTGCCCAGACCGCCAATCGTTCCCGCAATGTAAGCCTTGCTGCCCGCCCGCTGGCAAAGTTCGCGGGTCACTGCGGGCGTGAGTTTCGTATTGGCGGGACGCGTCATCAATTTCAAGGTCTCCCCGACTTGCTGATCGGAGAGCACGCTCAGGAAAGGGGATTGCCGGAGGGAAACGTTGAGCGCGGTCTTGAGCGTGTCGTCGAAGATTGGATCGCCCGTGCTGTTGGCAAAATCGGCGAGGACGATGGTGTCCTTGTCGGTCAGGCGATTGCTTTGCTGATGCGAGCGGTAGTAAAGGCCGGCGGCTAGAAGGGCAGTGATCAGGACTGCGGCGGCGATATAGCCGCCGAGCTTCGCTCGGCCTGGACGGGCGAGGGCGCCCGTCCCTCCACGATCCTTCCCCACACCAGCCGTCCCTTCACGAGCCATGTCCACACGCCCCAATTCCGTGTCCCGCTTCAGGCGTTGCAAGTCCGTTCGCATGTCGGCGGCGTGCTGGTAGCGCAGATTGCGGTCTTTCTCCAGTGCCTTGGTGATGATCCGTTCCAGTTCGACGGGCACGTCGGGATTCAGCCGCACGGCAGGCGTGGGAACCGAGTCGAGAATGGCCTTGAAGATGACTCCCGAACTTTCCCCGCGGAAGGGCAGCGTGCCGGTAGCCGCCTCGTACAGCACTGCGCCAAAGGAGAACAAATCCGTCCGGGCGTCCAATTCCCTGGCACGGACTTGCTCGGGAGACATGTAGGCGACCGTCCCAAGCGCACTGCCGGGACTCGTCAGATGTTCTTCAGACTCGATGGTCGCGGCGCTGAAGGCAGCGCTGTGCGGCTTAAGGGAGACTTTCGCCAGCCCGAAATCGAGAATCTTCGCCTGACCCCGATTGGTCACGAAGATATTTGCGGGCTTGATGTCCCGGTGGACGATTCCCTTGGAGTGGGCAGCGTCCAGAGCGTCCGCGATCTGAATGCCTTGATCGAGCACCGCTTCGATCTCCAGCGGCTTGCCGTTGATCTGGTGCCTAAGAGTTTGCCCTTCGAGCAATTCCATGGCGATGAAGGTTCGCCCACCGGCCTCGTCAATCTCGTAGATCGTGCAGATGTTGGGGTGGTTCAGCGAGGACGCAGCCTTGGCTTCCCGCTGGAAACGGCTGAGGGATTGTGCGTCGTTGGCGAGGTCGTCGGGGAGGAACTTCAGCGCGAGGTGGCGGCCGAGCTTGAGGTCTTCCGCCTTGTAGACCACACCCATGCCGCCGCCCCCGAGCTTCTCGATGATGCGGTAGTGCGAAATGGTCTGGCCGATCATGAATGGGCTATGAGGCCCCCTTGGACTCTGGGCGTAACTCTCTGCCGACGATCAAGTCATGTCAGTGATGCGGGTCACATAACCGAAGGAGAAGACGGACTTAAGGTACAGCTGCGATCCAGGGAGGCAATTACTGCGCTACCGGGATCCGCACCAGGATGGCGTCGTCTACCCGCACAATCAGCGACGAATACTTTGGCTTGCCCACAATCTGCATGGCCACGTAGCGAGGGTTGAGCGACTCCACATTCACGCGCAGGGATGCCTTGGGGTCCTGAGGCACGTCAAAGGTGACGCGAACGTCGGGCTGGCCGTCGCCGTCAACGTCCACCAGGTCGGAGACATGGGCGGGCAGCGCGCTCACCGGCTTCCAGTCCAACTGCACAAACGGCCGCTCGGTCTGAAAAAAGTGCGGCGACACGGTCCGATGAATGTCGATGGTGTAGCCGGAGGCCTGCACGGTGCGAATTTTCGGTCCGCCGGAGTACATCTCGTCGACGTGCAATCCCAGGCTGGCGAAGCCTTTGCTCAACACTCCATACAGAAAGAAAGGCACCAGCACGGCCGCGAATACAGTGAGTCCCGCTCCGGTGTAACCGAGTCTTGCCGATAGCGATTTCATCGATACCTCTCTTTCCCTCGGCGGCTGAAGCCGCATTCTTAGCTGAGCTTCAACGGCGCGTCTGAAGCCGCGCCCTTTCAAAGCAACATCACTTCGCGAACAGAGTCGCTAAACAAACACGTGCAGGATGGTCGCCAGACCCTGCGCGATAATGCTGCCGCCGAACATGATGGCCATGCTCCAGGCCGCGTATAGAAACATGAGTCGCGCGCGTTCCGGCTTGACTGCCACTTCGGTCCCGCGGATGTGCCACACGGCAGCGTCTTTCGGGCAAGCATCGACGCAGGCGCCACACTTCATGCATGACATGAGCGTTTCGCCTCTGGCGATGGACTCCTCGGTCAGCGCCATGGTGGGACAGCTTTTCTGGCAGAGCGCGCACGGGGTGCAGCGGGTCCTGTCGATTTTCACGTCGAATACGCTGGTCTTGTTGAAGAGCGATTGGAACGCGCCGAAGGGGCAAAAGAATGCACACTGCGTTCTCTTCTTGGTGAGCAGCGGCAAAGCGATCACCAGCGCGCCAAACAGGAGGACGAAGATTCCGTTCTGGATCATCCCCACGGTGTTGCGGGCGGCCACATATTCTGAGACCGCCTTGAAGGGGCAGAGCCACATGCAGTACGCCGATTCGAACAAGCCCAGCGACAGCAGCGTCATCGCCAGCAGCACTGCCCACGGGCCATAGCGCCAGCGGGAATCGATTTTGCGCACGGTCGCTTTGGCCGGGATCGCGGCCATGCCCTCTTCGATTCCTCCGAAGAAGCAGGCATAGCTGCACCAGCCCTTGCCCACTACGATCGTGATAGCCAGCCAGATGCCGACCATGGCGGCCATTCCGCCGCCCGACATGCCTCCGTTGGGCAGGATCGAACCAGGAAAGACGATTGCCTCGGTAAAGGCGGCGGGCAGAATGAGCAGGGGAATTGGAATGAAGCAGAACGGCGTCCGGCCGGCGATCATCTCTTCGATCGGGATGCCCATCGTGCCCCGCAGCACCATCACAGTGTGGATGAAGCCCACCGGAAACAGCAGTCCCAAGGCCACAAAGAACCAGCGGCGCCAGCGATAGGTGCTCCAGGTCCGCATCATCATGAAGAAAAGAACGACCATGAACGCGCAGGTGACGATGCCGGCAATCAGCTGCGAACGGTTGGGCCGCGAGTACCAACCGTGAAACATCAGGAAAGACCAAAGGGCGATGGGCAAGGTCATCAGAAGAGAGCGGCCAATGCTGCGCGGCTCGCGGGCGGGCAAAACTTTAGTAGCCATACACACTTTTCCTGATCAGGGTCATGAGACCCGCATAAAGGTAATAGAAAGCGATCAGCACCATGGCCATGCGTGCGACGGTGGTCACGGCTTCGTTGCGCCGCAGCCAGCCGAACCCTGCGAAGGGAACGAACCAGAGGGAAGTTCCGAGAAAGAACACGGCAAAGAACAGCATGGCAGCCGCCACGTTCGCCGCCTCGGCCGCACGCACGCCCGCGGCCACAAATGGAGGACAGAGGCTCACTCCGGTCAGGAAACCCAGCACAGCCGCACCCGGGATGCGATGCTTCCCTGCCCCGCCGATGGTCACTAGCTCGGGGCTGGCGCAAGAGTGATTACAAGCACGTCCGACCGACCAGGCATAGCGGAGCAATACGCCAGCCAACAGAAGATGAATCACGGCGAAAACCCATGAGCGCTCCGTCGTGCGGAAAGACACGAGCGTACCAAGCTCCCAGGCCACAGCCGCAAACAGCAGGTATCCGAGAAGGCGGGTTGCCAGGAATGTAGACAGATAGCGGCCATTCAGGCGCAGGCCGGTCCGCTCGGCCAACAAGGAAGGAACCAGAACCGGACCGCACGAGGCCACGCAGGCTGGTCCTGAGGCCAATCCCAGGACCAACGCCTCGCCGAATGCGAAGGGAGTGGCCATGGCTCGGAATGTAGCATTGCCCAATCGGCGGGTCTGTGATTTGACGCACTCCGGGGAGTACGAGTGCCGCAGCCCCGTCGGGGGCGCAGCAGAACCAGGAAATGGGTCCCGGAACGTAGGGGATCGAATTCGGGATCGGTATTCCTGGGCACCGGCTGCCTGCACATTGTCCCTTTACCGGCTACGCCACGGTAACTTGCGAGCGCTGAAGCCAGTCGTTGACAATTGAGAATTGGCAACCGCGGGATTCGTGTTGCCTCTGAGGATCTCCATTTGAGGCGGTGGCTGAACACACTGCTCCGGCTGGCCGCGGGAACGTATTTCGTTCTCACGTCGCTTTATTGTCTGCTGGCGTTTTTGCCCTACACGTACTTCTTCCTCATCAAATCGCCGGCCGAGGCATGGATGCCGTGGTTTGCGCATCATCAGGCGGCGTTGTATTGGGCTGCGGCGGGGGCAGCGACGTTGGCGAACTGGCGGGTCGGTGACGCGTGGGCCCGACGGAATCGGCGATTTTTCGTCGGGATCGGCGTGGCCGTTGCGCTGGGGATTTATCTGACCCTGCGTCCTTTTCTCCCCTCTGTCGAAGACAATCGCGCGGCCTACTGGTGGAGTCTGGCGGCGCTCGGGCCTTTGCTTGCGATCGCGCTTTGGAAGCGATCCGAAGACACAGAGCCAGACACAGAGAGCGGGGACAACCGGACGCTCGCGTACTCAGCAGGACTGCTGATCGCGCTGGTAATTTTCACACTTTACGCGCTAGGCGCGCGGGTGCGCATGTATAGCGAAACGCGAACCCTGGGCTTGCATGGGACGGACGCAGAGTTGACGCTATGGAGTCTGCTTTCGCATCTAGTCGTCGCCCTAGTTATCGTTTCCGTCATCAATCTGATTCTTGCGCTGGCGGCAAAGACCGCGCATCCGCGCTGGTTTCGGCGCGCCGGAGCCGGTGCGCTGGTCTTCCTTTCGTTCTGCTACGCCTTGGCTCGATTTCTTGGGAGCGGGTTGAGTTTCGGCGGATGGGCAGCGAGAACGTACGCGGGGTCGCTGGCGCTGGGACTCACGCTGCTGGGATGCTCGCTCATTTTCCCGCTTCTCGACTCGCGGCAGAACGCAGCAGCGGCGCGCGTTTTCGGCGGCCGCTTGCCGGCGGCAGCGATCTGGTGGATCGCGCTGGCCGCATCCTTTGGGCTCGCCATCGCGGCGCCATTCCTGATCGGCGGAGCCGACTGGGCAGGATTCTTCCTGGGCACGGTGACGATCATTGTCTGGATCGCGGTCAGCACCTGCCTGCTCCAGTTGCGACCAGCGCGCGTGCAGTATTCGGCGCTGGCCTTGCTTCTGGTGCTGACGGGAAGCACCGTTGCTTACAAAACGTTGCAGGCGGGCGAGATTTTCTGGAGCCGGCCGCTGGGCACAACCGATGACGAGATTTCGCTGGCCCTGGAGGCTTATGGCGGGCATGACAGCTCGTTCCAGCTGGTTCATCACCTGCTGGGCAACGGGCGCGAGGAAGTGTGCGGCGACTTGTGCCGGATTCTGCGGGAGTACACGAATGTGCGCGACGCCCACACGAGCGCGGAAGTACAACTGGTCGACACCCTGACGCCGGCGCGAGGGCCGCTTCCCAACATTTTCATTTTTGTCGTCGACTCCTTGCGCCCCGATTATCTCGGCGCTTACAACCCGCGGGTCACGTACACGCCGAATCTGGACGCGTTCGCCCGCGACAGCGTTGTGCTGCATCACGCCTATTCGCAGTATGCCGGGACGTCGCTCTCCGAGCCGGTTTTCTGGACCGGAGCGTTGCTGCTGCACGCGCACTATCTGCAGCCTTTCTCGCGCCTCAACGCGCTCGACAAAATGCTGCACGCCGACCATTACCGCACCATGGTGAGCATGGACGACGTGATGACCGCGATTCTGCCGCCCGACGATAGCCGAGTTCCACTCGACACCGACAAGAAGCTGTGGAATGAACTGGAGATCAGATCGACGCTTGAGCAATTGCGGGCCGCGCTAGATGCGCCGCGGGATCCGCGGCAGCCCGTGTTCTTGTTTACGCAACCCAAGAACGTGCATCAATTCGCACACAACAATGTGCCCTCGCCCGCATCGCAACACTGGCAGTCGCCGGCGGGCATGAACGCGCGCATTACCTACGAGGTGCATTGGGTCGATCAGTGTCTGGGAGAGTTTTTCAGCGATCTCAAGCGGCGCGGGATGTACGACAACAGCATCATCATCGTGACCAGCGATCACGGCGACGCAACCGGCGAGTTCGGACGGACGAGTCATTCCACGGTGATCTGGCCAGAGGTAATGCACGTGCCACTGATCATCCACCTGCCGGCAGAGATGCGGGCGCAGCTTGTATACGACGACACGCGGCCGGCCACCGCGACCGACATCGTGCCGACGCTCTACTATTTGCTCGGGCACCGGCCGATCCTCGAGAACCCGCTCTACGGGCGGCCGTTGTTTGCCGAAACCAGGCAGGAACTCGACCACTACCCGCGGCGTGATCTTCTGCTGGCTTCGGATGCGAAGGCGGTGTACGGAATTCTGACCGCCGACCAGCGCTATCTGTACGCAACCTATGATTCTCCGGCGCAGAGTTATCTGTTCGATCTGACCGAGGACCCCAACGCCGAGCACAACATTCTGACGGAGCCGCTCAAGCAACACTACGACGAGGAAATCATCGAGAAACTGCAGGAGATCGGGGATTTCTACGGGTACAGACCCGGCATGCGATCGCTGGTGGCGGCGGTGCGAAACAGATGACGTTTGGGACCTTTGCGGCTAACCGTGAAGGCCGGTAAGGACGCGCCAAGAACGCAGAGGAACCCGAATGGCACGCCTAGCAGGTTGCTGAAGAAGTCAGAATCGGGGTGGCGCAGCGCTTCAGCGCTGCGATAAGGGACATACTTTCAGTACCGGCTTCAGCCGCTGAGGTACCCCTGGGGCTCAAGCCCGTTTTCTCTTCCACCTTTGCCGCAGGCCTGGAAGGCCTGCGCCACCCAAAATCAAGTGCGACGTGGGAGTTTTTCAGCGCCTGCAAGGCCCTCCAAACCGATCCCTGATATCCGGTCTGACGCTATTTCACCCCCAGATCATCGTGCTCGTGATAATTCGGGTACGGGGGCCGCTTGATCTGCGGAAGCGGATGATCTTTCAGTTCCTGCATCACGACTTCGATGGCTTTCTCGAGTTGCGCGTCGTGGCCCTGGCGCCAGACAGCCGGATCGAAATCGACTTCGATATCCGGCGGGACGCCATGGTTCTCCACTTCCCACTCCCCCTTCAAACCGTAAATCGCGGCGCGCGGTGCAGTGACGTGACCGCCATCAATCAGTTCGGGATAGCCTCCGATTCCCACCAAACCTCCCCAAGTTCTCTTGCCAATCAGGGGGCCGAGGCCGGCCTTGCGGAAGTACCAAGGCAAGGCATCGCCGCCGGAGCCGGACATTTCGTTGATGATCATCACCTTGGGCCCGTAGATAGCCTCCGACGGGCTCGACCAGTCGTGGCCTTCGCGGGTGACGACCTTGCTGCGGAGGGGGCGGCCGAGATAGTCAATGATGTAGTCGGCAAGCTGTCCGCCTTCGTTGAAGCGCTCGTCGATGATGGCGGCGTCTTTGCCGACCTGCGAGAAGAAATAACGATTGAAACTGGTGTAACCGCCGCCGGCGGTATTGGGGACGTAGACGTAGGCAACGCGACCACCAGTGGCCTGGTCGACGCGGCGGCGATTGTTTTCGATCCACGCCAGATGACGAAGGCCCTCTTCGCTCTCGACGGGGACAACGGTAACGTCGCGCGAGTCTTTCCCGTCAGGGTTTGCGCCAACTTTGAGAACAACTTGTTTGCCGGCAGTCTCCTCAAAGAAACTGTAAATATTGTCGGAGGCGTGCAGATCGCGGCCATTGACCGCGAGAATATAGTCGCCGGCTTTGACGTTCACGCCGGGCTGGGTCAGCGGCGCCTGCAGGCCGGGATTCCAGTTCTCGCCGTCATACACTTTAGCGATGCGGTAGCGGCCGTTCTCCAGGCTATAGTCGGCCCCGAGCAGGCCTCCTTTTAGCTTCTTCGGCTCCGGCTTCTCGCCGTCGCCGATGAACATGTGGCCGACCGTCATTTCGCCCAGACACTCCTCGAAGAGGTAGGTCAACTCCTGGCGGGAAGCGATACCGTCGAGATAGGGCGCGTACTTTTTCTTGGCCTTGTCGAGGTCGAGGCCGTGGTAGTGGGGATCATAGAAGAAATCGCGCTCGATGCGCCAAGTCTCGTTGTAGATCTGCTTCCACACGGCGCGCGGTTCGACGTAGACCTCCCAGCCGTCGAGCTTGAGCGGGCCGAGACCGGGCTTAGGCGGACCGCCCGGGCCGGGGGGCTCGTCGGTGGCAGCGGTAGCCCAAGCTTCGCCCTTGCGGTAGAGGATTTTTTCGCCGTCAAAAGAGACGGCGTAGTCATTGACGTCTTCCAGAAACTTATCCACCTTGCGCTTGCTCAAGTCGAATTTCTGGATCGTCTGGTTGACGTCTGGGCTATCGTCGTCGACGGGAAGGACCATGGGACCTTCGGAGAGGAACAGAAACCCTGACTTTCCCGCCTGCATATTGACGTAGTTCTTGGGAGGAATCGGCAGGGCGAGAATGCGCTGCAGGATGCCGTCGAGGTCAATCTTGACGACGACGGGTTCCTCCTTCTTTTCCTTATCCTTGTCGTCTTTGGCTTTGTCGGCGGCTGGCTTGTCGTCGGGTTTGCCGCTGTCTTTGGCCTTGTCTTTGTTCTTGGCGTTGTCCTTGGGCTGGTCTTTCGTCTTGTCTTTGTCTTTGTCCTGATCAGGCTTCTTTTCTTCTTTGGGCTTCTCCTCGTCGCTTTCAGGAATGAGCGGCGACTTTTCCTCTTTGCTCAAGACTGCCACGTAGACGCTGCGCGTGACGCGATGTTCGTCGCTCGACATGTCAAGGCCGGCGCTGGCCAGGGCGATATCGGTCGAAGCCGTGAAGTAGAGATACTTGCCGTTCTTGTCCCACACGGGATAGAGAGCATCGCTCATGCCGTCGGTGATCTGGAGGGGCTTGCCCTGCTCGACCGAGTACACGAAAACCGCATGCTGGCCGCTGGGAAGCTGCTTGGTGTAGGCAATCCATTTGTTATCGGGGGACCACGTCTGGTTGAGCTGCGTGGCGGCGAAACCACCAAAATAATCCACGTCAACCAGCTTCGGGACGGGGTTGTCGAGGTCTACATACCACAACTGGAGACGTTTGTCGGAATAGGCAATCTTCTTGCTGTCGGGCGACCAGGTCGGGGTGTAGAAGAACAACGGCGGATTGCCCAGGTTGATGTGGCGCACTGTGCCCAGACCGCTCTGATCTCGGATGGTGAGTTCGTATTCTCCCGATTCATCGGAGAAGTAGGCGATCGATTTGCCGTCCGGCGACCAGGCAGGATCGCGGTCGGCCACGGCGGGACTACGCGTGATATTGCGGATGTCTCCCTTGTCAGTGGGAACGGTAAAAATCTCGCCCCAGGCTTCGAAAACGGCGCGGGCTCCGGTGGGGGAGATGCCGAAGTTCTGGATGCGCCTGGGCTCAACTTTGGCGAAATGCGGCCGGACCGCCTCAATGTCGCCGGCAACGTGAATGGTCACGTTCTTTGCCTGATGCGTTGCCAGGTCGAAGAGCTTGATTGCGCCAAACTGCTCGATCACGATCGCATCCGGCCCGGCAGAGGCGGTCTTGAAATCGAGGCCATCGCTGTGCAGGGCCTCGCTGACCTGCTTCGTCCTGGTGTCGTAGGCGAAGAGGCTGACTGGCCCATTGCGATCGGAGAGGAAATAGATGGTGTCGCCGACCCACGTCGGGTAGTGATCATTGGAGTTGTCGCGGGGAACTTTTGCAATGCTCGAATCCTTCAGGTCGGCAATCCAGATGGGCGTGGTCTGGCCCCCGTGATAGCGCTTCCACGCCGATTGCCACTGAATGTGAGGCACGTAGGCCAGGTGCGAGCCATCGGGAGAAAACGTAGCTTCGATTCCGATAGGGATGGGAAGTTGCGTGGGAAATCCGCCATCCACGGGTACCGTGTAAAGCTGGAACTCGAAGTGGCGGAAACTGTTGCCCCAGGAGGCGAACAGGATTTTCTTGCCGTCGGGAGACCAGCCCATCACGTAATCGTCGGCCGGATGGAACGTGAGCCGGCGCGGAACGCCGCCGCTGGCCGAAACGACGAAAACGTCTCTGTTGCCATCGTATTCGCCGGTAAAAGCGACCAGCGTCCCGTCTGGCGAAAACGACGGGAGGGCTTCTTCGCCGACCCCGGAAGTGAGGCGACGGGCATCGCCGCCGTCGCGGCTGACGATCCAGAGATTGCCTCCGTAGTTGAAGACGATCTGCGTCTGGCTGACGGTGGGAAACCGCAGCAGCAGCGGCGGATTCATCTGGGCTGTAACCGGTTGGAGAAAGATCACAACGAGGGCAAACAGCACGAAGGGCACGAAGCGGCGCAAGCGCATGTGGGCTCCAAAAGGACCGCGAAAATTGAAGTGGAATCTTAGTTGGCGAGAGTGAGCAGGTCAAGGCGCGTCATGCAACCAAACAATCAACAGCAATCGGATGTTTTGTGAGTGGACCCCGGGGCAAGGGCGATATGTTGTAGAGGTTGTGTTTTGCCCGGTGCTTTTCAGGGCGCCATAGGGGTTGCCCCACCCTACGTGGACTTTCCTTTGTCCCTCCCTTTGCTCTTGCCCGGCAGGCTGGCGGGATTCTCGTGAATACGCTCGCGGAAACCGCCGCGCAGGCCTGCGGCCAGGCTGACACTCGATTCCCCGAATTTGTCGCGCAGGCGATCGGCGGCGGCCAAGGCGTTCTTCCACCGCTCCTGGCGCGAACCTTGCAGCAGATCGATCTGCGCGGCTTGGGTCGCAAATGATGACGCGTGCACGCCCAACAGACGCACCGGCGCGCCTGCCTTCCAGTTCTTGCGGAACAGACCGCGGACCTGCTCGAAGATTTCGGTGTCGAGTTGAGTTGGATTCGGCAAAGAGTGGGCGCGGGTAATGGTCGTAAAGTCTTTGTAGCGCAGCTTGAGCTGAATGGTACCCGCGTGAAAATTCGATTCGCGCAGGCGGCGCCCAACCATTTCCGACAGCCTCATCAGTGTGGCTTCCAGCTGGCTGGGATCGGCGGTGTCTTCGTTATACGTGTGCTCGTGGCTGATGGACTTGGCTTCTATATCTTCTCCTACTTCTGAATCGAACCAGCCACCGGCATCTTCTCCGCGAGCTTTGCCCACGAGCGCCAGCCCCCATTTGCCGAAGCGAGCTTCGAGTTCGCCCTCTTCGAGTCTGGCCAGGTCTCCGACTCTTTGGATGCCGAGCGCATGCAGCCGAGCCTCCATCACTTTGCCGACACCGGGGATTTCGCGGACGTCGAGCGGGGCCAGGAACTTCGCCTCCTGTCCGGGGGCAATCCAGAGCACGCCGTTGGGCTTGGCTTGCGCCGAGGAGACTTTCGCGATGAGCCGCGAAGTACCGATGCCGACCGAGCAGTTCAGTCCAGTTTCGGCTTTCATGCGTTGATGCAGATGGTCGGCAGCTTTAAGGGGCGGGCCGTGCAGACGCTCGGTGCCGGTCATGTCAAGATAGGCTTCGTCGATCGATGCCATTTCGACTTGCGGCGTAAACCCGCCAAGAACTTTGTAGACTTTCTCCGAACATTCGCGGTAGCGCTCGGGATGGCCGTTGACGAAGATGGCGTGCGGGCACTGTTTGGCCGCAGTGCGCAGCGGCATGGCGGAATGCACGCCGAACTTGCGGGCTTCATACGACGCAGCGGACACAACGCCGCGCTCGTCACGCTGGCCTCCAACCACGACGGCCTTCCCTTTCAGGGAGGGGTCGTAAAGCTCTTCCACGGAGACGAAAAAGGCGTCCATATCGACGTGGAAGATCGTCCGAGGAAAGCCGGTGCGGGGTAGAGCGGGCTGTTGGACGGCAGCCATGCTAAGCGAATTCTAGCAGCCGTCGAGCACCGCGCTCAGCGCGGGGGGCCTTCGCCGCGCTCGCTGCCAGTATGCTAATCTCAAAATGACTCCGCTACTGGTGAACATTGACTGACCGCCCTGGGGTTCGACGCCGGTTGTTATCAAGGCTTTGCCCATCGCCCGGCCGCATGGCCGCGGCGGCAGTTCCACTTTTGGTGTTCTTGGCCTCCCATCTATCTGCGCAAGCGCCGCTTCCAGTCATAGAAGTACTTTCCATTCCCCAAGACAAGCAGTCAGGCAGCGCGCAGGCACCGGCCCCGCAGTCACCGGCCGGCACCGAGCCCAGTCCTCGGGCTCCCTCATCGGCGCCAGCACCTTCCGGCGGACAGTCCACGAACGATTCGGATGGTCAGCAAACGAAACGCATCATGGGAATACAGCCGAATTTCCAGGCCGTGAGTGCCGGCGCCGTTCTGCCTCCGTTGTCAGTCAAGCAAAAATTCTGGCTGGCCACTCAAGGCAGTTTCGATTATTCGTCGTTCATCTCCGTCGGAATTCAGGCTGGGGTCGAGCAGGCGACGAAGACGTACCCGGAATTTCGTCAGGGAGCGGTCGGCTATGGCCGCTACTACTGGCACACGCTTGCCGACTCCGGGATCGAAAACTATCTCGCCGGAGCCATTCTGCCGGCCATGACACATGAGGATCCGCGTTATTACACCCTGTATCGCGGAGGGTTTTTCCGTCGCACGAATTACGCTTTCAGCCGCCTCTGGATCACCAAGAAGGACAGGGGCTCCCGCACCTTCAACTTCTCTGAAATCTTTGGCAGTGGTGTGGCGACGGAAATCTCCAGTCGTTATTACCCGCCCCGCGAGCGCGAGGCCAGCGAAATTCTGGAGCGGTGGGCCAGCCAGGTGCTAAACGATGGCGTGGGTAACGTTTTCACAGAATTCTGGCCCGACATACATAAGAAGTTTTTCCATCGCCACGAGGCGACGCGGGCACAGCCGCACGAAAGCCGCTGACGTGGGGCGACCCGACTGTTCCACAAGACTAGACCAGCACTTTTTCTGACGTGGCTGGCGTCGCCGCGCGCATCTGCTTCACCCGTTCGTAGACCTTGCCGTACTCGCGGGCGGAAGCGGTCCAGGAAAAGTCCTTGCTCATACCGTTGCGCATGAGCACCTGCCATGAGGTCTGGTCGCGATAGGCTTCGAGCGCCTGCTTGATCGTCCGCAGAAGCGCCTCGCCGTTGTACTCGGTGAACTTGAAGCCGGTTCCCTTGCCGGCGCGGGCGTTCCAGGGTTCGATCGTGTCGTCGAGGCCCCCGGTCGCGCGCACGATGGGCACCGTGCCGTATTTGAGGCTGTAGATCTGGTTCAGGCCGCAGGGCTCGTAACGTGAAGGCATGAGGAACATGTCGGCTCCGGCTTCGATTTTGTGCGCGATGGCGTTGTCGTAGGCCACTTTGACTGCGATCTTGTTGGGAAACTGCTTATTGAGGCGGAGAAACAGTTCTTCGTAAGGTTTGTCGCCCGCTCCCAGCGCGACCACGATCATTTCTTCCCGCGCGAGACGATCCATGATCTGGGCAATCAGGTCGAAGCCCTTCTGCGCGGCAAAGCGCGAGACGATGCCGATCACCGGCAGTTTCGGGTCGGCGTTGGCGACGCCGAAGGCGGCCAGCAAGTCCTGCTTGCACTTGGCTTTCGCGGAGAGATCCTGCGGAGAATACTGGGCCGCGGCGAACTTGTCGGTCTGCGGGCTCCATTCGTCATAGTCCACGCCGTTGAGGATGCCGGTCACCGTGGCAGCCCGGGCGTGGAGCACGCCTTCCAGGCCGAATCCGTATTCCGCGGTCTGAATCTCCTGGCTGTACTTGCGGCTGACCGTGGTGATGAAGTCGGCGTAGGCAAGCGCACCCTTGAGGAAGTTCACCTGCCCGAAAAACTCCATCTTTGACATCGTGAAGAGATCCCACGGCAGCATGAGCAGAGGGAGGGTTTCGGGGGGGAACAATCCCTGATATCCCATGTTGTGGATCGTGAAGACGGTGCCGACCCCGACGAAGGCCGGGTCTTCGGCGTAAATCGTGCGGAGTAGCACCGGCACCAGTGCCGACTGCCAGTCGTGGCAATGAAATACCTGGGGCACACCGAGGACCTTGGAGGCTTCCAGCACGGCGCGCGAGAACAGGGCAAAACGCTCGGCGTTATCGGGATAGTCGCCGGCCGGGTTGCCGTAAAGGCCATCACGGTCGTAAAACTCCGGATATTCCACAAAATAGAACTTGACGCCGCCCTGGCTGCCGCCGGTTATGATCGAGGCAAAGCGGTATTTGTCATCGAAGGGAACCGTGATGCTGCGAACCACCGTGGCCGGATCGGCCAGCTTCGTCTGGCGATACCGCGGCAGATAGACGCTAACCTGGTGGCCGAGAGCAGCCAGCGCTCGCGGCAGGGCGCCGACTACGTCAGCCAACCCGCCCGTCTTGGAAAAAGGAACGCCCTCGGAAGCGGCGAAAGCGATATGCATGAGTACAATACCTCCAGAGCGCGTTTTCCCCTGCGCACGTTATGATGAGTGAATGTTGGGCCCAGGTTTCCGGCCAGAGCGTCACGAACTTGTCAGTCTAATTCCCGAGGAAATAAGGGGTCAATGTGCCAAAGGTATCTGCTGCGCGGCCGCCGCAAGCCAAGCCTAAGTTGGGACAGCACTTCCTGAACAGCCAGGATCTGGCTGCCCGCATCGTGGAGGCCCTCGGCGACATCTCCCAGGACACGGTGCTCGAGATCGGCCCGGGACGGGGAATCCTCACTTCGCTACTGGCCAAGCGGGCGCGACGCCTGATCGCGGTGGAACTGGATCGCGTTCTGGCCGCGCAACTGAGCCTGAAGTTCGCCATGGCGCGGAATGTGGAGATCATCGAAGCCGACATTCTGGCGATCGACTTCGATTCCTTTTTCGGACCGAAGCCGGGATTGGGACGCCCCGGAATCGAGATCAAGCCGGAGCCCGTGAAGGTCGTCGGCAATCTGCCTTATTACATCACGTCGGACATTCTGCTGCGGCTGTTTGAGTTCTCGAAGCATTTCGAGAGCATTGTGATCATGGTGCAGCGGGAAGTGGCCGATCGGATTGCGGCCGAACCGGGCGGGCGCGACTACGGAGTTTTGTCGGCGACGACGCAGTTGTATGCCCGGGTGGAAAAGCTGTTTACCCTTCCGCCGGGGGCGTTCACGCCTCCGCCCAAGGTCTATTCGACTCTGCTGCGGCTGACGATTGACCCACAGATGGACAGACTGGGCGTTGCAGGCGACGGGTTCATTGATTTTCTGCGGCTCTCGTTCGGGCAAAAACGCAAGACTCTCTGGAATAACCTCAAGACCAAGTTTCCCGACACGGAGTTGAAGCGTGCTCTGGCCGAAGCCCGGGTGAAACCCACGGCGCGGGCCGAGACGCTGAGTCTGGAAGAGAGCGCGGCTGTTTATCGCGCCTTGCGCAACGGCGCGGGTGCTCGTAGGATTACCTGAGAGCAGCGCGTCTGGTCCAGGAAGCCTAACCGCGAAGTACGCGAAGGAAGTCCGCAAAGATCGCAAAGAAATTCGGCAATGTCCCGGAGCTTTCTCGACTCCAGATATTTTCCTTCTCGGCTGCACCGGAAGGAGGGCCTATGGCTACCGTTACTCTTCGCCATCCCGCGGTCGCGGGACGGTTCTACCCCCGTGATCCTGAAGATCTGCGAACCGAGGTGCAGGGTTATCTTTCGCAAGCGCAATCTGCGCAGCAGACCCCGGTCAAGGCGATCGGCTGCATTGTTCCGCACGCCGGCTACATGTATTCGGGACACGTGGCGGGGGCAGTGTTTGCCCGGATAGAGATGCCCGAGCGCTGCATCGTAATGTGCCCCAACCATACCGGCATGGGGCGCGCGCTGGCCATGATGAGCGAAGGAGCATGGGAAACGCCGCTGGGTGAGGTGCCGATTGACGCGGAGCTGGCTACGGCTCTGAAGCAGCGATACTCCGCCCTGCATGACGATGCCGCGGCGCATCGTGCCGAACACGCCGCCGAAGTGGAACTTCCCTTCCTGCAACTGCGTCAGCCGGAGCTGAGGTTTGTGCCCATCGCCCTCGGGACAGGGCAATTCGAGCCTCTCGAGCAACTGGGCCTGGCGTTGGCCGACGTGATCGCAGCGCAGAAAGAGCCGGTCCTGATCGTGGCCTCGAGCGATATGAATCACTACGAATCGGACGCTGTGACGCGGGTGAAGGATCATCGGGCAATTGAAAAGATTCTCACGCTCGACCCGCGAGGGCTCTACGACGTGGTCACGCAGCAGGACATCAGCATGTGCGGCTTCGGCCCGACTGTGGCCATGCTGACCGCAGCGCGGCAGCTGGGCGCAAAGTCGGCGGAGTTGGTGAAGTACGCCACCTCGGGCGATATCTCAGGCGACCGGGACATGGTCGTGGGGTACGCGGGAGTGGTAGTGAAGTGAATGGTTGATTAATGATTCCTGGTTGTTGATGGGAAAGCGCCCGCTCCGCGCGCTCTTCGATCGTCAAGCAAGATGGCCCTTCGATCGCACCTGAGTGGAAGCACACTCCGGATTCCAAAACAACCGCATAAAACCAGGCGATCCCCGCCAAAATCGGGCATTCGATCAAGTACATCAGTAACTTTCTCCCACTTCCAGCCGCGATTAACCTACCCGGGAGGGCTATTTTGGAGGATTGTTTATGAATGGCCGTTACTGGCTTTGGGTGGGAGCCCGTCTGGTCGTCGCAGTCGCTATTGTGGCTTGGGCGGCAAGCTACCTGACGACAGGCAGCGGAGAAAAAGAGCTTCAGAAGACGCTGGAGGCGATGAAGCAGGTACGCAGCTTTCGCGCCGCCATTTCGTCGACTCCATACTCCCAGCGCAACGACTTGCTGTGGGAAGTTGACTGCAACCACGATATCGTGCACCGCCAGGAACATTACGTCAATACTTGCACCGACCCTCCAGACTGCACCAAGCAAAGCGATTTCAGCCGGGAAGAATTGGATTGGGCGGTCTACAGATACGACCGCCAGGGTGATGGCTCCTGGAAGGGTGGGCATGTGACAACCAATCAAACCAGGTATCTTTGCGGGCATCTGGCGGAGGGCACGGACAGCAACCTGATGCCGCCCATCGCCACCATGATCAAGCGCGGCATCATTCAGAAGGGCGACAAGAAGACGGTGAACGGCGTGAAATGCCGCGAGTGGTTGGTCACGCTGAAAGGCGGTCCGGGTGGACTGGAGCATGACACGCTCTGCCTCGGGCTGGAGGATTATCTCCCTTATGAGATGACGGTGGATTGGGAGCATTCTCGGGCGCTGTACTCCGGCTACAACGCGGCAATCGAATTCGATCTGCCGGCGGACGTGGTGCGGGCGACCAGCGCAAGCGGGTCGAACTGAGCCAATCCTGCGCACAGAAAAATGAATGGCGTCATAATTTTTTTCAAGCCTGAGCTCGTTCGGTAGAGGGTCATGAAGACTTGGTTTTCATTTCGCGGAGCATGGGCGGGAATTGTCCCGCTGATCTGTCTGGGTGTAGCCGCGTGGGCGCAGGACGGCCAGGCGGCGAGCCCCTCGCTGGGTGATGTGGCGCGGCAGAACCGCACCCAGCATGCTACGGCCGATGAGAGCGCTCCTAACAACGCCCAGGCACTGGCTGAGGAAATGCAGCAGGAGCAGGAAGCGTCGGAGGCCGCACCCACAGGTTTCAAGAGCTACAACGCGGGCGAATACCGTTTGTTCGTGCCGTTTCCCTTCAGCCTTGAAGGCCGCGACAACGGCGGTCCGGTGCTGCTTGGCTCGCGTCTGGGTGTGACCAATACCGAAGTGCTGGCGGGAACTCCCATTCCGCTGCCCGCCGATGTCAGCCCCAGTAATCTCATGAATGGGGTGCGACAGCTTGCGGGGCTGCACGGGAGTTATCCCACCTGCTCTGAAACCAAGCTGGGCTCGCACAAGGCGTTTCGTTGCGCATGGAACGGCAGTCCGTACCTGCTGGGCCATGAGGTGTGGGGCACGATGGTGTTCGTGATCGGGTCGAGCAGCGTGATTCCGGTGATGTGCGTCAGCCCCGACGAGCTTCAGTGCCTGACCCAGGACAAGTGGGGCTACCACACCTGTAATAACGCCAATCCTTCATGGCAGGAGGTGCAGCAGACCAAAACCGCCATCGACACGCGCTTCCGCGATGAAAAAACTACCGCGCAGATGTGCGATCAGGTCATCTATCCTTCGATTCAATTGAAGGAAGATATTGTGGTGCACCCGGCTAAGATCGCCGAGAGCAAGCCGGCCAAAGTAGATTTCGCAGCGGCTGCGAGCGCGACCCAACCAGCTGGCGCGTCCGGCGACTCCGGAGCTCAAGGTCCATCACTCGGGGATTTGGCCCGTCAGGCGCGGCAGGCGCCCCACGCCAAGGCCCAAACCAAGCTGGACAGCTCGGAAGGGGCAACCGCGGCTCCCCCGGGTTTTCAGGCGTTTACCCTGCAGTACTGCCACAACCCGGATGATTGCTGGGAGGCGTCGGTCGTGATCCCGGAAAAGGCTGAGGTAGTGTCGCGGGTCAACGGGCAACACATTTTCAAGACGATGCTCAACGGTGATCCCGTGATGCTTTATGCCGGCCCGGCGGACGTGAACGCGCCCTACCGCAGCCTGACCCATCCCGACTTCATCCGCATGCGCGACCTGGCCAACTCCAATGGCTGGTCGCGGGAGAGAACTGACGGCGTCAGCACCCAGGAAATGACCATCGAGGGACGCAGCGCACTGATGACCCGATTTCGCTACCAGCGTGAACCGAATGTCTGGTGGATTGGAGAACGGGCACTGATCGAAGACGAGGACATGCAATTCCTCGTGGGATGCACGGCGCCAGAGCAGCGCTTCGCCGATGCGGAAGCGTTGTGCACCACGCTGGTGAACTCGCTGCGACTGCCATGAGGATTTCACCGATCACAACCTGCTCCTGGGTGGCGCTTGCCATTCTGGTTCTTTGCACGGGGCTGGGAGCATGGGGGCAGGATTCCTCCGATCAGTCGCCTGCAGGACAATCTCTCGGCGACGCGGCCCGCAAAGCGCGGCAGGAGCACTCGGCCGCCGGCCATGTGGCGGCCAAGCAATCCGTCAACGAGGAAGATGACGGTCCGGACCCCGGCGGCGTGTGGCGTGTGCGCTTGTGCACGCGCCCGCCCTGCTACGAACTCTCCGTCGCGCTGCCCAAGAGCCCGAAGTGGACCCGTTCAGCGGTTGAACCGAGACCGGTGCTGATTCCTCTGGCGGGCCATGAAGCAGACATGGATCATGCCATCCGCATTTACCCTGGTGAGGGGCTTGCCCCGATGTTCGCGCCAGTCGACTTCGCCAAGAGAGGGCTCCTGCAGGAGTTGTTCGCCCGTCCAGAATACTTTGGTCAGGCGGCGCGGATGCTGCGGGATTGGCATGTTCAGATTGACGGCTCCGCCGGGCTTGTTACCCAGTTCACCGTACTCAGCGGCACGAATCATTACCGTGGACTGAGCGTGGTTGCGGCTTCTCCCAACGGCAGCTACGGTTTTGCCTGCGTATTTCGCGACGAGGATGCGAACGCGGCGGCCAGCATTTGCGAAGCCATCGTGAAATCGGCCAGAAGCCAGGCCTTAGAACCAGCGAAGTTGCGCATCTATCCGACGTATCAGGATCCGCCGCCAGACGATCCCGACGATCCGGCGGACGATCCCCCGGATAACGGCGATCCGCAGTGAGTTGAGTATGGAATATTACGCATGAACCGGAAGCTTCCCATCTTCGCGACAGCCGCCCTCCTGGCAACGCTGGGCGTAGGACCGGCAGTCGAGCGCCTGCAGGGGCAGTCGCACACCACGATTGCGCCGCGCAAGATCCTGCTGCGCGCCGACGTAAAGCCGGGAGATGTCTTGCGCTATGAGTTAGAGGCCGCAGCCTCGTTCCTGCCCATCGCGGATGCCAGCGGAGCCAATCTGTTTCCGCCACGGGGACCCTGTGATTATGCCCTGGCGGCCATCGTCACCCTCCGCCCGCAGGCCGCAGACAAAGACGGCAACTTTCCGGTCGAGGCACGCTACAGCGAGATGCGCGTGACCAGCGTGCGCTGCGCGCTTTTTTCTCCCGCCGATTTCCAGAAGCGCCTGGCAGCGCTCGCATCTTCTCCGGTCATGTTCCGCGTAGGACCCCACGGCGAAACACTCCTGAGCCACGCCAACGACGGTTATTTCAAGTATTGGGACGGGGGTGACCTGCTGCGCAAGGTGACCGAGGACCTGCTGCAGACGCAGTTCTCGCCGCAGCCGGTCGCCGCCGGCGACTCGTGGAAGCCGCGCGGCCAGTTCGCCTATCCGCACGACCGCGCCTTGAAAGACCTGGAACTGAGCGGAGCCGACCTGCGCTTCCGGAACCTGGTGCACGTGGATGGAAAATCCTGCGCCTGGGTTACGTCGCAATATGTGTTCTCGCCGATCGACCTTCCGGCAGCAGGCACAGCCAGCGGGGGACGCGTGGTGCCGGCAGCGGGCAACAACGCGGTGGCCGCGGTACTGCATATTTCGCTGTTGCTCGATCCGGCGAGTCATCATGTCGCCTGGCTGCACCGCTCGCAGACGATTGACAACAAGCTGACGCTGGCTTCGCCGTTTGACGACAGCGACCCGGCCGACGATCCGCAGGGGCCCGAGGATTCACCGGATGGGCAGAATCCCATGCCCGATCTTTCCAGCATGCGTTCCGACAATCCCGGGCGCTATCCCTTCATGACGTTCCATTTCCAGGAGGAGGCAAGGGCGCGCCTGCTGCCCGACGAGCGATCGGTGGAATGGCTGGCGGCGCTGAAGACATTTGAAGCGACACCCGAGCCGGAGAGCGGAAGCGTTCCGGTTCCGGCAACGAAAACGCTTCTGCCCAATCCCGTGGTTCAAGCCGCAAGGCCGGCGGTGATCAAGAGAACGACTCGGGTGGTAGTGGATTCTGAGTCGCTGGTGGCCACACCGACAGGCTTCACTCGCTACGAAAAGGGACTGTGTCGTGACGTCTGGTTCTGCGCAACCGTGTCGGTGGCGCTGCCGGGAGATGTGCAGGTTTCCGAAGACACGCCGCTACGCACCGTGTATCTGGCACAGAAAGGCGACCTTCTGGTCAGTGTTGCGATTGGCCCCGCGCTCGATCTTCGCGCCATGGGCCTGACCGACGACGAACAATTGAGGAGACAGGCCAGCTATTACCTCGACAACTACGTGTGGCTGGCGGCCAAGCCGGGGATCGGGACCAGTTTCCAGAGCGCCACGCTCGATGGATATCCCAGTCTGATCGCCGAATTCAACGCCACCCAGCGCGACCTGGCCAACATTCACGGCGTCCTCGGACTGATGCTCACGCCCTGGGGGAAAGTCGTGCCCGTGAGCTGCAGTGCGGATCGCTCCTCAGCCGAGTTCGAGGCGCTCTGCCAGAAGGTGGTCACGTCTGTAAGTCTGCGGCGATAACCGCCCCTGACTGGGCGAGGCGTTCCCCAGGGGACGCGAAACCTGTTGCGTGGTTCCACAAGCGGAAGGGCGGCCGAATCGGCCGCCCTGTCGTGCTTTTGCCGGACTATACGCGCTAGTGATGTACCGTCCCGCCTCCGGTAGCGTGTCCGACTGAACCAGGGGCATGCCCCATCGACGAACCAGCCGTCGTGCCGTGTGGCGCGCCGAAACCTGAAGACCGGCCTGAGGTCGCGCCGAACTGCGGTCCCGGATGCACTGGGGCGAATCCATTTTTCGCGACCTGACTGTTCAGATGCCTCAGGTTGCTGACCGAGCCCCGCGGAATTCCCATACCCGCGGAACCCGTTCTCACCAGGAGATGCGACGACGCCACCGGCGAAACCGCACCGCCTCTTCCTACTGCCACCGTCTTGACTGTTCCCGTGGGCGCGACCAGCGGGTGAACATGAATGGTCGTCGGCCCGGTATACCTCGGCACGCCGAGCCAATTGCCCCATCCTCCGGGCTGCCACATCCAGCCGAAGCCGGGGACGAACATCCAGTTCCCGTACTGATAGGGCATCCATCCCCAGGGATAGGCCGAAGCAAACATGTAGCCGTAGCCGGGATACCATGACCACGCGCCATCCATGAAGGGATCCCAACCGACGCCGGTGAAGTAGGGCTGCCACATCATGCCGTACCCGGGGACGTTGCTGTAGGCTCCGTAGTAGCCCATGTCGGCAGCACCGTATCCGTAGGGCGAGGAATTATTCTTTGCGTACTGGTCGTGGTAAGCGACAGCTTCCTTGTCCCAGGAGTCCAGCGGAGTTTCCTCGATGTTGTTGGCCAGGGTGGATTTGTCATCGTTGGCGGCATCGAAGGTTGCGGTTTTGTTCTTGCTCACCATGATCTTGCCAGCCGGACCCTCCACCTCAACATCGCCCTTGAACACTGCCAGATTGGCGACTTCAGTCGAGGTATCCACGCGGAAGTGAGCAGCATGATCGAGCGAAATCTTCTCGCGCGAGAAATTGAGGCTGAACTCGTCTCCACTCTTACCCAGCCAGTCAACGTAGGCCATGCCTTCGACCAGGTTGATGACCGAGAGGTGTTTGCCGGCGTCGCTCAGACCGAGCGTGCTGAACTGGACGTTCGAATGGGGCGCCAGGCGCAGCGTGCTGCCGTCTTCGAACTCGACTTCGGCGCGGCCGTTGCCAAGCGTCTTCAGCTCCGTGCCTTGCGTGATGGGAAGGTTGAGGAACGCGTTTTCGAATCCCAGGCCGGTGTTCTTGTCAATCTGAACCGTACCCTGCACATCGCTCAGGCGAACGATGCGCGCCTGCGAATCAGCCACAGCGGGCAGCGCCAGAAGCGCGCAAACCGCCAGAAGAACCAAACTGAATCTGGAAAGAGATGCTTTGGACATAGCAACCCCCGAAGACTTCTTTGCTCATTAGAACACGGTTTGGGGACAAGAGTTGTAAAAGTTGGGTCTGGCGGTCCATGGCCGGTTGGCGGGATCAGTCGATGTGCCATGTCCCGAGTATGACCGCGAACCGGGGAGGGGCTAGCGCGGCCTGGCCGCGTCGCTCTTGCCCATTTCCATGATGCGCTGGGCGCGGGCCCGCACCACGTTCATGACGGAAGGATCGTCGAAAATCTCCTCTAGAATCGGCCTTACTGCTTGCAGTTCGGCCAAATCCCCGCGCCGGGCTTGTTCTTCCATGCGCTTCAATTCGTCGTCCAGCGCCAGCTTCTGGTAGCGGTGGTAGTAAGTGAGCCGGCGGCCGAAATCCACGGTCGTGGCCACACTCTGGAACAGGGCGGTCAACTGCTGCACCGCCGGCTGCGGCGAGAAATTGTAATCCGCGACGAAGTCGCGTTGCGCGTCCTTGTACGCCAGTCTCTTAGAGCCGGTGAAGGCCAGGTTCTTCTTGCCGGAATCGATCTTGCCGGCAAAGTAGCCCGCCTGCGCCGCGAGATCGAAAATCCGGGCGCGAGTCGCCTCGGTGAACTTGAACGCGGCCTGGTAGGCCTCTCTGTCGTCAGATTCGTTCGAGATCTTTCCCGAACACTCGTATACCGCATTTCCGTCGGACTGCACCGAGATCGAATAGTGGTCAGGATCAGAGTCGGGGAAATTCAGAGAAAACGTGACGGTGGCCGGCTGGGCGCCAAGCAGCGGAAGGCTGCCGAGGAGGAGAAGTCCGACAAATGCAATTGAGCCGGGAGCGCGCCGTAGTCGCGGCCGGCGATGGGAACCTGCCTTCTTCGTGCAATCATCCGTGCCTGGCATTTCTGATCTGGGCAGTTCTAGGACTGCGGCGGAAAAACGCCGCTGTAAGAGATTATGCCAAAAATTGGCGCAGGGTTGCCGGGATACTGCGCAGCGCGAACCCTCTCACGAGACGTCATCCCGAAGGCCCGCGCCTTCACCAGCGGGCTGAGGGGATCTCCCGTGCGACAGCCTTGTGTGTATGGGAGATCCCTCGCTCCGCCTGAAGAACGGCTTCGCTCGGGATGACGCCACGCACGAGCAGCACAGAATTCAACCGGAGATCGGGTCGCAGTGGGCCCTTACGCGCGCTGCCGGGCGAGGGTTGCCACAGTATGCAAATGGCAAATGGCGATGGCCAGCGCGTCGGAGGCATCCATGGGTTCGGGTGGTGTGGCTAGATCAAGAAGCCGCGTGACCATCTGCTGCACCTGCTGCTTCTCGGCGCGGCCGTATCCAACCACCGACGACTTGATGGTCAGCGGCGAGTATTCGGCGACCTCCAGCCCGGCGGCGGCCGCAGCCAGCATGGCGACGCCGCGGATCTGCCCGAGTTTCAGCGCCGACTTCACGTTGAGGGCGTAGAAGACGTCTTCGATCGCGACTTCCTCGGGCCGGTGCTGGGCGATGATTTCGCCGAGTTGCGCGAAGATACGCGACAAGCGCCGCGGCAGGGCTTCGCGCGGCGAGAGCTTGATGGCGCCACAGGTTAAGCAGCAGAGCCGGCCGCGCGCATCCATCTCGACGACGCCGTAGCCGGTGTATTCTCCGCCGCAGTCAATCCCGAGGACGCGCATTGAGTGCAGTGTATCGCGGAACGGGGCGGAAGTCCTAGTGGGCAGGGTCATGCGTGTCGGCCTAGTTGCTCGACAGGAAAGAACTTAACTGGAAAGGACGCGAACTTGTGGTAAAGGCAATCTTGACCGCAAAGGTCGCAAAGGTTTCGCGAAGTTCGCGAAGAACGGCGACGTGTATGGTCTTGTTCTTCTTCGCGTTCTTCGCGGCATTTCTTCGAGAACTCTGCGGTTAAATGCTCTTCGGCAGCGTCACCACGCCCACGCATACGCATCCACGCGGGGATCGGCGCCGGCGCTGAGAACGCCGGTTCTGAGATCCACCACGATTCCGGCATTCGATCCGAGCGACCAGGCGGGCGTGACGCGCAGCTTGTGGCCGCGGGCAATCAGCGCCTGCTGCGTGGCCTCCGGAATGCGCGCTTCGACCGCCATGTCGCCCGGGTACATCGTGTGCGGGAATGGAGACGCGGGAAACGCGTTCGACGACCAGCGCGGCGCCTCGATTGCCTGCTGAATGTTCATGCCGAAATCGATCATGTTGATCAGGGTCTGCATGGTGCGCATGACCTGATCGTCGCCGCCGGGACTGCCTGTGATGGCCCAGGGCTGGCCGTCTTTCATGATGAGCGTGCTTTGTAGCGTGCTCCGCGGGCGCTTGCCGGGTTCAAGGGCATTGGCCTCGCCGCGGACGAGCGAGTAGTAGTCGCCGCGGCAGTTGAAGATGATGCCGGTGTCGCCCATGACCACGCCGGTGCCAAACAACTCGTGCAGGCTGGGTTCGAAGCTGACCATGTTGCGATCTTTGTCCACGACCGCGATGTAGCTGGTGTCGCCGTCGTGGCTGGCATTGCCGTCGAGAACCGGGTGGACCGGACGATCTTCTTCTGATAACCCCGCTACAGCGCTACCTGATCCCCCGGCGTCTGCGTGGCCCGCATACTTCTCCGGCGAGCCGGGACGCAGCTCCAGCGACGCCTTCGCGGGATCAATCAGTTTTCGGCGCTCGCGGGCGTAATCCTTCGAGAGCAGCCCGTCATATGGGATCTTGATGAAGTCCATATCGCCGAGATACATTTCGCGATCGGCCATGGCGAGCTTGATGGCTTCCACGCTGGTGTGAAGGAAGTCAGGGCTGTTGTGGCCCATCGCTTTCAGGTCGTAGCCTTCAAGAAGATTGAGGGCGATCAACTCCGCCGGTCCCTGGCTGGCCGAGGGATTCTTGTAAACCTGATAACCGCGGTAGTTGATGGAGACCGGCGTTTCGACTTCAGCCGAGTATTCGGCGAAGTCCTCGTAGCGGAACAGTCCGCCATTGGCTTCCGAGAACGCCGCCAGATCGCGGGCGATGTCACCCTTGTAGAAACGGTCGCGGGCCGCCTTCAGGGCTTCGTGGCGGCCTTTGGCGTGATTCGCCTTTTCCGCTTCGACCAACTTCTTGAACGCGCGCGCCAGATCAGGATTTCTGAAAATTTCTCCAGCTTTCGGCGGCTGGCCGTTCGGCAGATACACTTTGACGGTCGTCGGGTACTTGAGAATTTTCTTTGAGCCGGCAATCTCGTGCGCGCCCGATTCGCTCAGCGGAAATCCGTTCTCGGCCAGTTCGATGGCGGGTTGCAGCACCTGCGCGAAGCTCATCGTGCCCCAGCGATCGAGCAAGGTGTACCAGGCGTCCACCACCCCCGGCAGTCCGCCGGAAAGCAGGCCGTCGCTCTCGGGAATCTTGCCGCCGTTGTTTTTCTCGTACCACTCGATGGTTGCGAGCTTCGGCGCTCGCGGTTCGGCGTTGACGGAATAGACTTTCTTCTCGCGCGCGTTGTAGACGAGGACCACGGCGTCACTGCCCATGCCGTTGAGGGCGAAATCGGTCACGCCCAGCGCCGCCTGGCCGGCTACGGCAGCGTCGAAAGCGTTGCCGCCCGCATCGAGAATGCGGCGCGCGGCCTCGGTCGCTTCAGCTTTCATCGAGGCAACGGCGGCGGTGCGTCCGCGAATGACAGGGCGCATGGTATGCGTGGGGGCGTCGCTGCTTTGCGCCAAGGCTTGGGGAACAAGAACCAGCAAGAGAACCGCCGCAGCTACAACCGGCAAGTTGTGTGACATGGATGATTGCTCCTCGTTGGTAGTCTAACGCCCAGTGGCGGCTTCAGCAGAGTTCGTGACGCCGCGAAAGTAGCGCCGCCATCCCGGCGGCTGGGAGCCTCACTGAGCGGAGTCGAAGGGATGCCGGCGCTACGGCTGCGCCCCTAGCAGCACCTGGACCGTCGCTCGTGGCTTGATTCCCGCTCGCGCCAAAAAGCGGCGTAGGCGGCCTGCGATGACGCCATCTGGCTGCGGAGCAAGAAACGCGCGTAGGCGGCTTCGTCGAATATTTCCCGCAGAGTTGCCAGCAAGATGCGGGCGGCTTTCGCGACGTGGCTCATGCCTTTCCCTCCACCAGGCGGGTCATGACAAACGGAGTCTCTTTCATGCGCGCTTCTTTCCTGCCGCTGAGGACAGCGATCCATCCCCGCACGGATTCGATCAGCACCATTGCGACCATCACGACAAAAACGGCGGTGAGCGCGGCATCCAGACGGTTGTTGAAGATCAGTCGCGGGGTTGCGGCCGTGGCCGGGCCTGCAGCCAGGGCTTGTGCCTGCGCCAGAAATCCCAGATGCGGATCACGATCGAGAACCTTCTGCCACGCGGCGGTAAACGTAACCGCAACCAGCCAAGCCAGAGGCACAAGGGTTACCAGCACGTATTTCGTACGGTGCATTTTGATCACGATCGTCGTGGCCGCGCACAGGGCAACCGCAGCCAGCAACTGGTTGGCGATGCCGAACAGCGGCCACAGCGAGTTGATACCGCCCAGCGGATCTTTGACCCCCTGCCACAGAAAATATCCCCATGCGCCGACAATTACTGCGCTGGTGGTCAGAATCGAGGGATACCAACTCGTCTGGCCCAGGGGCTGGTAAATGTGGCTGAGCGCATCCTGAATCATGAAGCGCACGGCGCGGGTGCCGGCATCGAGCAGGCTCAAGATGAACAACGCCTCGAACATGACGGCGAAGTGGTACCACAATCCCATCACCTTTTCGCCGCCCAGACTCTGCGAGAAAATATGCGCCATACCTACGGCAAAGGCGGGAGCGCCGCCGGTCCGGTTAAAAAGCGTTTGCTCGCCGACGGCATGGGCCAGGGCTTGCATCTCGGAAGCGGTCACGGGAAATCCCCAGCCGGAGATGGTCGCGGTTGCAGCCACCGGCGTCTGGCCAACTACTCCTGCGGGGCTGTTAATGGCGAAGTAGACGCCGGGCTGGAGGACACAGGCGGCGGTGATGGCCATGATCGCCACCGCAGCTTCGGCCAGCATGCCGCCGTAGCCTACCATACGGGTCTGGGTCTCGCGCGCGATCAGCTTGGGTGTGGTTCCGATCGAGATCAGCGAATGGAAGCCGCTGATGGCACCGCAGGCGATGGTAATGAAAGCGAAGGGAAAGATCTTGCCGGCAAACACAGGGCCGGTGCCATCCGCAAAACGCGTCACGGCGGGCATGTGCAGGGCGGGATGCAAGACCACAATGCCGACGGCCAGCAACGCGATCGCTCCCAGCTTCACAAACGTGCTGAGATAGTCGCGCGGGGCCAGCAGCAGCCACACCGGCAGTGCCGACGCGGCGAATCCGTAAACGATGATGAGCATCGCCAGACTGGAGGCTTGCAGCGTGAACACGCGCGCCATGGAAGGAGTCTGAGAAACCCACTGCCCGCCCCAGATCGCCAGCAACACAAGCAGGAAACCAAAGACGGAGACTTCCAGCACTTTGCCGGGACGAATCCGGCGCAGGTAGACGCCCATGAGCAGTGCGATGGGGATCGTCATCGCGATCGTGAACGTACCCCAGGGGCTGCCCTTGAGCGCGTTTACCACGACCAGGGCCGCCACGGCCAGAATGATGATGAGGATCGCGATCACCGCCCCGTAGGCGACAAAACCGCCGACGCGCCCGATTTCTTCTCGCGCCATCTCGGTGATTGATTTGCCGTCGCGGCGAACCGAGAAGAGCAGGATGACGAAGTCCTGGACACAGCCGGCGAAAACAGCGCCAGCCAGCACCCAGAGCGTTCCGGGAAGGTAGCCGAACTGCGCGGCGAGCACTGGGCCGACCAGCGGCCCGGGCCCGGCAATCGCGGCGAAGTGGTGCCCGAACACTACCCACTTGTTGGTCACCACGAAGTCGCGCCCGTTTTCGAGGCGCTCGGCAGGCGTGGCGCGGAGGGCGTCAAGCGCGAGAATCTTCGCCGCAATGAATTTGCTGTAGAAGCGAAACCCCAGCGCAAAACAGCAGGCCGCCGCGACTACCAGCCATAATGTGCTGATGGGCTCACCGCGGTGGACCGCGACAACCCCCACGGCCAACGCCGCAAGTGCAGCAACGGCTCCCCAGACGACGATGGACACGAATCTGCTCATGTCTGCCGAAGCATTGTGTCCAATTCCGGGCCGGAGCGCAATGCCTAGGATAGAAAACTGGATAGAAAATCAGCCGCAGCCGGGCACCGGGAAGAATGGGAAATCTGCCCGCAACCCAAGCTTTTTGCATACCCTCCATAAGAATTTTGAATTTCGGAGCTGAACCCGTTTCACCATAAGATGCTTCGTATCTGGCGTGTCCCGCCAAGGGGGTTCTATGAAGACTTCGATCGTGGGTGCATTCGCGGTGGTGCTGCTGATATCGGGTGCGGCTTTCACTCAGGAGAAGTCGAGTGCAGCGCAAACAAACAATGCAACAGCTGCCTCCGCCAAACCGCTGACCGTCGCAGGGCAGGTAAGCAACGACCGCAAGACATTGGTGACCGACATTGATTCGGAATGGTCGGTCAGCAACCCGGAGGCCCTGCAGGGACATGAGGGGCGCCGGGTAACGGTGAAGTGCTATGTGGACACGGAGAGGAACAGAATTCGAATAATCTCGGTGAAGCAAGGATGAGAACGCAGCTACCTACTCTGCCCGATCTACCGATTCAGCCTTCCGGCGTTGAGGGGACCGGATCGGAGCCTTGGTAGTGAAATAAGGGCGTATAGCATCGCTTGAGCGGTTTCAGCTTCCGCTGATTTTTGTTACTCTACTTACTCCGAACGATTGCCACCCCCGCGGTTCGGGCCATTACGTCCTGCCCCTGCGCTCGGGGTGCATTCCAAGGACATCTTTTCCGAACTCATACCTTTAGGAGCAAACGATGAAAATCGGCATGTTAACCGGTGGGGGCGACTGCCCCGGCTTGAATGCGGTCATCCGCGCGGTAGTGCGCAAAGGCACGTTTCACTATCACGACGAATTTGTCGGCTTCATGGAGGGCTGGCGCGGCCTGGTCGAAGACAACGTCATGGTGCTGGACCTGGACGCAGTCAGCGGCATTCTGCCCCGCGGCGGAACCATCCTGCGCACATCGCGTACGAATCCCTCCAAGCGTCCGGACGGCATTGACCGCTGCATCGCTGCTCTCGATAAACACAAGATCGAAGCGCTGATTGCGATCGGAGGCGACGACACGCTGTCGGTCGCGCAGAAGCTCCACGAGAGAGGGATCAAGGTCATCGGCGTGCCCAAGACCATTGATAACGACCTGGGCGGGACCGACTACACGTTCGGTTTCGATACGGCCTGCAACGTGGTGTGCGAAGCCATTGACCGGGTTCACACCACGGCCGAGGCGCATAACCGCGTGATGGTGGTTGAGGTGATGGGCCGGGATGCGGGCTGGATTGCGCTTTACAGCGGCATCGCTGGGGGCGCCGATGCGATCCTGCTTCCCGAGCGGCCGTCCGACGTGGATAAAGTGGCGGAATCGATCCGCCAGCGCCACGAGCGCGGACGGTATTTCTCCATCGTCGTGGTGGCCGAGGGCGCGAAATTTGCCGCCGAAAGCGGCAGTGGCGCCCCCATTCTGCAGGATATGGGCAAGGATGAATTCGGTCACGCCAAGCTGGGCGGCATCGCGAATATTCTCGCCCGCGAAATCGAAAAGCGTACGGGATTTGAGACCCGTGCGGTGGTCTTAGGACACATCCAGCGCGGCGGCTCGCCCAGCGCGTTTGACCGGGTTCTGGCCACGCGTTACGGCCTGGGCGCGATTGACATGGTGCATCGCGAAGAATTCGGCTGCATGGCGGCTCTGCGTTCCAACAAGATTGTCTCCATCCCGCTGAAAGAAGCCATTGCCAAGAATCGGACTGTAGACAACGAAATGATTCAGATCGTGGACGGCCTTTTCGAGGAGGTCGGCGCCAAGGAACCAGTAAGTTAGAGAATGGCGTTTTCGGCCTCCGACCGCTGGCGGTTGGAGGCCTTTTTCTTTTCCGCTTGCGTCTGGGGTAAAGTAGTGCGGGATTGCCCTCACCCCGATGCAGAACGTCTACGTCCGCCTCGCTCCTCATCTCATCGTAGTGGTGGAACTGGTCTTGATGGCCGCTGCTGGCTTGTTGATTGTCCGGTCGCAGCGGCGAATGTCCCGCAGCGAACCGCATGTCTTGCGATCCCTGGAGCGCGTCTTCGACCGCCTGGCGCGGAGGCGCAGGCTCGCGGTGCTTGCGGTTGGCGCGGGCGTGATTGTGGCGCGGGTTGCGCTCATCCCGGTGCTCGGTGTTCCGGAACCCCGGTTTCACGACGAGTTTAGCTTTCTTCTCGCCGCCGACACGTTCGCACACGGCCGCATGACAAACCCCACGCATCCCATGTGGACTCATTTCGAGAGTTTCCACATCATTCAGCGGCCCACCTATATGTCCATGTATGCCCCGGGGCAAGGCCTCGTTCTAGCCGCGGGGCAGAAGATGGGCCATCCGTGGATTGGGCAACTGCTGGTCACGGGACTGATGTGTTCGGCAGTGTGCTGGATGCTGCAGGCGTGGCTACCGCCGGGTTGGGCACTGCTGGGCGCGGTCCTCGCGGCGCTCCGCATTGGAGTTCTCAGCTATTGGATGAACAGCTATTTTTGCGGGTCGCTGACAGCGCTGGCCGGGGCCTTGGTTTTAGGTGCGCTGCCTCGCATCATGCGCCATGCGCAACTTCAGGACACTGTCGCTTTGGGCGTGGGTCTGGCAGTCCTGGCCAACACACGTCCATTCGAAGGATTGGTTTACAGCCTGCCGTTTGCGGCGGTGCTGTTTGTCTGGATCGTACGGCAAAAGCGAGTCTCGCACGCGGCCGTCGCCTGCCGCGTCATTGTGCCGCTGGCGCTGATCCTGGGTGTGACCACGGCTGCCATGGGTTATTACTTCTGGCGCGTGACTGGCAGCGCGTTCACGATGCCGTACCAGGTGAACCGCCACGACTATGCCATCGCACCTTATTTCGTCTGGCAACAGCCAGGACCTGAGCCTCCATATCGGCATCCCGTTATGCGCCAGTTCTACCACGATTTTGAACTCGCAGATTATGAGGCGGGACGATCTGCATTGGGGTTCGCGCGGCGGTTTCTGTTCCGCTGCGGCACACTCTGGGTGTTTTATGCCGGCCCGATCTTTTCGGTGGCCTTGCTCGCGATACCCTGGCTTGTTCGCGACCGCAAAATGCGGTTTCCTTTGACCGTGGCAGCAGCTGTGGTGGTCGGCATGTTCCTCGAAGTATGGACTGGGGCGCACTATGTGGCGGCGGCAACCGGGCTGTTTTTCCTGCTGCTCGTACAGTGCATGCGCCATCAGCAGTTGTGGCATTGGAGACGACGCCCCATCGGCGCCAGCCTGGTGCGAGCGGTCCCTTTGCTCTGCCTGGCAATGATTCTCCTGCGGATCAGCGCCGTAGTCACAGGGACCGTGATCGAGCCGCACTGGCCGCGGGGAAACCTGGAGCGGAGCGCCATCCTGAAGCAGATGGAGGCGATGCCGGGGCAACATCTGGTAATCGTGCAATATGGTCGGAATCATGGCACGCATAACGAGTGGGTTTACAACCGGGCTGATATTGACGCCAGCAAGGTGGTGTGGGCGCGCGATATGGGCGAGAGCGAGAATGAGGAACTGCTCCGCTACTTCAAGAACCGCCGAGTCTGGCAGATCAATGGAGACGATGCATCGCCGAAACTCGAGCCCTATTCGGGCGGAGCTTCCAGCGGCGGGGCTTCTGGAGATTGACCGCCGGCGTTGTAGCGCTGGTGTAGCGCAGGTTGTTCATGGTGATCGAATCCAATCCGGGCGAATGGATTACGGCAAGGCGGCTGCGCGCTCATGCGACGATTCTTGCCCTGTGTTTGTGGTCGATCTACGTGTGGAATCTGGCCACTCCGGGCCTGCGCGACCGTAACGGCAATCTCAAGGGAACGGACTTTCTGCACCTCTACACCTTGGGTTCGCTCGCAGTCGCGCATCGCGGCGCAGATTTGTACAACATGAACGCTCAGGCGGCGCTGGCGGTCGAGCGCGTGCCGGAAGCGGCTGGCGTACGGTATTTGCCACTGTATCCGCCGCAGGTTTCACTTTTTTTCGCCCCGCTGGCGCGCTTCTCATACGGGTGGGCATTGCTGTTGTGGTGGGGATGCAGCACTGCCGTTTACGGGGTCTGCTGCTACTGCCTCTGGCGCGCCTGCCCGAACCTGCGAGATTACGGTTGGCTGGTATTCCTTCTCGCGATCGCATACCCGGCTTTCTTCCACCTGATCGCGTGGGGCCAGACCTCCGCTCTGGCACTCGGCTGCTTCACGCTGGGATTCTTCCTGCTGCGGGCAAGATATGAGTTCGCGGCGGGGCTGGTTCTGGGTTGTCTGATTTTCAAGCCGCAGCTGGGATTGGCCGCGGCTGTCGTTTTCGCGGCGGTCGGCGCGTGGAGAATTCTGGCGGGAGCAGCGCTCTCTGCTGCGGCACAACTCGGTGCCGGGATTCTCTATTACGGGATGAGTCCGCTGCAGCAATGGATACACGCCTTACGCAGAGTGTCCGCGGTCTTGCCTTTATTCGAGCCCAGACTTTACCAGACGCACTGTCTGCGCACGTTCTGGACGATGCTGATCCCCTGGGAGCCTATCTCGCTGGCCTTGTACATTCTGAGTGCAGTCGCCGTGTTCGCCCTGACTATTGCATGCTGGCGGCGCGCGTCGGTGCCGCTGGCGGCGAAGTACTCGTTGCTGCTGTTGGCGACGGTGCTCGTCGCGCCTCATCTTACGGTATACGATTTGGTGATTCTGGCGCCGGCCTTTCTGCTCCTGGGGGACTGGCTCGCGGGGCAGCCATCCACTCGGTCAGCTCGCGGGCTGGGAACTTTTCTTTACCTGGTTTATGCGCTGCCGCTGCTGGGGCCGTTCGCGCGATGGACGCACGTCCAGCTTTCAGTCATTGCGATGACGGCCAGCGTCTACGTGATCTGGCGCATGAGCCGCCAGACCGATCCCGTGCCGGAATGATGGACCTCGATGAAGCCGATTACGGCTTTCCGAACAGAAATGCCAGCGCTTGCGGAAAGCGTCGTGCCCACGCCGATTCGTGATGTGTTGCCCCCTCCTCGATGACCAACTTCAGCCGCTTGTCGTCTAAGCCAGCGCGGCGAAGTATTCCGGCAAGTTCGCGCACATCGTCCACAACACTCTGATCGCGATCTTTCTGTCCCGTTTCCGACGTGCCGGTTGCCAGAAAGACTCGTTCCGGCCAGCGCTTCACGTTGCGGCTCTCTTTAATCGCCTGCCGGTTCGAAGCCCACAGCGACGGGCTCTCCAGCAGCAATCTGCCAAACAACCAGGGGCGAAGCCGGACCGTGTATAGCGCGATGAGCGCCCCCAGAGACGATCCGCCCAAACCGGTATTCTCCGGTCCGGCAGCCACGCGATAATTCCGCGCCACGAACGGCATGACCTCTTTCATCAGGAAACCGGGGTAGCGGCCGCCCTGTACGCGCAGCATCATGGGATGCAGCGAGCGGTGCGGCATGTACTCGCGGATGCGATCTTTGGCGGCATTATCCAGCCCGACAATAATCATCGGTGGAATCGCGCCTTCCCGGATCAGGCGGTCAGCAGTTTCATCCACCTGCCACTCCACACCAGTGAAGGAAGTCCCCGCCTCGAACAGGTTCTGCCCGTCGTTGAGGTACAGCACGGGGTAGTGCCGGTCGGCGTTCGCCGGATCGTCGTATCCGGGAGGCAGCCACACGCGCAGGTGGCGGGTGTTATGGAAAATGCGGCTGTGAAACGGGTGCAGGCGCAAGTCTCCAGTCGCCGAGGCGGCGTGGATTACGGCCAGGATTTCTCCAGCCTTATTCTCAGTTTTCTGGATTTCTTCCATCCGGGAAAATGCTCTCTCAGGATACAACGGCCGCCGGTATCACGCGTTCGTACTCCGCAGCTTCACAATCAAGGTGAAAACAGCGATCAGCGATATCAGCACCAGCGAGATCAGACACAGAATGCACCAGGTTTCCAGAACATAGGCCTCGACATAAGTCAGATAGAGAGCAAAGGCCAGCCCAGCCATGGCCGCTGCCAGCAGGCGCAGGGGCGTTTCTCGCCGCGACTTCCAGAGCGTCGCCAGGAGCAACAGCGCTGCATATCCCGCCACGCCGATGCCGGCTACCGGAATCCCCATGATGCTCGAATATTCGCTGCGGTTCACAATGTCGCAACTGAACTGCTGGCTGATATCGCAGAACTCGGTCGCTGATTTCGCGTAATGACGTTGGAGCGAGATCGCCGAGACGATTATCCCCACCAGCGACAGAATTGCGATCAGGGCGAAGAGAATTCGGTTGCTGCCCGCGGCCTTGATGCCTTGGGAAGAAGAAGCGCCAGCGGGACCCATCATGGCAGGCTGCACCCGGTTTTATCGCTCAAGGCTTCAAGAGACAGGACTCCTTCCTTGGGCGGCTCCATGCCGAACTGCCAGCTGGGAAACAGCTTGGCGCCGGCGATTTTACATTCGTCCGCAAGTTCTCTCGAGCCTTTGACGGCACATTCTACGTAGGGGACATAGCGAAACGACGTCCCAAACTCCTCTTTCTGCTCGATGCAGTGCGGGCACCAGTAAAGGCCGTACATCTTGGCTTGCCGGGCGGCAAGGCACTTAGCAAACGCATCGTATTTGTGATTGTGATAGTACCGACCCGCTATGAATGCGGCCACCAGCAGGAGGATGACGACGCCCCACTTCAAGTACTTCTGTCCCTTCCCGCTGCCTTCGCTGCTGTCTTCGCGTTCCTGCTGCCGTTTTCTTCGTTCTTCAGACATGACTCACTTCTTATATCACGCGATCTTCTATTAGGTGGAGATCAAGCCACCACGTTGAGCGCGCCGGGCAGCACGTCGAGTTCTTCACAATGCAGAGTCAACACCTCGCCGTCCACCATCACATCGATAGGCGCGTCCAGGTTGAATCGGACCGAGCGCACGGCTTTACGCTCCGCGAGCGGATGCTGAATGTGCGTTCCGTCATAAAGACCGGGCAGATTTCGAATCAGGCCCAGTCGTCCGATCGGGCCCCAGCGCACGTACTCCACCAGGCCGTCGTTGATCTCCGCCTGGGGAGCAATCATCATGGTGCCGCCGGTGAACTTGCTGTTGCTGAAAGTCAGGAAAAGGCAGCGCCGGCGGTCAAATTCGGTTTCCCCTTCCACTCGCACCGGAAACGGCCGGCGGTTGAAACGCGCCAGCGTAAGGAAGATGGAAGCTCTGTAGCCCAGTTCTCCCCAGTGGCTGAAGCGGCGCGCACGCAACGTCGCCACATCGGCGGAGAAGCCCATACTCAGCAAATTGATGAAGTGAATGACCCCGGTGCGGTGACCGAGACGCAGCACATCGCAGGCGCGGCGCCGGCCGGCTAACAGCGACTCGATTGCGTACTCTACGCCGCTGTGGCTGAAGTCGCGCAGAAACGAATTGCCCGTGCCCAAGGGCAAGAACGCCAGTGTGGGCCGTTCCGCCGAGAAGGCCTGCGGGTAGAGACCATTCACGATCTCATAGGAAGTTCCGTCGCCGCCCACGGCGATGAAATTCCGGACACCGGCCTGGTAAGCGTCGCGGGCCAGCGTGGTTGCTTCGCCCCGGGCACGGGTCTCGGCGATTTCGACACGAATGCCCCCAGCCCGCAATCGCTCCAGCGTGGGGACCAGCAGTTTGCGGCTGCGCCCTCCACCTGCGGCCGGATTTACGATTGCAAAATAGCTTTGCCCCAAGATGATCTGACCTTCTTTGAGAAATCGAATAGTGATCGGGCTGACTGGCGCGGCCGTTACAGGGCTACGACTTTCCCGCGGTCCGTCGCTGCCGCAATCTCCTCTGCCAATATCTGCCGCTTGATCTTCATCGAAGCGGTGCGGGGAAAGTCCTTGTCCCAAATCAAATATCCACCGACGCGCTTGAAATCTGGCAGCCGCCGGTTTTGCCTGGAGACCTCCTCCTGCAGTTTGCTGTCGAACTTCTGATTCTGCTCCAGGCGCAGCACCAGCACCAGACTCTCGCGGCCCAGTTCTTTCTTGGGCCAGATGTAGTTGCCCGCAAACACGGAATATTCCTTTACTGGCAGACCGTCGAACACCGTTTCGACGTCCTCCGGATAAATGTTTTTCCCGCCTTCGGTAACGATCATGTTCTTCTTGCGGCCAAAAAGTTGCAGGTGGCCGCTGCGATCGAACCGGCCGAGATCGCCAGTCAGCAGCCAGCCGTCGACGATCGTCTCAAGCGTGAGTTCCGGATCGTCCAGATAGTGCGACATGACCGTCTTGCTGCGAACGGCCACTTCCCCCACGCCATCGGCGTCGGGGCTCAGGATGCGCAGTTCGACCCCCGGCAGCGGCTTGCCGACTGTGTCCGCGCGAAAAGGTTTGAGATCGTTCAGCGTGAGCGCCGTCCCCGCCTCGGTTAAACCGTAACCGTTCGCCACGGGGATGCCGAGATCGTAGAAGAACTGCATGGTCGAAGGCTCGATGAAGGCCCCGCCGGTAATGAGGGCCAGCACTTCGCCTCCGAACGCGCGATGCACCCCGGGAAGCAGCATGCGGCTGAGCCGCACTCTAGGCCGGCGGCGGGTCAGCATTTTGTTGGTGGCGATCATCGCGTTCAGGAAAGCGCGCTTCCACCCGGGCAGTTCAGCGAACTTCGTGCGCAGGCCCCGCTCCAGATTTTTCACGATCATGGGGACCAGCGACACGTACGTAATGCGGTAGCGCAGGAAGGCGTCGCGCACCAGCTCGGGGCGCAGAGTGCGCAGGTGCACGACGCATGCGCCGCACACGAACGGGCCGATGAAGCCCACCATGAAGTCAATTGCGTGATTGGTGGGGAGAATGCTGAGATAGCGAACGCCCGGCCAGAAGGGATACCAGGCCGTGAGCGAGCGGCATTGCTCAAGATAATTCTCGTGGGTGAGCACGCAGCCTTTGGGCCGCCCGCCGGTTCCCGAGGAATAAACGATGCAGGCGATGTCCTCTTTCTGCCGCATCACGAAGTCAGGAGCGCCCTTGCGTTTGAAATCCTCCCAGCGAAAAGCCCCCGCCAACTCCGCGCCCAGCGGGGCTTCGGTCACCAGAACCATTTTTGTTGCGATCTTGTGGAAGTCCGGCGAACGCATGATCGCCAGCCACAGGTAGTACTCGACGACGAGCACCTTGGCCTTGCAGTGGGCCAGCAACTGCAGGTGCTCGGCTGCACTCAGTTTGTAATCCAGTGGCACAATCACGCCGCCGCAATAGAAGATGGCGTACGCAGAAATCAGCCACTTCGACTGATTCGTCATGATGATTGCGGCGCGGTCGCCGGGATCGAAATCGGCATCCTCCAGCGCCCGCGCCAGGGGCAATGCGATCTCTTTGAAATCGGAATACGTGAGGCGCACTTTTTCACGATCGCGGTCGGCCTCGATCAGGCAGACTTCCGAGGAGAAGCGGTCGAGTGCGTCGCGCAGCGCCGCGCCCAGACAAGTGTACTGGCGGAGATCAAGCATAAGAAACTTACAATTGTCGATTGCCAATTGGCTATTTAGCTCCCAGGTCAATCGGCAATTGGCAATCGACAATCGCGAATTGGTGTCACAGCCGGGCCTGGATTTTGCCGGCCAGCGTGCGGAAGTCGCTCACGCCTTGCAATTCGTAATCCGGCAACTCGACATGGAAATGATTCTCCAGCTTGGTCAGCAGGTCGAGCGTCTGCAGGCTGTCAATTCCGAGCGCCTTGAAAAAATCGTCGTCCGGAGAGAGCCTCTCGCGCGACACTTTAAAGTGGGCGGCGGCGAGCGCGAGGATTTCGTCCAGCGTCTTTTCAGCAGTTTGCATAGGCAGTCATTCTAATTCAGTCCGGATTCATCTGATCTGAACTACGGCAAGTACGGCTGCACGTCCGTGCTCTCGACAAATTTCTTCAGCCCGGCCTGAACCGCCGGTCGCGGGAATAGCTCGCAGAAAAGATCGATTTCCCGGCGCAGCTCATCATACGGAATCGGCTTGATGAACTTCTTGGCCGTGACCGCAGTCTGCCGGGCGAACTTTCCCAACTGGACCGCAGTGGCGCGCGCCGCGCGCAGCGTCTCTCCTTCCCCAACCACCTGGCTCACCAGCCCGATTTGCTGCGCCTTCGTAGCGTTGAAGCTGCGCCCGGTCAGCAGCAGGTCACGCACGACTGCATTCCCCAAATCGCGCTTCAGGCGCGGGATTCCGCCGAATCCAGGAATCAGGCCCAGCCTCAGTTCGGGGAAACAGAAGCGCGCCATTTTGTCGGCGATGATCAAATCGCAAGCCAGGGCGAGTTCAAATCCTCCGCCAAAAGTCACGCCATGAACCGCGGCAATCGTGGTCAGGGGAGCGGCGTCAAGTACATTCAGCACGTGGTGAATGCGCTCCAGAAAATCGCGCACGCCGCGCACGGCTTCTGACGGCTCCATGCCTTGTGACCGCTGGTAGAGTTCGCGCAGGTCGGCCCCGGCGCAAAAACCGGACTTCCGATCACTGTAGAGGATGAGCGCGTGGGCATCTCGCTCCAGATCGGCGAGCGCCGCGGCGAACTTCTCGAGTTCACCCAGCGACAGCGATCCCAACTCGTTGCAGGGTTCGCGGTGGAGTACAAGCTCGATAATGCCGCTCTTCGACTCCCACGACAATGCTTGACCTTTGAATTTCTGCACGTTCGATGCGGCCCCTTTCGCGGCCAATTCGATCACTCTACACTGCCTGCTTCACCCGATACATATCGTCGATCTCGCTCTTCATGCGCGCCGAAATCAAATCGCGCTTCAGCTTGCCGTTTGCCGTCAGCATGCCATTCTCGATGGAGAAAGGCTCGGAACGCAGGCAGAACGCCCGCACCTGCTTGTAGTGCGGCAGATGCGGGTTGACCGCATCGAGCGCGGCCTGCACCTGCTGTTCCGTCACGCTGCCGGTGACAATCGCGGAAAGATATCCACGGCCATTGCCGACCACGACCACTTGCGGCGCACCGGGGAGATGGCGAATGATCTCGTCTTCGATGGTTTCGGGCGCGATCTTGTGGCCAGAACCGAGAACAATCAGATTCTTGATCCGTCCCACGATGCGCCAGGTCCCCGAGCCATCGAGTTCGCCCTGGTCGCCGGTGTGAAACCATCCATCGCGGAGCACTTCCGCCGTCTGCTGCGCCCGGTTCCAATAACCCGGAAATACATTAGGCCCGCGTACGACGATTTCCTCGTTCTCGGCCAACTTCATTTCGATGCCGGGAACCGCCGGCCCGACGCGGCCAGGCACGGGATGGTTGGGACCGTCCATGGTGCAGATGCCCGTCGTCTCCGTCAGTCCGTACACCTGCAAGACGGGGATGCCGAGCATGCTGAAGTAAGCCTGAGTCTCCGGGGTGAGCGGCGCCGAGCCCGATATCAGCGCCTTCAGATTCGCTCCGACCATTTTCTTGCGGATCGCGGGAAAAACAGCCTTGCGGGCCGCCCACAGCCAGATACTATCGCCGGGCTTCGCCGGGTTCGTTTTCTTCCGGTTCCAGGCCGCCTTGGCTCGCGAGTAGAGCCCCTGAACGACGCCGCCTTTTTGAGCGATCTGATCATCCACTCCGCGGCGCATGCGCTCGAGCAGTTGCGGCACATTGAGGAAGTAATGCGGCGCCACGGCAGCTATGTCGCTGGGAATCTTCGTCAAATCGGTATTCAGCGTCACCAGACTCCCGCGCAGCATGAACGTCAGCACGGCGATCCAGGACGCGCAAAAATTGAACGGCAAATAGTGGAAGATGCGGTCTTTCCCGGAGCGGCCTCCCATCAGCAAGTCCAGCCGTGCCGCAGTGCAGCCCAGCATGAAACCCACGTTGGCGGCTGTGAGCACCACACCTTTGGCTTCGCCCGACGTGCCCGATGTATAGATGATGGTCACCGGATCGGCATCGCGTACCTGCGGGCGGTCCAACCGAATTCCCTCGGCACCGGCGAAGATCTCGTCGAAGAGAAAATGCGGCGGCGCACCAGGCCAGTTTTGCCGGATCGCATCGCGTAAGGCAGCATCGCCGCAGCAGACCAGCGCGGGGGTGCTGTCTCTTACCATCGCGACCAATTCGGCGGGGGCCTGGCGGAAATACAGCGGCACAACGATCAACCCCTCGGCCATCGCGGCCAGATCCAGCGCCACCCAACGGATGCTGTTCGCGGCCAGCAATCCGCAGCGGTCGCCTTTCTGCAATCCCTTCGACCGAAGGAAGGTTCGCGCCTTGTGGATCAGTTCTAGAAGCTCGCTGCCCGTCACTCCTGTAACCTGGCCGCCGCGGATTTCCTGCAGCACCGCGGTGCTGGCAGCAGCTTTGAGTTGCGAAAATATTTCACCGACGAAAGGCATGGTTCCTGGCACCGAGCAGTTGAGATCAGCTATATGCGGCGAGTAACTGGCGCAGCGACCCGCTCATGGGCGGCAGGTAATCTTCCCAACTCCACTCGCCCCGGCGCGCGGGAAATTCAGGATACCGCCGCTGCACTTCCTCCTCGAAATAGACCCCCATGCGCGCCATCACTTTCAGATTCTTGACCACTGTGCGCGCGATTCCGTCGGCGATGCGCTCGCCTTCCTTGGCCAGTTTCTCCATCGCTGCAAGTAATTTCGATTCAAGATCGGCGTCGTCCACATTCATCAGCAGTTCCTCGTGTCCGCGCTCGCGCATGAGGTTGCGAATGCGTTCATCCATCGTGATTCCTGCTGAAGGCACAAGCGCAGGCATCGAGGTCACAATCCCGTGATAGCGCGATGACACCATCATGTGGCAGGCGCGCAGAATGCTGACCAGTTCATACATGTTGTACTGATCGGAGGTCAATACCGGCACGCCACCCAGCTTTTCCGAGATCCGATTGGCCGGACGAGCATCGAGGCGTTCGGTGGCAGCCAGTATGACGAACACATGGCGCTGCTTGCGGAACGCATCCACCGCATTGGCAATAGCTTCCAGATAATGCTGGTAAGCGCGCTCGGCCGCCGGGCCCGAGTGATGAAAGTAGACGGTACGGTAATGACTGTCTTTGTAAGCACCGGTCAGGCTGTGCAGCGCGTACTTCGCAACCGACGCCTTTACCGGCCACTCGAAGGGGTTGATGGGGCAGACGACCAGCACAGGAGTCCGCCCGTCCCAACCAACTTGTCGCAGAACATTTTGTCCGTACTCCGCCGGACGCGGATCGAACGTCCATGCGGTGTCTGTGCCCAACTCCGACGGTATCCCCAGATCACGTAAAACAGTGCGCGACTCTTCATTGCGCGTGATAATCAGCGAATTCCTGCAATAACGGCCGCACATCCGCGCGAGCAGGGGATCCATATGGCCGGCTTCGGCTCCGTAGCCGACGGAGAGTTTGTTCTGCACTGCCGCGATGCCCAGCGACCCGATCATCATGGTAGTCAGCGCGTTGGCGAATTTGCTCTTGAACATGGAGCCTTCGCAGGCCACAACCCCGTGATGCTTTGGCACCTCGTCGGACAGGAACGGCGGAAAAATATCAGGCAGGTGCACCTGTTGGGTGCTCTCGAAATATCCTTTCGAGAGTTCGAAGTTCTGGCTCATCACGCTGAACTCGACCCGCCCGGCGCCCAGGATATGACGGATCTGGCGCAGCATTTCCTCCACGCGAACATCCGAGCCCATGTTGCGGGTGCCGTTGTAGCCGGCAAAAAGAAGTTTCAGTTTTTCGCCCGGCTGCCAGGAGTTGCCCGACCCGAGCATCCACTTCGCTTTGGCGCGCTCGATGTTGCTGCTGACCCAGGCTTCCAGAATGAAGTCCATCATGCGACGGTACCCCCTGCGGCCGCGGGCCACGGCTGGTACTTGTATTGGAATTGATTCTCGCGGCTGAATTTCAACAGAGGAAAACTGTACTGGGAAAACGGAACCGGCTTGCGCCCCAGTTCCGAAGTCACGCGCGTGTTGTCGAAGACCGTATTCCACACCAGGTAAGGCATGAAAACCTTCATGAGCGAAGCGCCGTAGCCGAGCGATCCCCTGCGATTCGACAGGAAGTTCACCGAACTGGTGAACGGCTTCTCGGTAAATGGCAGAAACACGGGAGCGCGCTTCTGCTGCGCAGCGGCCAGGGCTATGGTCAACTGGCGGAACGTCTGCGAAGCGGTCCCTGAGGAAAGATGATAGATGTCGTACTTCGGCTGGTCTTTCTGATGCAGCGTGGCGATGGCATCGGCGACAAAATCCACGTTCACAATGTCGATCCTGTCGGTCGGTCGAAACGGGAGCACAGGCAGTCCCGCGAGAAACACAAACGCCTTGACCATATCGAACTGGGTGGTTTCGGCGTGGCGGCTGTCGCCCAGGACGATGCTGGGACGGAAAACGGTTTTGGGCGTGTCGGGCAGCAGCACTCGCGTCATGTGCTCGCAGAACTTCTTGGTCCGCGCGTAGGGATCGTAGTCGGAACGGTCCCACTCGATGGCAGCGTCTTCGGTCACCACTTCGTTCTTGCGCTTGCCCGCCACGGCCACGGTGCTGACTTCGCTGAAGCGCCGCAGGCCGTGATAATGTTCCACCTGCCGCGCCAGCGTGAGAACTTCCAGCGTCCCGCGCAGATTCACATTGAGGCAACTCTTCTCCGACTTGCGGTTCAGAGACGCGGCACAGTGAATGACCGAATCCGTAGTGTGCACCAGGCGGTCGTATTCGTCGCGGCTGAGGCCGAAACCCGGCAACGTCAGATCGCCACAGAAAACCCGCATCCTCGTCTGCAGATACTCGTAAAAATGCGCAAAGTCCATGTGCAACTGCAGCGCCCGCCACAGGCGCGACTGCGCCTCCCCGGGATCGCGCGCGCGCACCAGCAGGTTCAGCGAAGCGCCGTGCCCTTCCAGGAGATTGGCGGCAACATGCGCGCCGATGTAGCCCGTCGAACCCGTCAGGAATATCGCCACGTTGCTCCGTTGGTCCCGGTCTTCACGGCGTTTCCGTTGGCGGGCGCGAGTTGGAAGTTGCGAGGAGGACGCGCCTCCAGGGGCCGGCCTTCAATGAGTGGATACGTCCAGCGGCGCAGTGCCGGAATGTGAATGTTGATCCAGTACTCCCACCAGTCGAGCGAGCGCGTATCGTAGACGAAGGCGCCGCGCTCTTCGGGGACGAGGGCGTGGGAAAGTTTCTCGATGTTTTCCGCCACGAAGTCGTGTTCGTTCAAGAGAATGAAGGGCTCGAACAACTCGATCAGTTTTTCGACGCGTTCCAGATTGCGCTCGGTCTTGACCAGCGGCGCTTTCTTCAAAGGCAGCGGCGACATGATGCGCTGGATGGACTTCACGATCGCTTTCTGCGCCGGAGCGGACATGCGGTTATAACGTGACTTGGAAACCGGAATCGCGTCAAAGCGCAGGCGCAGCCAGGATTCCAGACCCTCCTGCGCGCGATAATGTTTGCGGTGGGCCAGCGAGGTTAACTCGATGGACCGGCCCATGTCGCACGGATTCGTCACCGAGGTCGCGAGTTGATAGAGCGGGTCGTGCCGCCGCTGCATGATGGCCGCGGCAATCAGGGTCATGCCGGCGCAGACAGAGTCCACCGGAATGATGTCCAGTCGCTTGCTCTCGTTCGAAGGCAACTGGCGGAAATATGTGCCTAACAAGTACGACAGCGAGGCCGAAGTGTTGATGCCTTCATTCCATCCCAGAAAAGGCTTGGCTACAGAGGTTTCGACGATCGCGGGACGCACCACCGCGATGGGAAGTCCCACGCCGCGCTTGGCGATCAGCGACTCAGCCAGGCTCTTGGTCAGAGTGTAAGTATTCGGCCAGCCCAGTTCCTTGGCGCGGCGAGTCCCGGCTTCCGTCAGGTAGGTTTTCAGCCAGCGGACGCGATTCTTGCGGACCTGATTCTCCAGCGCGGCGCCGCGCAAATCTCTGGCGGCATGTTCCCTGGCCAGCGCCTGCTTGCGCAATCCCGAAGTAACTTCCTCGCTTTCGGCCTGCGCCTCGGCCTGCATGATCCATTCGTGCAGCGCGTTCCATTCCCGCTCCGCGTCGAAGTCGGCGAGACCGCGCGGATTGTAGTTGGGAATCAGTTTTTCACTGACCCGCCCATCCTGCTCGCCCGCCACGTAGCAAGTGGAGAGATGCAACAGGCCCGCGTGGTCTGTCGACCGCGTGAACTCGAGAATGTTGAGCGCCGCGTCGGTGTTGGTGGCCAGGGCGTCGCGCAAGTCCGGATTGAAGTCAGTCAGGCCCGAGCTGTTGACGATCAAGTCGAGATTTTTCTGCAGGTGCTCTGCCGCCTCGGGGCTAAGACCAAGGCCGGGCTGGGTGACATCGCCCTCGACAACCTCAACCTTGTCGCGGATAAAATTCGCCAGTCCGTCGCCATAGCGCTCAAACAGCGGATCAAAGACGGGTGATTCTTCGATCATCTTCTCGAAACGCCGCTCGGCGGGATTCGATTTCTGGCGGCGAATGAGCAGATAGATCCGTCCGACCTGGGGCAGATCGAGCAGCGTATTAGCCAGCCAGACCTTGCCAATGAATCCGGTGACGCCGATCAGCATGATCTGCTTTCCGGCGAACGCCCGGCGGACAGAAAGGCCTTGCGCCGGCTTCTGCCCGTCGAAATGCACGACCGGCCGCTCGGGCTTGGCGACTTGGCGATCGACGGGAATCACCGCCGCTCGCAGCGCCTCCACAGAGATGTCGAGGTGACGGGCCAGCGTCTTGGGGGCACGGCGGCCGTCGGGCATGTTCTCCCGGAAGATAGCAAAGGCTCCGCGCGGGCGAATCACCGGCTCCAGCAGCCTGCCCGTCGCGGTGCCGTCGCGAAACTCCAGCCGGTTGGCGACGATCCGCTTCACGCCTAAGTGCTGGGCCAGCGGACGCATGACCTGCTCCAGCGCCTGGCTGACCAGCACGACGTCCGCGCCGGCTTGCACCAGCTCCTGCACCTTCTGGACGCCGTGCTCTTTCAGCCGCGGCTTCAGCTTGTACTGGAAGTACTCATCGCCCAGAACATCGAGGCGGTCGCGGGTGACGCCGCGCAGCACGGTGTGCACCATGCGGGTTGCAAACTTGCGGTTGGTGGAGTAGAGAAAGGGGCGCAGCAACGCCATCAGGAAGATCAGGCCGCGCCGGCGAAAGCGCTCGGCGAAGGTCTGTGCATTCCAGGTGAAGAACGCCACCGGCCTGACCACGGTCAGGTCAAGCAGGCTGCCTTCGACCCGCCAGTAGACGGTGGGGGCCGTACTGGAATTGTGGTTGGACTGTTCCAAAGCGCTCTGGTTCCCGCTACCGGGCTCCCGTACCCGCATTCACACGGGGTTCTATTGTAATTCGACGGGGCGCTGAAACAAAGGGAGTTCCTTTGTTCTCAACGCCAGAAAGGGCGGGAATTCTTGACTTTCGGGATTCCTGTAAGACAATCCGCCAGGCGATGGAATGTGGAACCGCCTCGCCAGTCTTCGCCACCGCCGAGCAGGCCCTGGCCGGGGGTCTTAAGCGCTATGGCCTGTTTTCATCAGTTGGCTCCCGCTTACTTCTGGTTTGCCCATGATCCAGACTTTATGGCTGTATCACTGTTTGCCGAAGCCGATGCTGCTGATGCAGATTTTGTACATGGGCGTGCGGTCGAACTTCAGGCGCACGATCCTGAGCTTGGCGGGATCGAAAGGTTTGGAGTCGCCGGCCGGCTGAAACGAGGAGAACGGCGCGCGAACCGTTTGGAAGACGACTTCCCAATCCTGGTTGTAACCCTCCTCGTCCATCTTCGCGAGCTTAGTGAACTTCTCTTTAAAAGGTGGAGGAATCGAAACAAATCGGCTGACGGGTGACGTTACGGTGGCGCCGTCGCTATCCACGAGTTCTATGGTGAAGTCCGGCGATTCGCGCTCTTTCCTTTTCTCCTTCCCCTGGTTGCTTTCCTCTTCCTTTTTCTTTTTCTCTTTCTCGTCTTCCTTCTTCTTACCCGGGAGATCCACATCCTCGTCCATCGGCGCCACGGATAACTCTAGGGTTGAAGTCTGCGTCAAGTGCCAATTCGCGGCCGCTCCCGCTGGCAGCGTCAGAGAGTAGGTTGCCGCGGGCGCGTCCTTCGCGCGGTTCCAACCCAAGAACACTCCATTGTACCCGCGATCGTCCGACCGCCACGGGATGCGGCCCTCGTTCCAGACGGAGAGGTTTTCGCCGGCGATGCGGCCACCCAGAGCGGTCGTTGTAGTGAGGTCGGCGTCTTCGTTGTAAGAGGCGAGTGGGATGAAGGAGGCGTCCTCGTAGCGATTCATGTACAGCGTATCCGGGAGCCAATCGCGGGCGACGCGCCAGTCTTCAAAAAGAGGCAGGTACTCGCGGCGATCCTGAAGGGTGGCCGCGAGGAACGCGGAGATGTAGGTCTTGGCAATGCGGCGCTGCTCGTCCCCGGGCATCAGCGGTTTCAGGTTGAGCAGCCAACCTATGGGTTTGCCAGCATCGTCGTTGCCCCAGACGGTGTTGAACTGGCCGTGATTCGCGCGGTAGGCGTAGATTTCGGCTTTGAACCACGGGCCGGGCTGCGTGAAGCGGACGTGATCCCACTGCCGGCTGCCGAGAAAGGACGAGACGTCGCCATCGTAGGCGCCCTGCAGCGTAAGATAGCTGACGTCCTGGATGCTGCGAAATTCGCCGGCGGGCTTGTACTGTCCGTCGGCGGGGGCGATGGCCACTACGGCTCTGATGGGAAAATTGTAGTCGAATTTGATGTTGGCGTCTTCGGGCGCGTAATTGAGGCGATTGAAGAGAGCCGCGGTAGCCGCGGCTTCGCCACCGCGGGAATGGCCCATAAGCGCCACGCGTGCGAGGTCCACTTTGCCGTGGAACGGGTTGCCAGCAGCTGCGTTCCATTCGTGCCAGAGCTTGAGATGTTCGAGGAGGATCCAGCCGCGGACGGCTTGCTGGTTCGGAGGATCGTGGAAAAGGCCGACGTTTAGAAAGTTCTCGTCGACGGAGGCAAGAATGATGCCGCGGCTGGCGAGCAATTCCCCGAGATAGGCATAGCCGGGGTCGGAGAACTCCGCCATGTTGTGATTACCGTGAACGATTAGCGCCAGTGGGAACGGGCCAGGGCCATCGGGATACCAGACACGAGCATTTAGGGGGAGCTTGTCGACGTCGAAGCCCCAGTATTTCTTGCGCGCCCAACGCTTCCAGCCTTTGAAGTCCTCGAAGAAGTCGGAGGAATCGACGGTGCGGGTTTTGATAGCCACGCCCGGACCGTACTCGGGGCGGCGGATGTCGTTTCCAACGCCGTAGAAGAGTGTGAGCACCCGATAGGGGCCTCTGGCGGAGGGATCTGAAGCAGAAAGCTTTGAAGGCATGTAGTCGGCGGGCGGTTTCCAGGCGAGCAGCTTGTCCAGAGAGCCTTCGTAAGAAAAAAGGGAAATGTAATAGCCACAGCCAGAAAGTGAGAGCAGAAACAGAACCGCGACAACCAGCTTCTTGCGCACCGTAGACTGGCCGAAATTTCCCCAGAAAAACGTGGCAATTGTAGCGCCGAGGAAGCCGGTCGAAAGACCCATGCCGATCGCCATGAACGCACCAAGCTCCGGCGATGCCCGTCCCCACAAGGCCATGACGATCATGCACGCACCGAAGATAAATCCGGTCGCGAAGGGCGGGAGTTTGCGGAACAACGTGAGCAACGAAGCGACGATGAGAGCGATGAGCGGAATGAAAAGAGTCGCGAAAAGAATGCAGAAGGCGAAATCGAAGAGGTATCCGAAACCCGTGCGGATGTACAACCCGCCGATAATGACGGTAATCGCCGCGGCCGCCAGGGTGCCCCAAACGGCCCCCCGGCGCGCTTCGGGACCGGGACGGATGGCGGCCCACTGACTGGCGGTCCAGTTCTTGAATCGGCGCCAGCGCGACAGGGAGGCCACGGCCGGTGTAGAGAACAATACCACTTCTGAAGGGGGAAGGCTGCGGTTGTCGGTCGCCATGCAAGGCTCCATGACCAAGGCGAGGATATACGGAACGGCATTAGGTTGCTGTACGTGTTTGCTGGGCGACAAGTTCCTTTAGTTTTGTCAGTTGTTTATGGCTGGCAGCAGAGGGGTTTAAAGCGAACAGACGGTGAATCGTGCAGACTGGAGTCCCCAAATGTGAGAACGATTTCCGCCGCGACCGTGATGATTGGCGAAAAATCGCGTCTCTGACAATGTCGGCGGTGTCAAGCACTTTTCGAGCACACTCCACCATGCACTCAGAGAAGAGCGCCATTTCGCTCTAGTGGAGGGTTTGCTTTTTCCAACCAAGGCTCGCGTCGTAATCCTCTCAGGT